>Ga0209297_1001199_pt1 | contig 15088 bp, 16 predicted proteins | sample S_130805_MF_Meta_FD_187322 | JGI IMG/M metagenome (GOLD analysis project Ga0209297, IMG submission 187322) | Freshwater microbial communities from Lake Simoncouche, Canada to study carbon cycling - S_130805_MF_MetaG (SPAdes) (version 2) | ecosystem: Environmental > Aquatic > Freshwater > Lake ... | reverse complement strand
AAAGGTAAAGCTGCCATCGCTATTTATTGTGAGAGCACCTTTACCAGCAATCGTAGCGGTATTGCCTGCTAGATAATTAGTGCTTTCAATATTAAAACCAGTGACGGAAATGGTTCCATCGGGGCTGCTGGTGCCAGTCAACAAGGAACCTGAAAGTGTTGTATCTTCTGGAGTAGAAAGAACCTCGTCTTCATCGCTAAAATCATCGTTGACAGGTTTAACGGTGATTGCGAGGGTAGAAGTATCACCGCTGGTGCCATCGGTGAGAGTGTATGTGACTAGGGGAACAGTACCGTTGTAATTTGTTACAGGAACAAATGTAAATGTGCCATCGCTATTTATTGTGAGCTCTCCCTTGCCAGCAATAGTGGCTGTGGAACCAGGTGTATAGTTTGTAATGTCACCAGTGATTAAAAATTTTGTTATACTTACTGGCCCGCTGGCACCACTTGTATTTAATAATAAATTACCATTAATCGCTGTATCTTCGGAGGTAGTGACTGATTCATTCAGGTCATTAAATGGCTTAGTCGGCGTGCAGTCGCATGGATCCACAGTCGGTTTTGCCGGAGTTACCACAATCGCCAGGCTGGATGTTGCTGTCCCCCCTCTCCCATCACTTAGGCTGTAGCGGGTAAGTGGGACGGTACCTGTGAATGTTGCTGTAGGAATGAAGCTATAGCTGCCATTTAAGGCAATCGTTAGGCTGCCCACCCCAGGAAGATTAACTATTTCACCAGCGCTGTATGTTTTGCCAGCCAATGTGAAGCTAGTAATGCTTAGGGGGTCACCATCGGGATCTGAAGCATTATTCAATACGTTGCCTGATATTGCTTTGTTTTTCTCTGTGATTATAGATTCAGATACATCTCTTGGTGTCCGATTTGCCACAGGCTTTGGATTGGTGCTACTGGTGCTCCCTGATAAATTTAGGGATTTCACAGTAATGCTTGGAATGGAGAATGAACCTTGGCTGCTAATCGTCATGATCTTTGCCGGCAAATGAATGGCTGTTGAGTCATTCCAGCCGCATATGTGCAGCACCTAGTTTCTTCTTAGTCAATTGCTTGCACAAACAGCTTTTCACATCACATATGTGCAGAAAGGCTGTTTAAGCCCGCTTGGATGGCTCAACATTTTTAATGTAGTAGCATCAGTTATTTGAATCAACTAGCATCCGCTGTTTATTCTGCGCAATAATGCTGCACTTGGCAGGCTTTTTGTATATGCCGCAGATATGTACCATGGTTGCTTTTTGCTGCTGTGGATTTTTATTCCTTGATTATTTTGCGACATAAATGGTTGAATTTTCTGCTTATTCCTCAAGCCTTCTGCTTGGGCGGTGTACTTATGGCGCCTAATATTTTGTGATTGCTGTCATTGACAGTGTTTTCATGGCTAGTAATGGACAAGTTGTTTGCACTGATGCTCACTTGAATATATTGATGCAATCCTGTTCCATGGCAATCTTCTTTGCTGCGCAGGTTTAATTTCCTGGCCCATCCATCCCCCGATGGGCCCTTTTTTATGGTTTCAGCAGCCGCTGCGGCTAAACAAACTATTCAGGTAGTGCTGTGCCACCGCCCGGTCTGTGCTGCCGTTTTGAAACAGGAATCCTGCCACCGCAGAACTCACCAGCTGGTACTGGTCCCACTGGGGGTGCTCCTTGAGGAAATTACGCATGCTCTCGAACAGTTGCTCCGGCACCTCCGCTTCCATGCTCACCACCTCTACGCTCTCGCCTTTGGTCAAATCAGGTCTCGCTTCACCCCCCGATGAAGCCACATCAGGGTGGGGTCCGTCAAAGCTGGCCCCTGGCTTGCGAGCAATGGCCTCTCACCGGTGAGACCCTGTGACCTCAGGCGCTTTCGGCTTTCGCTTTGCCCCAGGGGCATCGCTTGATCGGCCTGGTCGCTTCCGTCAAGTCACCCAGGCTCAACCCTCGGTTTTCCACAGGTGCCTGGCCTTGGCCTTTGATTTAGCAAATTTCCTGGGGAAAACCCCCTGTTGGCCTGGGGAAAAACCCGTTTATCTGGGGATAACTATTTCCCATTAGCTTTGCTTATTGAATTCTAGTCTTGCGAGTCTCGGTTTGTCTCTGGACGGCTGAGGAGGCTGCGGGGGCCGAGCGGGTGTTCGGCATGGGGGTAGATGCTGTGGTGATGGCCATGGTCGTGGGGGTGGTCATGGCTGTGGTCATGTCCCTCGCTCACCAGGGGTTTGCCGTCTGGCTGGCAGGCGCCGGTGCACTCCCGCTCACAGAGCGCACAGGGCTCCCCTAGGCCCTCCACGTGGTGGTGGTGGCTGAACTGCGCTGCCCCCACCTCCGCCTCAAAGCCCAGCACCTGGGCCCGGTACTTGCAGAGCGAACAGTTCATCTGCGTTTCACCGCGCAGCACGTCCTCCACCCGTTCCACAAAGGTGTCGATCACCAGCGGATGGTCATTGAGATAGCCGGCCTTGAGAAACTCCACATCGCCATGGTCTGCCGCCACCCGGTCGGTGTGCTGGTAAATGCGGCTCACCAGCACCCCGGAAAAGAGGAAGTAGGGGAACACCAGAATCCGTTTAAAGCCGAGCCGCACCGCATGGCGCAGCCCCGGTTCCACCAGCGGAAAAGTAACGCCTGAATAAACAGTTTCCCCCCAGCCAAAGCCGAAACCCTCCACCAGCATCCGCGTTACCTTCGCCACATTTGAATTGGCATCTGGATCCGAGGAGCCCCGGCCCACCACCACCAGCAGGGTGTCGGCCAGGGGCAGCGGTGCCGCCGCCGCCAGGGTTTCCTGCAGCCTTGCCCCGGCCGCCTGGATCATCTTTAGATCTACCCCCAGCTCCCGGCCGTAGTCGATCCGCAATCCGGTTTCGGCCCTATAGCTATTCAGCACTGAAGGGATGTCGTTTTTGGCATGGCCCGCCGCAAACAACATTCCCGGCACCGCCAGCACCCGCGTTACCCCTTGTTCCCGCAAACTATCCAGCCCCTCCCGCAGGATCGGCCGGGCAAATTCCAGATAGCCATGGGCCACCGGTATTTGCGGCAGCCGTTGGCGCAGTCCTTCCGCCAGCTGGGCGAATTCATCCACCGCTAACCGGTTGCGGCTGCCGTGGCCGCAGATCATTACACCGAGCCCCGGGATTTGGTTAAGGGGGGTAGTCATGGGCCCAGTCATCTGTATTGGACCCTATCTGTCCAGGGTCCCTAAGACGGCAATATCAAGCTGCGTTGTTGGCGGTGGCTGGCCAGGCTGGCGTCTAGCAGTTTCTGGCTCACCAGCCCCTCCAGCAGCCCCGGCAGCATCGGCCTACCGCTGCGCACTGCCTTGGCCCACCAGCCCAGGAGGCGTTCCACTGGCGCGATCCGTCCGTCCTCCCAGGTTTGGCCAAAGGCCAGGGCCGGATCGGGCTCAATCACGGCCAGGGGGCTGCCATTTTTTGAGCCCCTTAGCTGGAAGCCATGCACGTAATCACTCTGGTTGGCACTGCCCAGCACCAGGCTGCCCTCGGAGCCGTAAAACTCCAGCCAGCAGCCGCGCCCCTGGCGGGCCACGGCGCTCAGGGCCAGCTGCGCCGCCAGGGGCCGGCTGGGCTGGGGGCCCCAGCGCGGGGCCAGTTGCAGCTGTAGCAAGGCCGTATCTGCCGCATCTACCTTTGCGAAACCACTGCCAGTGGCCAGGGGCCGTTCCTTGATCGCCACCGCCAGCTGGGCCTGCAGTTGCCGCACCGGACCCACCAACCACTCGAGCAAATCAAGGGCATGGCTGCCCAGGGCGCCCAGCACCCCGCCGCCTTCCGCCGCTTGGGCGTACCAATTCCAGGCTCTGTTTGGATCTGAGCGGCTGCCCATCAACCAATCGAAACGCAGCAGCCAGGGCTCCCCCAGCCAGCCCTGCTCCAGCAGCGCCGCCAGTTGTTGAAAACTTGGCACCGCCCGGTATTCAAAATTCACCGCACAAATGCAGCCCTGCTCCAGGGCCAAACGTTCCAGCGCCTCGGCCTCGTCTGCATTGAGCGTTACCGGTTTTTCCAGCAGCAGGTGCTTACCCGCCCGCAGCGCCTGCTCCGCCAGGGCAAAGCGGGGCCCTGGGGGCGTGGCGATCACCAGCGCCTCCACGCTGGGGTCTTGCAGCAGCGCCTCGAAATCTGTGTAGCCAGGTAGTTCGGCCGCTGCGCTGGCCCTGGCCAAGCGGTCCGCCCGCGGATGCCAAAGGGCCACGGCTTCCGTGTGGGCACAGGCCCGCAGCGCCGGCAGGTGCACCTTTTCGCCAAAGCCGAGACCGGCGATCGCCACCCTTAGGGGGGCAGCCCCAGCGCTGCTCATGCCAGCCCCTGGTCGTGGGCGGCGGCACAGGCCTGGCTCAGCACTGCTGCCACCAGGCCCTCGGCCTGGGCCAGTTGCCATTCAGCCCCCAGCTGGGGCAAACCATTCACCTGCTGGTCGCGGTAGAGCCGTTCACCACAGTTGAGTTGCATCACATAGAGCTGACCGCGGGCTGGTTTTTCCCCCTCCTTTGCCGCCGGGCTAAAGCGACTCAATACGCTCAGTTCCCCCTGGCGGTTCAGCCGCAGGCTGCCGCTGTCCCACCATTGGCGCCCCTCCGGACCGGCGGGCACCTCCTGCCATTGCACCGGCCCGGCCCAAGCCGCCAGCGGCATGGCCCCCCCCAGAAATAGCGCCAGTAGCAGTGCCAGCAGCGGCCTGATCATGCCTTTACTGCCGTGGGTTGACGGTGTAACTCCAGCAGAGTGGCCAGGGTGCTGCGCAGCTTGGGGCGCGGCACGATCGCATCCACAAAGCCGTGCTCCAGTAGGTATTCGGCGGTTTGAAAATCGTCGGGTAACTTTTCGCGCAGGGTCTGTTCAATCACCCGCCGGCCGGCAAAGCCGATCAGCGCCTTGGGTTCCGCCAGGATTAGATCACCGAGCATCGCAAAACTGGCCGTAACGCCCCCGGTGGTGGGATGGGTGAGCAGCGGGATATAGAGCAGTTGTTCCTGCCGGTGCCGTTCCAGCGCCCCAGACACCTTTGCCATTTGCATCAGGCTCAGCATCCCCTCCTGCATGCGCGCCCCACCGCTGGCACAAACCACCAGCACCGGCAGCCGCCTTTCGGTGGCGGTTTCAATCAAACGCGTGAGTTTTTCGCCCACCACCGAGCCCATGCTGCCGCCCATGAAGCGGAAATCCATCACCCCTAGGGCCAGGGGATGGCCCTCCAGCCGCGCCAGGCCACACACCACCGCATCCTTGAGGCCAGTGCTTAGTTGGCTGTCGCGTAGCCGATCGGCATAGGCGCGGCGATCCTTGAAGGCGAGCGGATCGGTGGGGGTTAGCTCCTCATCAAGGGCCTCAAAGCTGCCCGGATCCACCAACAGCCGCAGCCGTTCCTGGCTGTCGATCCGATGGTGGTGGCCGCAGGCCCCACAAACGCTGGCATTGGCCACCAGGTCTTTGCGATACACCACCTCGCCACATTCAGGGCATTTGCTCCACAGGCCATCGCCCTCCTCCGCATCCTGGAGGGGGCGCACCACCGGAGCGGTTTTACGCCGATCCGCGAACCAGTCGAGCAATGACAAGCAGCTATTCCTCTGATCTACCCATTAAAGGATCTGGCCAGGGGTGCCGATCAGCAGCCCCCAGAATTGATCGCAGGCCAACCAGCTCAATAGGCCGCCCAGCACCAGAAAGGGCCCAAACGGAAACGGTTGGCGCGGGCCAAGTTTTCCACTGATCCGGCCCACCACCCCAAACAGCGCTCCGCCGAATACCGCTAGGCCACAGGCCACCGCCAACCCCTCCAGCCCCAGCCAAGCCCCCAGCAAGGCCGCAAGTTTGGCGTCCCCCAACCCCAGGGCCGGCGTGCCCAGGGCCTTTTCCGCCAGGGCACTCACCGCTTCAAAGCTGAGCAATCCCACCACTGCCGCCATCCCATGGAAGATCAGCAGGCTGGCCCCCAACCCCTGCATTGCCCCCAGCCCTGCGGCCAGCGCTAGGCCCGTTATTAGCCCCCAGCGGCAAAGGGGTTCCGGCAGCCGCAGGCTGTCTAGATCAATCAGGGCTAGGGGCAGCAGAAAACCAAGCAGCAGCCCCCCCGCCAATAGGTTAAAGAGCGGGTCGGGGTGCCCCAGGCGGCCCACACCGGGCAGGCTCAGCAGCACCCAGAGGCCCGCATTAAGCAGTTCCAGCAGTGGATAGCGGCTGGAGATTTTTCCATGGCAAAAGCCACAACGGCCCCTGAGCAGCAGCCAGCTCAGCACCGGCAGGTTGTGGTGCCAGGGCAGGCTTTGGCCGCAGCGGGGGCAATGGCTGCCAGGCCAGATCAGCGATTCACCCCGGGGCAACCGCCACACCACCACATTCAAAAAGCTGCCCACACAGAGGCCCAGCAGCGCCGCCAGCCCTGTCATCTTTTCTGACGATTGCGACCCTGGGGCCTTAAACGCACCAGATCCAAGGGCAGAAACTGTTCATCCGGCAGCAACACCGGCGCTTCAAAGATCAAACGGCCCTGCTCACCGCCGGCTTCAATTACCACCCCCAGCGGTTCTGGCACGCCGCCATTGCGCTCCAGGTGCTGGAGATAAAGCCGGCGACCGGTCTGCAACATCCGCGAGAGAAGATCCGGGGCCCAGCGGGCTGGTCCCTGGTCTGCGTTGCCAGTGGCCCCGCGGATCGCAAAGGAGGGCGTTTTCACCGCCGCACCTTAGCGAATTTGCGGGCTTTTATATCAGCCGTTATGGCCTTTGTCCTTAATCATGCGGTGAATGATCGGGGTGAGGATCAGTTCCATCGCAAAGCCCATCTTGCCGCCATTAACCACCAGGCTGGTGGGGCTAGACATGAAGGAGTCGTCGATCATCTTGAGCAGGTAGGGGAAATCCACATCCCACTTGTCCCGGGCCCCCTTACGGAAGTGAATGATCACGAAGCTTTCGTCTGGGGTGGGGATGTTGCGGCAGATGAAGGGGTTGGAGGTATCCACCGTGGGCACCCGTTGGAAATTGATGTCTGTGCGGCTGAACTGGGGGCAGATGTGGTTGATGTAATCGGGCATGCGCCGCAGGATTGTGTCCACGATCGCCTCGGCTGAATAGCCCCGTTCGGCGTTGTCGCGGTGGATCTTTTGGATCCATTCCAAGTTGGTGATCGGCACCACCCCCACCAGCAGGTCGGCGAGGGAGGCCACGTCATAGCCGTCCCCCTCCACGCCCCCGTGCAGACCCTCGTAGAAGAGCAGGTCGGTGCCCGTGGGGATCGCTTCCCAGGGGGTGAACTGGCCGGGATTCAGCTGGGTGCCAAGGCGACCGTTGTGGTCGGCGGCCTCTTCAGTGCTGTGCAGGTAATAGCGCTTCTCGCCGCCACCGTTGCCGCCGTAGTTGCGGAACAGTTCCTCCAACTTGTCGAACAGGTTGGCCTCAGGGCCGAAATGGGAGAAGTTTTCGCCGGCGGCCTGGGCCTTGGCCATCGCTTCCTTCATCGGCCCCCGCTCGAAGCGGTGGTAGCTGTCACCCTCCACCACCGCCGGCACAATGCCCTCCCGCTGGAAGATGTGCTCGAAGGCGCGCTTTACGGTGCTGGTACCCGCTCCAGAGGAACCGGTAACCGCAACGATCGGGTGAAGCTTAGACATCGGCAACTGAGCGTTCTGGGGGCGAGTTTGCCAGAGCACAGAGCCCTTGCTTCAGCCCAGGGCCTTCAGCAGGGCGCTGCCCATGGCCTGGCAACCCACCAGCGTGCAGCCCGCGGCCATCAAATCCCCCGTGCGCAGGCCCTCGTTTAACACCTGATCCACCGCCGCTTCTAGGGCGGCGGCGGCGGCCTCCTGCTTCAAGCCCACCCGCAGCAGCATCGCCGCTGAAAGCACCATGGCCAGCGGATTTGCCTTGTCTTGGCCGGCGATGTCTGGGGCGGAACCATGCACCGGTTCAAACAAACCAGGACCGCCGCTGCCCAAGGAGGCGGAGGGCAGCATGCCGATGCTGCCCGTGAGCATGGCCGCCTCATCGCTAAGGATGTCGCCAAACAAATTGCCGGTGAGCAGCACATCAAATTGGCGCGGGTTGCGCACCAGTTGCATGGCGGCGTTATCCACATACATGTGGCTCAGCTCCACGCCGGGGTAATCGCTGGCCAGGGCATTGACCCGATCGCGCCAGAGCTGGCTCACATCAAGCACATTGGCTTTGTCTACGGAGCAGAGTTGTCCCCGCCGTTGCTGGGCCAACTCAAAGGCCACCCGGGCGATGCGATCCACCTCACTGCTGCTGTAGGTCATCGTGTTGAAGCCCCGTTCTTCGCCGTCCTCCGTGCGCACCCGGCCCTTGGGCTGGCCGAAGTAGATGCCGCCGGTGAGTTCCCGCACCACCAGCAGATCCACGCCGCTGATCACCTCCGCCTTGAGGCTGCTGGCATCAATCAGGGCCGGCACGATCTTCACCGGCCGCAGGTTGGCAAATAGGCCCAGGCCGGCCCGCAGGGCCAGCAGGCCCGATTCCGGCCGCAGCTGCCTAGGCAGGGCGTCGTACTGGGGGCCGCCAATGGCCGCCAGCAGCACCGCATCGCTGGCCCGGCAGGCCTCGAGGCTGCTGGCCGGCAGCGGTTCCCCCAGGGCATCGATGGCGGCGCCGCCCACCGGCTGGGGATCAAAGCTCAGGCTGAAACCGTGCTGGCTGGCCACCCGTTCCAGCAGCGCCACGGCCACGGCGCTGATTTCCGGGCCGATGCCATCGCCGGCCAGCAGGGTGATGCGATAGCTACTCATCGGGCCGCTTTAAAACCAGCCGCCGAACCTATCGCGGCACCTTCTCAGCCTTGGTCGGCGGCGTTCAGTTTGCGCAGGGTGCGGGCCATTTCCGGCAGTTTGTTGAAGGCGGCGGAGCAGCGCAGCCAGAGGCGGTTTGGAATCGCTGGATAGCCGCTCACCACTTCGCCGGCGGCGATTTCCCCATGGATGCCCGATTTGGAGGAGGCAATGGCGCGGTCGCCGATCACCGCCCGGTTTGCCACCCCCACCTGACCCGCCAGGATCACGCCATCCCCCAGGCGCGCCCCCCCGGCGATGCCCACCTGGGCGGCCAGGGCACAGCCTTTGCCGGTGATTACCCCATGGCCTATCTGCACCAGGTTGTCGATTTTGGTGCCGGCGCCGATGCGGGTTTCGCCCACCGAGGGCCGATCGATCGTGCTGCCACAGCCCACCTCCACCTGGGGCTCCAGCACCACCAGGCCGGTTTGGGGCATCTTGCGCCAGCCCTGGGCCGTGGGCACGAAACCAAAACCCTCCGAACCGATCACCGCATTGGAATGCACCACACAGCCTTCCCCCAGCCGGCTGCCCGGATGCAGCACGGCGTTGGCGTGCACGGTGCAGTGGGCCGCCAGTTGCACGTCTTCGTAGAGCACCGCCCCGGCATGCAGTTGGCAGTGGTCAGCGATCTGGCAATCGGCCCCCACCACCACATGGGGACCGATAAATACCCCCTCCCCCACCACTGCAGAGGGGTCCAGCACCGCCGTGCTGTGGCGGCCGGGGGCCGGCCGTTTGGCTGGGTAAAGGGCCTCAAGTGCTTCGGCAAAACCCAGCCGTGGGTTAGCCAGGGCCACCCAGGCGATCCCCCGGGCGCTGGCCTGGGCCTGTACGGCGGCGTCATTGGGGAGGAGCAGTGCCGAGGCGTTGCTGCTCTCCAGGGCCTGGAGCAGGGCGTTGCCCGGCTCCAGGAAGCTGAGTTGGCCGGCTTGGGCCTGGTCTAGGGCTGCGGCCCCCTCTAGTTGCGGGTCCTGGGCCAGGAAGCGCGGCTGCTCCGCAGCGCCAGACAAGCGGCTGAGCAGCTCACTGAAATGCATGGGGGGCCAGGCGGCTAGGGCGTCGGCGGGATCGTAGGGCTGGTTTGGGGGGCTGCGGTGACCACCAGCTGGTCGCGGTGCACCACGGCCCCCGGCAGCACCCCGTTGCTGCGGGCTGCGATCTCGGCGGATCCCAGCCCCAGCCACTGGCGCAGTTCCGCGCTGGCATAGGCGCAGAGGCCCCGGGCCAGTTCCCGGCCTTCAGCATCGAGGATTCGCACCGGCGCCTGGCGATCAAACTCCCCCTCCACCGCCCGGATCCCCACCGCCAGCAACGAGGCCCCCTGCTGGCGCAGGGCCCGTTCCGCCCCGGCATCGATGCGCAGGCTGCCCTCCGGCACTAGGGCATGGGCTAGCCAGCGTTTGCGGTCGGGGATTGGCGCTGGGCTGGGCAGGAAGCAGGTGCCGTGGGGCTGGCCAGCGAGCAGTTCCTGCAGCACCCGCGGGTCGCGACCATCGGCCAAACGCACCCGGATGCCACTGGCGGTGGCGATCCGGGCCGCCGCCAGCTTTGTGGTCATCCCCCCCGTACCCCAGTGGCTGCCGCCAGCGGCGGCGGATTTGAGCTGATCCAGTTCCGCCAGGTTGCGTACCTCATCGATGGGCTTGGCGCTGGCGTCCTGGCGGGGATCGCCGGAATAGAGCCGATCCACATCGGTGAGCAACACCAGTTCCGTTGCCTTTAGGGCCACCGCCACCAGGGCCGAAAGGGTGTCGTTATCGCCGAAGCGCAGTTCCTCGGTGGCGAGGGTGTCGTTTTCGTTCACGATCGGCAGCACCCCCCAGCTCAACAGCTGTTGCAGCGTGCGGCTGGCGCTCTGGAAGCGGCGGCGGGAGGCCAGGTCGCCGCGGGTGAGCAACACCTGGGCCACCCGTTGCCCATGGGGGCGGAAGGCCCGGTCGTAGAGCCCCATCAGCTGGCCCTGGCCCACGGCCGCCGCCGCCTGCAGTTCCTCCACCAGCTGGGGCCGTTCGCCCAGGCCCAATTCAATGCAGCCCAGCCCCACGGCGCCACTGGTAACCAGGGCCACCCCATGGCCCCGTTGGCGTTCGGCGCTGAGGCTTGCCGCCAGGGCGTTGATAAAGCTGGCCGTATCAAGGCCGTGCTGGCCCCGCAGCAGGCTGGTGCCCACCTTCACCACCAGGGTGTGGCTCATGGGCTGGGCAGCCCTGATTCCACCCTGGCCCCCAGCCAGCGGGCCAGGGTGCGTTCCCCCTGTTGCACTAGGTCGTCGCTGCTGGCCAGGCCATCGGCCCCCACCGGCCGCACCAGCACGGTGAACAGGCCGAGCCGATTGCCGGCCAACACGTCGGTAAACACCCGATCCCCCACCAGGGCCACCTGGGCCGCCGGTAACTGCAGCTGGCTGAGCACCTGGCGCAGGGGCCCCCGCCGTGGTTTACCAGCCCCAGCTGTGAAGGGCAGGTCGAAGGCCTGGGCCACCGTCTCAATCCGCCGACGGTTGGGGTTGTTGCTGAACAGGTGCAGCCGCAATTCCTGGCGGGCCGCATGAACCCAGCGCACCACCCCTTCGGGCAGCTCGTGGCTGTGGCGGGGCAGCAGGGTGCAGTCCACATCCAGCACCAGGGCCTGGATCTGGCGGTCGATCAAAACCTCCAGGGGAAGCTCACTGAGGCTTCCCGTGGTCACCCAGGTGGGTTCAAGCAGACGCCTGAGGTTCAATCCAGGGGCTCCCTTTCCTCCAGTTCAGCTTCGATCCGGGGTTGCACCCGTTCGAATTCCTCCCCTTCCACCAGCACGGCGTGGCCGTCCTCCATGCGTGCCACCACAAAGAAGGGATCGAGGGGGATGTAGAGGCCGTACTCCTGTTCCGCCACCATGAAGCTCACCAGCAGCTCATAGGTTTCGGCGTCCTCGTCCTCATCGTCCTGGTCATCGCCATCGGCTTCCAGGTCTTCGGGGTCTGGTTCCTCCAGTTCGCCGGCCACCGTGAGGGTCACGGCCGAGCGCACCAGGATTAGTTCATGCTCCTGGAGCACCACTTCGGCGGTGGAGAGGATCGGTTCACTGGCGTCTAGACCCTCCAGCAGTTCCGGTTCCTCGTCGTCGCTGAGGCGGAACAAACACACCGGGGTGTCCACCGGCGTCAGCAGGGCGTAGTCGTTGCCGTCAAGGGGGATCAGTTGCTCCAGGAAGCAGAGCAGTTCCTTGCCCTTGCCGTCCTGAACCATCACGGTCGGCACATCGCCGGAGCCGGAGAGGGAGGAAGCGTCGCTCATGGATGGTTCACAGACCCCCTCAGGATCCCTCAGCGCTGGGGAGCCTGTCGGCTTGGATGGCCGCCACCATGACCGGTTCATCCCCCTCCCGTAACCATTGTTCAAGCAATAAGGCGGCAACGGCACTGTCGAGCACACCGCTGCGGTCCCCATGGAGCCCATGTTTTTCGGCCGCCCACCAACTGCTGCTGTGTTCATTCACCCAGGCCAGCGGCAGGGCCAGGGCCCGGGCCAGCTGCAGGCCATAGCGCTGGCAGTGTTGGGCCTGGGGCGTTGATTTTTGGGCCTGATCCAGCGGTAAACCCACCACCAGGGCCAGGCAACGCCGTTGGCGCACCAGGGGTTCCAGCCGGGCTAGATCCGCTGCAAATTTGCCCCTGGCCAGGGGGGGCAAGGGGCTAACCGTGAGCCCGAGCGGATCACAGCCGGCCAGGCCGATGCGCTTGCGGCCCACATCCAGGGCCAGCACCGAACGGGGGGCGGGGCCAGTGATCAGGGCCATGGCTGGAGAAGTCCCCGCATTAATTGGCGCATTAATCCCAGCGCATCGCTTCCGGCAGCGGCCGCTGGCCCGGTTGCCATTGGCCCACGATGCGCTCCAGGGTGCGGCTGGCCAGCCCCGGGGCCTGGACCAATTCCTGGCGGCGCCAGAGACTGCGGGCCAGCACCAGCTCCTCACTGATCGCTTCGGCCCCCTGTTGCTCCAGCCAGGCCAAGCCCTGGGCATTGCGGCTGTCACAACGGATGCTTACCGGCAGCGCCTGGGCCGCCGCCTGCCGCAACAGCAGGCCCAGGGGTGGCCCCAGCAATTGGCGCCAGCCGGGATGCAGGCTCAGTTCGAGTTCGGTGGCTAGTTCGGTCGTAGCGCCCCAGCGGCGCCGCAGCAGCCGGGCCCCAGCCACCGCCTGGTGCCGTTGGCGATCCACCAGTAGGCAACTGCCGGCTTGGGCATCGTCGAGCAGGTCCTCACTGCGCAGGTCTTGCAACTGGCGCAATTGGCTGGGGGTGGCGGTCAATTCCAGTTGCAACAGCAAGGCGCCGTTGCTGCCAGTGAGCGGTTGAAGTTCCAGCGGTTCGGCGATCGCTTCACAGCTCTCCACTTGGCCCAGCTCTTTGAGTAACCAGATCTGCTGCTGTTGCAGGGGTTGAAAACCCTGTTCCCGCAGGGCCGCCAGGCCAATCTCATCGCTTATCTCCCGGCGGGCCATCCAGCTGATTGCCCCGGGGGCCCGTTCCAGGGCTTCCTTTAGCAATAGGGATGCGATCGCCAGGGGACTGCTGGCGGCCCCCAGGCATTGCAGCAGATCCAGCCGCCAGCAGCTGCCCCGCCGGTTAGTGGGTACAGCCACCAACACACCGCAGATCGGCCCGCCTGATTCCCTGGCCACCAGGGCCAATGGCGCCGGCGGTCGCTTGGGCAACAGCCAATGCAGCAGTTGTTCAGGGCTATCCCGCAGGGCCAGCAGCTGCAATTGAGTTTGAAAAGGGGCCAACTCGCAGGCCCCCAGCAACGGCAAATGCCGCCACTGCAGGGTTTCCACCTGCAGGTTCTTGCTCTGCAGTCCGGAATCCATGGAGCCGGCCCTTGATGGCCAAACTCTATCGAGCTTGATCAGTGGCCAGGGCGCACCACCACCAGGGGGGTGCGTTCATTGGCATTGCCGGCCGGGTTTGGCCGCAACGCCCGTTCCAGCAGGGCCAGGTCACAGCCCTGGCTGGCGGCCAGCACCTTCACACGGCCCAGGTCATTCACATCCACCACCGCCACCCCATGGCCGAGGGCCCGGGCCATGGACTCCACCACCGCCGCAGGATTTTCGGGGCCCAGCACGATCGTTTGGTCGTAGGGGGGGGTGGAACCGGTCACATCGTCAATCAAGCGGGCCTGGTCTCCAGCCAGCCGATAGAAGACGCCTTTCACCCCTAATACCTTCAGCCCCGAGCCCAGCAACCAAGCCAGCAACACCCGACCAGGGCCCACCACATCAATCAAGGTTTGGAGGCCGCAGGCGGTGGCCAGGCTGCTGGTGGGATGAAATGCGCGGCAGAGCTGGCGGGCCAAACCGGAGGGGTGCACCTGGGAGGGGTGCTGGTAGCGGCCCTGGATCACGGCCAAGGGACTTTCGGCAATCGTCAAGATGTCGCCAGCCTCCAGCACGGGGCCGGCGTATTGGCGCAGCACGTCTTCACAGTTGTCGAGCACGCCCAGCAGGTGGGTGGGCACCGCCAGCACCTGACAGCGATCCCCCTGGCGCCAGCGGGCCTGGGCGGGGTCGAGGGGCTGTGGCCGCCGCAGCGGCACCAACACCCCGTTGCGGCGCAATAGGCGTCCGAAGGGGCCGTAATTCCACCAGTGCACATCCACCCAGAGGGTGTCGAGCAGGTTTTCCAGCCCCTCCCCCTTGAGGCTGATCCGCACCAGCGCCTGGGTGCGCTTGTGGCCCTTAACGATGTAGGCAAACCAGTAGCCGTCGTTGCGGGCTTCTTCATCGGGGTGCTGGGGCTCCACCCGGCTGGTAACGGTGATGCCACTGAGCTCACCGCGGCCCAGCAGCGTGGGCACCACGGTGAGTTCCGGCACGAAAACCTCCATCTGGCCATGGGGGTTTTCGATGCTGATCGTTCCTTCTATCTGCCATTCCTGCTGCCCTGGGCTCACGCTCCAGCTGCCGGCCTTGAAGCGCAGCGGCGAGCTGGGTCGCAGCCGATGGCGGGCTTCCAGCCAGAGCAACAGCAAGGCCAGTACCCCCAGGGCAACCCCAGCAATTGCTGCCGCAGTGTTCAGCAGGCTCACGGTCAAGGCCCCTCAATGGATGGCCGGAGGGTAGCCCCGGCCTTTCCAGGGGGGCTGAAGGTGCGCTCTGCTACCTTTTGTTGGTGCGCCGAACGGTGCCGCCTTGAGCAGCCCCAGTCACCGACTGGGAAAACTAGCGAGGGGTCGGTGTTGTAAGGTTCATAAGTCGCCTGAGAGGGCGACGCACCTGGACAACCGAAAAGCTTA
>Ga0209297_1001196_pt1 | contig 15096 bp, 29 predicted proteins | sample S_130805_MF_Meta_FD_187322 | JGI IMG/M metagenome (GOLD analysis project Ga0209297, IMG submission 187322) | Freshwater microbial communities from Lake Simoncouche, Canada to study carbon cycling - S_130805_MF_MetaG (SPAdes) (version 2) | ecosystem: Environmental > Aquatic > Freshwater > Lake ... | reverse complement strand
GGTCTTGAAACCCGATCCCCCCGCCTAGGCCGGAATCCTTAAATTTCCCTAAAAATGGGCAAAAAACCTCATTTTTCGACAAAATATGTAAAAAATATGTAAAAAACACGTAAAAATAAGGATTATACATTAGATTGCGCGATGGCATCGGCATTTCCGGTTGGATCTTCGTGCATCAAAGCATTTCTACGCATAGATTCCACAGCAATAACAAGTTGTGGGAAAATATGGCGCACTCGCTCAAGCTCGTTCTTGGTTTCGAGAAATACGGTCTGCTTCGACACACCGCGAGCGTGTGCCCGGTCGGCATAGGAGAGCAGCGGTGATACGTTACCGGATAGGAGCTGCACGGTCATCCTGAACGCGACCGGAGAGATGGCGCGGCACGCAGCAAACTTTGATACCAGCGCACCACCACTCATCAGCTTAAGTCCCTCCATCTCGTCGAGACGGGCTGCAATCTCGCCGGCGATAGCGGCCAACTCGGCCTCGACGGTGCGCTCTGGATGCTCGCCGCGGTCTGCCGCGGTGATGGGTTGCTGATATACGGTGAGCATCAGAGTCCCTCGTCAGGTGAGTCGATGAGCGAAAGGATGTCGGGATCGAGCGTGAGCTTGGTATCAATCAGCGTGGATTCAAACGAGTCGTTGACGATAAGATCGCACGCATTTTTAAGACGCTTGATGCGCTCGGCGTGCTCCTTCAGCACGGCTTTCTTGCGAGTTTCAAGAAGACGAATAGCGCGGTGAGCGCGGGCGAGTAACTGAGGATCAGGCTGCTGTTGTGTTGGTGTTTTCATAGGTTTGGGTGGAAGAGATTGTAGCCCATTCGCGGGCAAGGACACGCTCGGCGCGTGCTAGGTATTCGGCTGGTGCCGTTGGGCCACCTGCTAGCGCCTCCATGCAGTGCAAAGCAACACCGTGCCAGTAGAGCTTCCATGCGTGCGCGTGGATCTCAATTTCTGGATGCGCCGAGAAATTGGCCTCGTTGGCGGTTATCATGGCGCGTGCCTCAGCTAATTTAGCATTGAGATCATGGGCGCCTGCTGCCTCTGCGCTCATGTAATCGACGTGTGAGCGAACAAAATCAGCAACGGTAGCGTGAGTTTGGTGCAGGAGATAGCAACCCTGTGTCATCGGAATAATGATTCGGTTGGCTGGATCACAACCAAAGTTGGCGTGCACGGTGTTGCTTATGGTAGCGCGGCGACGATGGATGGCGCGAGGCTGTGAATTATTGCGCCAGACCGAGCGCGGATTGTTGATGCCAAACGAGAAAAAAGCAACCGGCACCATTATGAGCGCGAGGTCAGGTAAGGTATCAACGGCCTCTTTCATGGCCGCGATAAGACCGCGTGAAGGTATCTCGCCAGCCGTGAAAAAGAACACCCAGTCATTTGCCGGGAGTTGCATGGTGTCGGTTACTCGTTCGTGGCCCTGAGGCGACCACGGAACGGTGACAACCCGTGCGCCCATGCGTGCAGCGATTTCCGGCGTTTTATCCGTGCTTGATTTATCGACAACAATTACCTCGTCAGCCCATTGCAGCGCATGGGTCAGAGCGCGGGTGATTCGTGCCTCTTCGTTATAAGTTCCAATCACGCAAGAGATTTTTGGTGTGCTCATAAAAACAAAGGAGCAGGAGCAGCAGTGGTTTTGGGATCGTGCACGTAGGTATGCAAAATTGCAGGAATGTGATGTTCCGAGCGAGCGTCGAGGTTGAGATGTCGGGCCCATGCCCAGTCCTCACCATAGTTCGATGCCTCAAAATGGAAGCGCTTAGCCAAGGTGGATCTCCAAGCACAAACGTGCCAGGCTGCGCGCTGAGTGATAAAGCCAGCATTGAAGTCTTCATTTTCGGCACGAAGATTGAAACGCACCTCGGAACGCAAGCCGCACCAGATGGCCTCCTGGCGAAAGCTAACGACATCGACGGGCTCAGAATTGGCCACGATGCGCGAAATGGCATCAACCAAAACTGCGACGTAATGTTCGGAAACAAAATCATCATCATCCACAAATGCCAAAAATTGACCGCGCGCGAGTTGGACAAGCTCGTCACGCTTTTCTCCGATGGTGCGCTGGCCGCGAGGGTCGATGAGCGTGAGCCACTCGACTGAATGCGGATAGGGCCGCAGTTGCGGCTCAAGCAGCGCAGCGAGCCTTTGCAGCTTATTCAGCCGCTCGGGAATCGCTGGAGTTAGGATGGAGAGGAGCGGGGACATGGGTGGAAAGAAAGCGGGTGAGCCAGGCTGAGCGGCTGAGGCCGGAAGCTAGAGCGTGATGATCGCAAAGCAGAACGAGCTGCCGAGGGAGCGCGAAGGATGCGGTGATCCTTTTTTCTTCGTGTGTGAGTTTTGGCCGGCCGCGCTTCATAGAATTAAGAACGTAACAAAAAACAATTACGTCAATATATTTTCGTAATCCAAATGCCGTTTATGCACCTTTCACGCACGACACATCCGTCGTTCCATGTTGTCGTCCATTCGCCACGAGGTTCTGGTAGATTAAACGTGGATTTCTTCTGAATTATTTCTGATGCTGCGTTGGTTTTATCAAGCGAAGAAATGGGCAAAGTTTTGGCTGATAATGCTTTGGCGCGAGTTGTTAGGAGTCTGGAAAGTGCTGAATTATTCATTGAAAATCAGGGTTGACAAGTTGGGTGGATCGTTATTATTTCACTTCGCCCCTGTCTTTTAGAGCCCGCCGCCCATAGGAGCGGCGGGCTCTATAATCCCATGACAGGGAAAACAGTATTTGTCCGACAAATACAAAAAAAGCGCAACCCACTCATCGAGTATAGGTTGCGCTTTTAACGACTAAGAAAACAGCGTCCGACAATCTATGACAAACCAAGTTTTGTCATGACTTGTCGTGCTGTCATGACTTTGATTTAATAGAAAATCTGTCTCGGCTGGTCTGGCTTGGTGAAAGCATCTTCATACGATGCGGCCTCTCTGCGTTCACGCTCTTGCTTCACGTCACGGAGCGCTGCAACGTAGCCGCAGATGTAAGTCTTCCTGAGCTGTTCACGGATGCCCGACAAATCGAATCCGCAGGCTTTGAGCCATGCTTGAGGATCGGGAGTCAGCTTGCGCCGGCGAACACGGCAAACGGCTTTCTTCATCGCGGTCTTCATCTCTTCTGCATTTAGACCGACTGGCTTTAATGCTTTGCGTTCGGCTTGATAGCGCGCCCATCCTGGCGATTGCTTAATTTTAAGCGAATGGGAGAGTCCCTTGGAAATCTTTTTCATAGGTTATAAAAAAAGCCCACCGGGTAAAGGTGGGCTGAAGGTGGATTTGAATCACTTGGTGCGATGTTCGATCAGCGCGACTAGAGCCTTAACTGTTCGTATCGGTTTCAAGGGGATTTCCTTGGCCGGACTGGCAGACATGCCACGGAGTCCGCAGTGGTTTTCGTGAATATACCAGCTGAGCCACTCCTGTTCGTCCCCTATTTCGCGAGAAATTGATGCGAGATAAGAATCGAATACCTTCCAACTCGCCTCAAACAGCGGCATGTCGTGGTTTTTTATCACTTTGATTAAGCCGTCCCATTCGAAGTCGAGCCGGTCGTGGTCTTTAATGACTCGTTGGATTAAATCAATACGTTGTTTGCTTGTCATAAAATTAAGCAGCTACCGGATCAGCGACGACTCCTTGAGCTACCAGCATCCGCATAAAGTCACGGGACTCCATGTGGTGCTCCGCTTCCGTTTTTGGGTTGAGATCGTTCGTATGCGTTGCCCAGCGTTTATTGCGTGCAAAGGGATCGACGCTTACACCTCCTTGAGCAAGATAGCGTTTCACCATTTCGCCCATTGGCGGAACCGTGAAGGTGTCGGCGTTTGGCATAGCCCATATACGAGAAAAAGAAAATGGTGCAATTGTCATTTCTCCTCCTCCTCACCGTTGCTCTCAAAAAAGTCACGACGCGAAAAGAACACTGGAGCCAAGGCAATGACGGCCAAAATACAAACGCAGGGAATAATAATAAGTAGAGCGATCATTTGAGGAGCAGGCTGAAGTTAATGAAGATGCGGTCAGCCTGAGCATTGGCACGTCGTGCGCGCTCAGCGATGCGAAATGCCCGGAGCAACTGTCCAGGCTTGTCGATCAGCTCCTCGGCGCGAGCTTGCAGCAGCGCGGCACGATAGCGAAGGCGGTTTTGTAGGTTGAGCTTTTGGTCTATGGTTTGTGTGTTCATTTTGTTTCCTCTTCGGTTTGGGTTTCGTTTTCAGTATCATTGATGATTTCTTTCGTATCCTCGGGCTCGGGTGCCTCTGGGCATCCGAGAAAATGGTGACCTTTATAGCCACCGCATTCAGAGCAGTATTTCATTTTGTTAGTTCCTTTTTGATCTTGGCCCAGTAGCCAAGTGTTACGGTTTTCTTGTGGCCGCTTGGGCCACCATTCCAGATGCGGGCGTAATCCTGATCTGTTGGAGCGTGCCCGATCCTGCGGCCGTAGTAATTGAGGTAAATGCGGGCGATGGCGCGCGCCTTGGTGCGGTCGAAGGCGTCGGCGTGGCTATATGAGGTGCGGGCGATGCGGTTGGCATCGGTCACCACGCACTGCCAAATCTGCATTGAGCCAAGGGCGCGGCCTTGATCGCCAATGGCGCTGGCGTTGCCGTGGCTTTCTACCTGCTCAATGGCATTGAGAAGTTGGTCGCTGACCTGCGCGCTCGAGGCGGTGGCAGTGAAGAGAAGAAAGAGGATAAATTTCATGGATTATTCCCCACGGTAAATCCACAAAGCCAGATCGGCTTCATCTCTTGAAGAGATATGGGTAATCAAATCCTCCAAAGCCTGACCATAAGTATAAGCTTCAGTGGTGAAAGTTTCTGCGTTTTTAGTGAAGGTATAGATTTTCATTTTTAGATTTAGTTGATGTTTTTATCGGTCGCCGTGGTGGCTTCCATACCAATCACCATACACATCATTCTGACCCACTCAAGATTTAATTATTGAGTAAATAAAACCAGCCAAACACCAACGACTTAGCTTAGGTTTTCTTTCTTACCACTCCATTTTCTACCTCTAAAAGCCCACCATCAATCATGGCCTTGAGCCGTCGCTCGGCCGTGCGGGTGGTGTAAGAGTTCCGCTTTGAGAGCTGCTCCACCAGGTCGGCCTTCTTCATGAAGCCTGCATTCGATGGCCATGCCGCATCCAGCTCGGGAGCCAGCGCGCTGGTTTTCTTCTCGGTCAGCTCGGCGTAAGGATTCCGCACCAAGACGTGCCGCGATAGTTCGTCGTGCCACGCGAATGCTGGGCCGCGAGCCAGCGGGATCGGGGCGCCGCGCATTTTATCCGACCAAAGCACCGAGACCCCATCATCTCCTTTGGTGATGTAAATATTGGATTCGCATTTCCGCTCAAGTTGAGAGCCAAGATGGCCGCGAGCTTTCGAGGTCTCTGGGCCTTTGGCCTTGATCGCTCCGTGCGGATTCTGGTGGATGATGCAGAGGATCGGGCAGTCGCGGTCGATGGCCGTGCCCTGAAGCTCGGCAATGTATGGGTTACCTTCGCTCGGGTCGTTCACGTCGATTACCGCATCGGCCACGCCATCAATTACGATCAGCGCCACGCCGCGATAAGCTTTCATGGCTCGCGTGATTGCTTTCTGGATGCAGAGCCGCACCTGCTTCGGCTGAAGCCCGGCGAGCCGATAGGAAAGGAACCACCGAGGCACCACCGGCACGCCAGCTCTGGCCATGCTCCGGCGGATGAGCTGGTCGGAATCGTAGTTGCTTTGCTCGGTGTCGAAGTGCAATACGGCAAAGCCTTCTGGATTTGCAGCCTTAAAGCCCAGCGCCTCGTCCTCATCCGCTCCAAGGAATGCCGCAAGGATTGCACCGACCACCGTGCTCTTGCCAGCCTTGGCTTGAGCAATGAGCGCGGAGAGATTGCCCGAGGTGCAGATCTGAGATCCACCCAGCCAGACTCGGAGCTTTGGTTTGTCGGTCTGGTTTGAAACGCTGAAGGCTCGGGCGTCGAGCATGTCGAGGATCGGTGCCTCGCCTTTTCCCTCGAGCGTAAGAGCCATGCGCTCCAAAGAGAGCGCGATAGAATCCGGCACGGCGCCGGCATGATCCTTGATTGCCTCAAGCATTCCCCTGGCCTCAGCCTCCAACACTCGAGCGCGGGCCGCATCGGCCACGGACTGGATGCTCTTGCGGAGGTGAAAGGAAGTCGGAGCAATGTCTGAAATCTGGGTGAGCGCAGAGATGCCGCCGACCTGATCCAGCAGGCCGTCCTTTTCCAGCTCTACCATCAGCCCTGAAACATCATAAGCCTCGGCCGAGAGCCGATTCAGAGCCTTGAAAATCTCGGCGTGCGCTGGCACATACCACGTTGTCCCTTCAATTCCTCCATCATTTGCCGCGAGCAGGTTCTTGCGGTCGAGCAAAAGTTCCGACAAAAGTCTGCGCTCGATGGATGGAATGGTTGAGTTCTTGTTCATTTAAAAAGGTTTTGATTTGTTGTTTTCTAACGGTTCTCCGAGCGCGCGCTGCCGCGATTCCGATCTTCCATTCCTTGTCGGTTATGGTGGGGAAGAGGCTCATGTGTATCCTTCAGTTCGATAAACTTTGAGCCGTGATTTGTGCTGATTGTAAGCGGTGCGGGCTCCGGCATCTTCAAGTTCAATGATGAGGCCAGAGCGTTTGTCGGCGTGCGGCCGCATCACACGACCGACTCGCTGGATAACTCGACCAAACTCGCGGCCACCGCAAGCCATGATAACTACGGACGCCACCGGGCAATCGAGCCCTTCATCGGCCAGACTAGTTGCGACGAGACAACGCACCGCGCTTTCGGAATCTTTAAACGCGCCGATAGTTTCGCGCCGGCGCTTCATTCCCATTTTGGAAAAACAAGCCAAAGCGCCATTGATTGCCAAGGCCAGCAGCTCGGCATGCTCTACGGTGCCGACCAGCACCAGCACCTTAGCACCGCTCGCAAGGTGAGCATCGGCGGTGGCCACGATTAAAGCGTTCCGCTGGTGGTTCGCCCGGAGGATATCGTGAGTGACTTGGTTTCTTAACTGCCTCTCGCGCTCATCTTTCATTGAGCCATAAAATCGGCCTCCCATTTTTCTTTTTACCTCGGCTTCAATCTGGTCGTCAAAAGCGCCATGCTCGGAAGTCTTTAGAACCTGAAGCCGACCAGCCACCAGACCACCAGCCTGCATCACATCGGACTTCTGAATGACGTGGAAGCCGTCTGAAAATACCTGCCGCATAACCTCGTTGCGCTCAGGATTTGAGTGCTTCGGCGTGGCGGTGAAGCCGACCAACCGAGCGTGAGGTTCAAGCGTCTGGATGAGAAGGTAAACGGTGCGGGATGGAAGGTGGTGGCATTCATCCAAGATCACCAAGTCAAATCCTGCCAAAGTAGAAAAAGAACCATAGCACCCAACCTCGACCTCGTTGCCAAGTGGCAGGGTGATTCGTGCCAGCGCAACTTTCGCTTGGTCGCATTGATCGCGGGTATTAGCTAGCCATGCACAACGGCCAAACATTAAGCCGAAACGCTCAACGATGGCCGCTGCGATGACTGTCTTGCCTGCACCGGCCGGAGCGACGATGCAGGACATGCGACGCCCACCAACCCAAGCAACGGCATCGGACTGGTAGGTGCGCAGATTCATCAGAAGGGCATTCCTGGTGCTGCCTTAACATCGCGCACCAAGCGCGCTGCTTTGGCCGTTAGCTTCGCCTTGAGTTCCTCGGCATTGGAGAGCGGTCGAGGAGTTGAGCGCAACGAGTTGATCCATTTCACGCGAGGCTTGAGGATACCCTTGTCATCGGCTTCTTCCTCGACCACGATCTGACATTTGCGGCCGATCAACTGCGCTTCAAGCGTTTCAAAATCATCATTAAAACCAAACGCATCACGCAGGGTTTTGACTGAGTTTTCAAAAGCTTTGTCTGAGAGGTAGAGCCAAGCCGTGGCGGTTTCGCCGGCGGACTCAAACTCGATCTGGATGCAAGGAGTTCCTTTAGAGGACTCCGAAAGAGCGGCCGTGGTTACGGTCGCAACATGTTTTCCGGTGGGTATCATTTTAGTTGGATGGATTTTTTGGTTACGACCTCAGCGAGGCCGGAGAGTTGTGCTGCTTTTCCTGACTCAAAAGCTTCGCGGATGGCGAGCTTGTCTGGTTCTATGGTTACCTTTTCGCGGATAAATTGGCGCGGAAGATTTTCGACTGCAACGAGGAGCTGCACGGATTGCGTGCTTCGCCAAGAGATGACAACTTGAGGAGACGTAATCTTTGTGCCGGGCTCAAGACTTCCGACGAGGTAAGACCGCAGCCATTCGGACTGACGCTCTGCTGACTTTCTGCGATTCCTGAGCACCATCTCCTCGGCTGCTAAAGCCTCGGACTCGGCCTCAAGGTTCTTGATCATGCAAGCGAGGCCAATGGCCTTTGTTTTCTGGTCGATCTCCATGCGTTTAAGCATGGCCTCGATCTGCTCTAGGTGTTCTGGTGGAGCGTCGGCTGCAAAGCTTTGCTCTGCCTCATCCCAGAGCGCGGCAATGGTGGCGTTGATTTCGTAGAGCTTCACGACATTTCCTCCAACAAGCGTATAACCTGCAAGCGACTGAGCTCGCACGGGCGGTTGATGATCAGCCGATCCTTGCGCGCTTGGTAGGCGGGCTGGTCAATGTCGAGTCCGGCTGGGCGAGAGTTGCGGCGGATATAGGCAAGCTGGTCGGCGCGGCTCTGTTGGCCAGTTGGGCCGAGTGCCTGCTTCACCTGCTCCGGGCTCATAGCATGGAGAGGAACCATGATGGTATCGGCCTCGCTGCTACCCATCACGACCTCGACCGCACCGCGCTTGATGATCTCGGCTTGAGCGGAGACTGGCAACTGCTTAACCTTTTTCGCGGCGGCGGAGTTATCGAAGAGCAGACTAGGATTTAGACTTCCTTCTCCCACTCGGAGCAGATCACCAACAAGGCGCGGTGATGCACCTGCGCTGATCACCTGGTCGATGATCGTGGCGTCGGTCTCCTTGAGGCGAACGAGCATTTGAGCGGCTTGGAGCAGCGTGTTTGCGCTGCCTTGAAGCAGGGTTAGGAAACTCTCCACGCTGTCGGGGAGGGTGAGTGTTTGATTATCTATTTTCATTTTTGATTTGGGCTGAGATTTGTTTCTGTGCGGTGGCAGCGACCTTCTGGATGGCCGCGATTGTGGTTTGTAGCTCGCAGAGGTGGGCGTGCTGACGGGCGCGGCGACTTAGCGCCTTCCTCTTTTCAGGGTTGGCTTTTCGATATGCGGCCTTCCGCGCCTTTTCTTTTTCGGCGTTGGCTTTGTAGTATGCGGCACTCTGCGCCTTTACCTTTTCAGGGTTAGCTTTGTAGTATGCGGCATTCCACGCATTAACCTTTTCAGGGTTGGCTTTTTTCCATGCGGCACTCTGCGCCTTCCTCTTTTCAGAGTTGGCTTTGTAGTATGCGGCCTTCCGCGCTTTCTCTTTTTCAGAGTTGGCTTTTCGATATGCGGCCTTCCGCGCCTTTTCTTTTTCGGCGTTGGCTTTGTAGTATGCGGCACTCCGCGCCCTCTCCTTTTCAGCGTTGATTTCGTAGAGTTTCACTTTGCACCTCCTCTGCGAGAGGCGAGCATGGCATCAGCGTAATCATAAGCCGCACGAGCCACTTCTCCATCGGTTGCGCTCATCTTTACTCTAGTCTCGCTCGACGTGATGCCAGCCAATGCCTGACCCGCGAACCAGTCGCGTAGGCTCATTCCGTTGGTTGGAGTGTGCGTTTCCTTGCCGTTGCGAAAACCATAAGTTTCACAAGGAAATGCTGCACCACCGTCGATATTTGGTGCGAATGCAATCATCACCGGCGCCTTCATTTTGCAGCCTCCTCACGCATCCGCTTCAGGATGATTGCAGCCTGATCGGTGGTCAGCTCGGAAAGCTCGACGGCTTGATAATGGTCTTGGGCGCGATCCAGCACCTTCTTCGCGGCCGGCGACTTGGCTGCGATGGCTGCAATCTCAGCCAGTGCATCGGCTGGAACATTGGCAGGCTCAGCCTTGGCTGCAATGGCGAGCGGAGCGCGGGCCTGGACGCCGACAAAGATGTGGCTGATCTGCTCGGAGGCAAATGCCATTGAGGCCGGCAGTCCAAAACGATTTTTGGCATCCCATGCTGCGCTGTGCTCAAGATGGAGAATGCGTTCCTTGCCTCCGGTAATTTTGTTGCGACCATCAGATCCCTCGACCACCTGAGTTTTAAAGTTGGCGAAGCCAAGAAGATCCGCCCACTCCTTGAGGATTGGTGAAACCTGCTTAGCTAGCTTTAGCTCGTAGCGATCAAAGCCGTCTGTCTGGTCGGGTGGCGACTGGCGGACAATCTTTGAATGCGCCAAGAACACCACATTCTTTCCGCGAGAGACAAGCGCTTCGGCGCGAGCGATAATCTTTCGAAACTCTTCGGCAAGTATGACGTAGCCCTTGCCGAATCCGAAATCCTCTATGCTCTTTTTGTTGTGCTTTTTGAGCACCATCTCCGCGCAGGCAGCTTCCGCCCAGTCGGCGGTGTCGATGACAATGGTCTCAAAGTCGGTGGTTAAACATTCTGTGAGGGCCAACTCAAGGTCAGCCCATGTTTCGACATCAGCGCGAGCCACGTCAAGGTGGGAGGTGCCTTTCTCAAGATCAAGGAAAAGCGGACTGGGAAGCCCAGCCGCGAATGTGGATTTTCCAATGCCTTCGACGCCGTAAATCACGGCGCGGACGGCTTGCTTTTGTTTACCTTTGGATATGTTCATTTTTTCAGTTTTAGTTTTGTGGGTTGAATACCGACCTGAGATAGGCCGATTAAAAAAAGCCTGCGCGCCACTGCGGCGGCTGGCTCGATGCCAAGCGCAGATGACTTTCGAGCTGCCTCAAAAGCCGCGTGCTGCGCTGGCGTAATTGTGAATGAGATTTTCTTCATTGCACCGGAATCAAGATCAACAAGAAAAAGACAAGTCAACCACTTTCTGTCCAAGTTGGAATAATTATTTTACGACTGAAACCAGAGCATGACATTCCAACTGATTCTTAAATCGCTTGATCTTCCGGCTCCTGTAACCGAGCACCGATTTCACGCCGAAAGAAAGTGGAGGTTTGATTTTGCTTGGCCGGATATGAAGGTCGCTGTCGAGGTCGAAGGCGGCATCTGGACTGGTGGCCGACATACGCGCGGTGCAGGATTTTTAAAAGATATGGAGAAATACAACCACGCTGCGGCGGCGGGCTGGTGCGTGCTACGTTGCACTCCGACGACTTTGATGAGTGGGCCAATGCTGAATCTTCTGGCGCGCGTGCTTAGAGATCGGCTCGGTAAAATCTCAGTTTAAAAATTACCTTCATTTTTTGGTTCTGCTTATTCTACTGTTGAGCAGAACGGAAAAGCCGTCCGCTTCGGCCATGCAGAAGAGTCCGCACGAAATTTGTGGGTCGGCGCCCTTGGGCTCGCCGGGCTCGATTTCGTCGAGGTAGATTTCGGCGCGCACGCCGTCCCGAGTCTGCTGATTCTAGGCTCAGGGTTTCAGTCGGTGCTTTCATAGTTTTTCGAGGGGGCGCGGCTCACCGCTGACGTTCGGCAGATCTAACCACGGACGAGCCGTAGGTGCATTCGGGTGATTCATTCATGGCCATATAGCATCCACGGTGTATGTCCCACTTGGCATTTGCAGCAGAAAGCCAAGCGCGATATCTCTCGCTCTCGGCGTGCTGCTTTACTCGCTGCTTCCACCATTTGCGCGTAGGCCCAAATTTACCATCCATAAGATCGTAGGCTATCACCTTTGCGTTATCTCTTAGGTAGCTTATGGCCACCTGCTCCATTTCCCTGACACCGATAGGATACGCTGGCCATTTTTCGGCCAGCTTCTCGGTTTGTTCTTTAGATAATTCTTTCATTTATTTTTTGGATTTAATTGCTTGGATATAGTGTGAGTGATGATAACCTACCGAATCCGACATAACTGGACTAATCCAGTTGTCATACAAGGATGTGTCTATTCTTGAATAGCATGACACGTTGCTATTCTCCCATCCTAACCCTCGGTATTCCCATTTATCGTATCCTTCCGGCAGAGGTGGGGGCGAGGGTAGATGTTTAGGTATGCGAAATCCACCCAATTTAATTATCGAGTATTCTTTTTTTTTAGCCTTAAGCCTATCCGACATAATCTTATTATATACTGGGCATATCGTGTCATTCATGTGGTTTATTTAGTTTATCAGAATTTCAATCTTATACAAAGCCTAACCAGTCGTTTCAGAGAACGACCATAGCTGGCATGGTTTGCGATTGTGGCATTAGGGCTGGTCGCCTCTGAACTTGGCGTTAGGCCAAGGCGGAAGAGGCATCCAATGCGTCACCTCCTGCGGGTTGCAGAAGAAGTCATCCCCTTCGGAATCGTCCCACACTTTGTAATATGCGTTCCACTGAAGGATTCGCATTTCGTATTTCCACACGCAAAGGCACGCTGCGTGATCGTCCTTTGGAAAGTTCGGTGGGTTTTCTGGCAGGCGGTCGGCGGAAGAAATCCAGCCTAACCAAGCAGTCGAGCCAACGACCACCTCTGATTGCATTTCTTTATCGTTCATAGTTCTAAGGGTTAAATGGTTGTGTGGCTGCGTCCCCGTGGTCGCGGCTCACTTGAACGTTAGCCTTCAATCACCAGCCAGTGTCCGGGCTCGGTGGTTTCGTCGGCGGATTCTAGCCAGTCGCAGCCCGCACCGCTGGCGGGCATTACGATGCCATCGTCGTCCGGCGATGGGAAGGTCGAGAGATTGACGCCGACACGGGCGGAACCGCATCCGGCTTCAATCATGCGTTCGGTGAGTGCGTGGAGGTCGCGTATGGTCATAAAGAAAAACGGAGGCTAACAATTCGCTACAGACAAGCCGGTGGCTTGTCACAGGGCGTGCCGGGGCCACTAGCCCCGGCTGTCTGATCTTGAACGTTAGGCAAAGAAGGAATCACCATGAGATGTTCGCTCCTAATTCTTGCGCTCGCTTCATCCAGCAGCGTTTCAGCTCTTGGTTATACGGGCTGTTCTTCACGTCCCATACTTCGATAATGTCGATTGCCATATCCAGCAGGCAGGCCACGTCCTGTTTTTCGTTGCCCGAATGGAAATACGGAAAAGACGACACCGCCGAACCATTTTCTAACGGTTTATTTGATGTCGTTTTCATAGAGTATTCTTCCGCGCCTGCGGCTCATCTTTGACGTTATGCAAAGCGGAGTATTTCGCCCGTTCGCTTGCGGCCCATCGCGCTTTATCTTTGCGCAGTTCGGCCTCGGGAAGAGCCGCGTCGTTTGCGTAGTCCCATGCCATCATGGTATCGCCGCACTTCATGCGCCCGTATATTTTGCAGACCTTCTGGAGTCCAGAAAGCCGAGCCTTCGGAGCATAACAAGACGCCAGAGCCAACACGGGCAACTGGTCGTTTTCTGCGTTTATAGGTTTCGTATTCATATAGTTATTCGCCGTGCGGTTCATCTTTTACATTTTTTATCGCACCACATTTCCGCATTTTGATTCCAGCCTCGTATAGGATTCGAACGACAAGAGTGCGACTGAGTTTCGTGGTTTTCTCAACATGATCAATGCCTCCATCTGCGTAAGCATTGATAACGCGAGCGCGCAGAGCTGGCGGGTATGGGTTGATTTTTGCAGCGTGCAACCAGGAGCCGAGCGTGGTCGGTTTGATCCTGTGCTTTTTAGCAAATGGGTGAAAGTCGCGTTCATCCTCTGGCGTGGCCAACCACTTTTTTAAACAATCATCGCGGCGTTTATTCACGCGAATTTTAATCGGCTTAAGCGCTTTTGGATTCGGCAGATTTACTTTTATGCGGTTGATGACTTTTTTTTCTTCAACGTATTTGGCCTGTTTGAGCATAAAGATCCGCACGCGCTCCGCGCACAATCCCACGGGAGTTGATCGTGCTCCGCATCGCGCCAGCATGATGTCGGCCATGTCCAAAATTGATGTGCTGCGTCCCTCTGCCATTAATCTTCCATTCCATGTGCTCATATTTTTATTGGTTAAGTGCGGGCCGGAATGGCCTGCATTGGACACGCTAAGCACACCGCATCTTTACCTTCAACTTAAAAGCAAATGAAAGTTTCCGCCTCCATTTTTAGCTCGCATTATTCGGCAGACAAAGCTTTGCGCGAGGCGATAACATGGACAAAAGATAACGGTCTGTGCTGCGGACGTTGCGGTGGAGAAATGCTGCTTGGAACTTTGGATGCCGACCAAGTTGCCCGAGCCTGTCAGGATTGCCCGGTGGTTTCTTTCCAGCCGTCATCGTCGTCTTCATCATCGCAATCTGCTACCGCTTGATCGGCCAGAATTTTGAGCATGGTTTTTGAGTGAGCCTCGACCACCTCAATGCTGGTCTTATCGCTCATCTCTACCTCAGAGGAATACGTGCGCTCGCCATCGACGTGACTGTATTCGACGCGAAAGGTGAGGCGCATGGAAAAGTTATTTCAGCCGGCGATAAATTGGATAGTTCAAAACACGACCATTTGAGTCGGGCTGCGGCCAGTTTTTTTTCTCAACAAGACCAGCGGCAATTGCATCGGGCATCATCCGTCGAAGTGAGGTTGTCGAGATGCGTTCCTTTTTGGCCAGCGTGTGAATGGTTTCCCAGCCTGCTGGAATTGGAGTCAGCGGTTTTTTCGCTAAGAGCGCGGAACGGATCGTGGTCGCTTCCGACCAGCCTGCGGGTGTTGGAATTTTCTTTATTGTGTGGCTCATAAAACAACGGAGTCAGGTGTTGGTGGCTCGAAAATGCAGGAGCGAACTCGAGGAATTTCTCCGGCGTTTTGGCCTCGGAAATCAAGCGCAAACACACCGGGATAAGTGCGGGCCTGGCTGACAACCTTGTGACCAAAACGAGTGAGTGCCTGCCAAGGTGGCGAGACAATCACGATGCCTTTGTGGTTTCCACCGTGGTCGAATTTGTGGCGATGCGCGCAGCAAAGAACCGTTGGGATCGGGTCGCCGGCACGGGCTGCTTCAAGTTGTTCCTCGGCCAACTGAACGCCGAGCTGTGTGAG
>Ga0209297_1001195_pt1 | contig 15099 bp, 15 predicted proteins | sample S_130805_MF_Meta_FD_187322 | JGI IMG/M metagenome (GOLD analysis project Ga0209297, IMG submission 187322) | Freshwater microbial communities from Lake Simoncouche, Canada to study carbon cycling - S_130805_MF_MetaG (SPAdes) (version 2) | ecosystem: Environmental > Aquatic > Freshwater > Lake ... | reverse complement strand
GTTCTCTTCTCGCCAGAGCGCCAAGCAAATGCACTCACCGCTGCACTTGGCTTTGCCGTCGTATTACTTCCTTATTCATTTATTGGCCCATTTGTTGGAACTATTCTCGATCGTATCTCCCGACAGCGCGCATTACTTATTGCGAATGCTGTGCGCGCTTTTGATTTACTCCTCATTGCCACACTTATTTTCAGTGGCAAAACTGGGGTTGAATTAACAATTGCCGTACTCGTTACATTTGGCGTTGCACGACTCATTCTCGCCGCACTCTCTGCCGGTCTGCCACTTGCAATTGAGCCTCGATCTCTCGTTGGTGCAAATGCACTTGCCGTAACTGCAGGATCTGTTGCACTCGTCCTCGGTGGTGGACTTGGGCTGCAGCTACGACGCCTTCTCGACAACTTCCACAATGCAAATCACTCAGATGCCTATTTAGTAATTATGGCTGCAGCTGGCTACGCAATTGCTGCACTACTTACGCTACGAATTAAGCGAGCAGATCTTGGACCACTGCCGCATGAAGTTAAGGAAGCGAGTTTTTCACAAGGGCTCACTGAAATGCTTGAGGGTTACCGATTCCTTCGTAAACATAGAGATGCCGCCTTTGGAATTTTTGCAACGTCGATCCATCGCGGTGGCCTTACCGCTCTTACATTGAGTGCGTTACTACTAGAGAGAAATACCTTTCACGATCCATCCAATCCAGAGGCGGGACTTGCCGGCTTAGGTTTTGCATTTGCTATTGCAGGAGTTGGCCTAGTTATCGGCGCAGTATCTGCACCTTACTTAGTCAATACTTTTGGTCGACATAAAGTCATTCGTTATGGGTTAATCACAAGTGCGATAACACTTCCGATTCTGGCCATCTACCCGACTCGTCTTACCCTTTTTATTCCCGCCTTCTTTGCATCTGCTTGTGGTCAAGCCCTCAAGGTAACTTCCGATGCACTTGTGCAATCAAAAATTGATGACTATTTCCGTGGCCGGGTATTTGCGGTGTATGACGTCAGCGTCAATGGTGCAATTGTTTTCTTTGCACTCTTCTCCGCGCTAGTTCTTCCACCAAGTGGTAAATCACTCTTCTTGCCATTCTTTATTTCGGCAATTTACTTACTTGTAGGCGTAACACTTCTGAACAAGAAGAACTTTAAGAGTCAGATCTAGCGCGCCACCACGCCATAAGTTCTTCCGTCGCGGCCGCTTCACCAATTTGCCCACGCTCTAGACGCAACTCCATTAAGAAATCGAGGGCTTGTCCAACTTCGCGCGATGGTTTGAGATTGAGTAACCCCATCACCTGTTGGCCATCTAAATCTGGACGAATCTTCGCTAACTCTTCCGCCTCCATAAGTACGCCAATGCGCGCTTCTAACGTGTCATAAACATGAGAGAGGTGCTCAGCTTTGCGTTTATTTCGCGTTGTGCAATCTGCCCTCGTGAGAACATGAAGATGTTCCAGTAACTCTCCAGAATCGCGTACATAGCGACGCACTGCAGAATCGGTCCATTCGCCATCGCCATAACCATGAAAGCGAAGGTGCAGCGCAACTAATGTCGCTACCGCCTCAATCGTCTCGCCATCAAAGCGGAGCGCTTTCAATCGGGCAGTAGCCATTCGGGCTCCCACAATTTCGTGGTGATGGAAGGAGACGCCGCCGCCTTCAATTAATGCACGTGTCTTTGGCTTGCCAATGTCATGCAGCAATGCAGCTAAACGATTAATTAAATTCGGGCCACCTAATCGTGCTTCTAACCCAATTGCCTGTTCTAAAACAGTGAGAGTGTGCTCATAAACATCTTTGTGATGGTGATGCTCATCTATCTCAAGTTGCAGCTTTGGTAGCTCTGGCAGGACAAGTGCGGCAATTCCAGTCTCCACCAAGATCGTAAGACCGACTCGGGGACTATTCGACATGAGCATTTTAATTATTTCGTCGCGCACACGTTCGGCAGAGACAATTGAAATTCGATCTGCCATTGCTTTCATCGCCGTTAAGACATCGGATGAAATCGCAAATTGCAATTGGCTGGCAAAGCGTGCCGCGCGCATCATGCGCAGTGGATCATCAGAGAAAGAATTCTCTGCAGTGTTCGGTGTTCGTAAAATCTTTGCCGCTAAATCTGCAAGCCCATTAAATGGATCGATAAATTCTGGGGCAGCACTTGTAAGTTCGAGTGCCATTGCATTGACTGTGAAATCGCGGCGAAGCAAATCACCAGTAATGGTGTCGCCATATTGAACTTCAGGCTTGCGAGTATCAGATGAGTACACATCACTTCGATATGTTGTTACTTCCACTGTTGTCTCATCTTTTTTGCCCGCGACAGTTCCAAATGCAATTCCGGTATCCCACACATGATCTGCCCATGAATTGAGAATCTTCTTTGTAAGGTCAGGGCGCGCAGATGTTGTGAAATCAAGATCATTGCTGAGTCGACCTAAAATTGCATCGCGCACTGAACCGCCAACGAGAGCAAGTGTCTGACCTTCAGCCTTAAATGCCGTAGCTAATGAACTAGCAAGTGGTGCGCGTTCAATGAGCGAACGGATCGCTAATTCCCCTGCCGCAGACAGGGGCGCACTCTGAGATTTTTCTTGGCTAGCCACAATAGATAAGGCTAGAGCAGTACCCTTGCTCCATGACCCCGGCACCTGGTGCGGGCAGCGAAGGTACGAAAAGGAAGAAGCGGCGCAGGCGCCCCTCCAATCGCTCCCCACAAGATTTAGCTTCATCTGGCTCGAACGAGCAGAAAAAAAGTAGTGCGCCGCGAAGCAAGAGCGCACGCCCCTTTGCAAAACGCGTCGATGAAGTAAGTGCCGGTGGTTTAGTCGTTGATTTCTCTGGCACAAAAGGCTTACTCATTGGGCGAATCGATCAGAAGGATGCATCGCGTGAGCGACTCTTATGGTCGCTGCCTAAAGGACATATCGAAGCTGGCGAAACTCCAGAGCAAGCTGCGATCCGCGAAGTCGCAGAAGAAACTGGAATCACGAGTGAAATCTCCCGCTCCCTTGGAATTATTGATTTCTGGTTTATGGCCGGAGGAAAACGAATTCATAAGACAGTGCATCACTATCTCTTTAAAGAGGTGGGCGGAAAACTTGCACCACAGGTGAGTGAAGTTGATGAAGTTGGCTGGTTTCCACTGGATGAGATCATTGAGAAACTCGCCTACCCAGATGAGAAGAAATTGATTGCACGAAGTGGCGAATTGAAACCATGAGAGCGATTCGCGCAGCGATCGGAATATTCTTTACCTTAACTTTTATATTCTTCACAATTCCTACAAGTAGCGCAGCAACCATAATAACTCTTACCGAGAAACCACATCGCGATCTCATGGGCAAATTTAGCGATGACTCTCTTGCTGGATTGATCACACCCAATGGCAGGTTAGGCCAACTCGTCTTCGCTGCGCCAACTGGTGCAAAGAAATGGGTGATTGATACCGCACTTATTGATGACATCAACGCCATGAGCACTCCTTACAAATTTGGAGATGGCCAAACTGGAACTGGAAGTGATTTAGCAAAGAATTGGTTAGCCGCCCTTCGCACCGTAACTCGTTTTGGTGATGTTGAAGTTATGCCCTATGCAAATGCAGATGCAGTATTTCTCAAACGCTTTGCTCCCAGCGAATTGCGCTTCTATTGCAGCGCTGCGCAGAGCAAATTGGAGCTTGTATTAGAACGTGCAATTCTGCCCTGTGGCGAAAATACCGGAACATCAGCACAAATTTTAATTAACCAATCACTTGTCGATTCCTACACAATGATTCGTAAAGAGACTCTTCTCCTCAATACTGCAGTGCCCGCTGGTTCACTTAATCAATTTCGGATGGAATTGGCAAAAGTATTTGCAGTAGGACTGAGTAAGAGTGAGCGAGGTGCAATCTCAGAGAGTGCGCGATTGGCGCTGGAGAGCACCTATCGCAATTTAATGGTCGTGCCAGGAAAATATCGCCTTACTTCAGAGCATGAGAAGGTTCCGGTCACTCTCATCAATAACTACTTGCAGCCAGTCACTGTTGATTTAGATCTATTCCCACTCAATTCGCGAATTAGAATTTCAAATATCAAAAATATTACAATTCCAGCTAAATCAAAAATCCAAATTACAGTTCCCGTAACCGTTATTGCATCTGGTTCGGTAGAAGTTCTCGCCCAATTCAAAAACTCCAAGGGTGTTGAATTTGGTAAGTCGTCTGCCCTCTCGCTCAATCTTTCGGTGATTAGCCCTCGCGTAACCTGGTTTACAACCGGTTCTGGCATTCTCCTGCTCCTTGGGGCAACTGCGCAGAGTGTGCGACGCATTAAGAAGTCACGGAAATGAAAAATAACGAACTCTTCCGCGCTTCCGGTGTAATGGCCGTTGGAACAATTCTCTCCCGTATCACTGGATTTATTCGAAGCGTGCTACTGGTTGCTGTTCTTGGCACTGCGCTACTTGCAGATGGTTACAACGTCGCCAACACAATGCCAAATATTCTCTACAACTTGCTGGTCGGTGGAGCACTTACTGCAATCTTTGTGCCACAACTTATTCGCGCCTTTGGCGATCCAGATGGCGGAATTGCATTTGCCTCTCGCCTTGTGACAACGATCAGCACAATCCTTTTAGCACTCGTGGTGCTAGGAATTCTCTTTGCACCAACTCTGGTGCGCATCTATGCACCAGAGTTTGCAACCGCGGGCTTTGAAAATGAATTTATGCTCACCGTTGATTTCATGCGTTACTGCTTGCCACAGATCTTCTTCTTGGGTCTATTCACAATGTTGGGCCAGGTAGCTAATTCGCGCGGCTCTTTCGCTCCTCTAATGTGGGCGCCAATTCTCAACAATTTAATTGTTATTGCGATCTTTGCCATCTTCTTGATTGAGGTTCCAGATCTCACCAGCGCCACAATTTCTTCCAACCAAATTCAAATTCTCGGTTGGGGGACAACTCTGGGAGTTGTCGCACAAGCTCTCATTCTTATTCCAGTATTGCGGCGCAGCGGCATTCATCTTCGCCCCGTATTTGGCCTATCTGGTTTAGGAAAATCATTTACTCTGGCTGGCTGGACTCTGGTTTATGTTCTTATTTCACAGCTTGGTTATCTAGTAACGGTCAATGTTTCAACCACTGCTGCGGTACGAAGTGCAAAGGCGGGAATCACAACTGGAGTTGGCTTTACGCCTTTTGGAAATGCCTACCTCATCATGATGTTGCCTTACTCAATTGTCACAATCTCTATCGTCACTGCGCTACTGCCACATTTATCCGAACTTGCAATCGCAAAGAAATCACTTGAAGTGAAAGAGAATTTAACTCGTGCTATTAAATTGGTGGGAGTTGTTACAGTCCCTAGCGGTTTGGCCTTCCTTCTCTTTGGTCCAATGATCACCCGAGTTTTATTCTTTGGTATCGCTCAGAAAGATGCGGCATACATCGGTTATGTTCTTTCGGCGCTAGGAATCGGCCTTGTTGCATTTAGCATTAACTTAATTCTGATTCGTGGTTTCAACGCATTTGAAGATACAAGAACTCAAGTTCTCTCGATTATCTTCATTAACCTGATTTCAGTTGCCCTCTCCTATCTCTTCTTGGCAACCATTCCTAATGAGTGGGTCACAGTGGGATTAGGTTTGGCCTTCTCATTAAGTTACATCCTCGGTCTCTTTCCCACTGTTGCACTTCTTCGAAAGCATATTGGCCACTTGGCAATCTCAGGATTTCTTGGCCAACATGCGCGCCTCCTATTCGCTGGCCTGCTAGGAATGGGGCCTTTTGCACTCTTCGCTAATTTGGCTGGATGGAATTCCAATGAACACTCACTCATAACGCGTTTATTGGAATTATTTCTTCTTCTCACTCTTTCTGGAATTGGTTACTTCCTTGTTGCGCGTCTTCTGCATATCAGCGAAGTTGCTGGCGCTCTTTCATTGGCCAAGAGGCAAATCACTCGCGCCATTGCCATCAATCGGAATAAATCCTCATAAACTTGCGTTATGTCAGATGTCATGAACAGCAATAAGAAAGTCCATAACCTGGTAATTGTTGGCTCAGGTCCTGCCGGTTACACCGCTGCAATTTACGCAGCTCGCGCCCAACTAGAACCAATCATTTATGAAGGTTCAGTTACCGCCGGTGGCGCATTAATGAATACAACTGAAGTTGAGAATTTTCCTGGTTTTACTGATGGCGTTATGGGTCCTGACCTGATGGATTCAATGCGCAAGCAAGCGGCACGATTTGGCGCACAATTAATTACCGATGACATTGTTGAAATGGATTTGAAGTCGCCAATTAAAGTTCTTAAAGATGGTTCTGACAATGTCATCCGTGCGAAGGCTGTAATTCTTGCAACTGGCTCTGCTTATAAAGAGATCGGTTTAGAGAATGAGAAGCGCCTCTCTGGTCGCGGTGTTTCATGGTGTGCAACTTGTGATGGTTTCTTCTTTCGCGATCAAACAATCGCTGTTGTCGGTGGCGGAGATTCTGCAATGGAAGAGGCAAGTTTTCTCACCAAGTTTGCAAGCAAAGTTGTCTTAATTCACCGTCGCAGCGAATTTCGTGCTTCAAAGATTATGGTGGAGCGCGTTTTGGCTAATCCAAAGATTGAGGTGCTCTGGAATACTGAAGTTACAGATGTTCTGGGTGAAGCAAAAGTTGAAGCGCTGCAATTGCGTGACACTGTTACTGGCAGCGAAAGCAAGCGCGACTTCACCGGACTCTTTGTTGCAATCGGCCACATTCCTCGGAGCGAACTTATAGTCGGTCAGATCGATCTCGATAATGAGGGCTATGTGAAGGCAGAGGGGCGATCGACTCGAACAAATCTCTCAGGTGTCTTCGCCTGTGGCGATCTGGTTGATCACACCTATCGCCAAGCAATTACTGCGGCAGGCTCTGGCTGCCAAGCCGCTCTAGATGCCGAGAAATTCCTCTCGCACTAGAGTTACTACTACGGTTTCTAAAAATTTCACAGACGAAAAACGAATAGAGCGGAAGAGCAAAGATGAGCGCAGCACCATCAGTCACAGCAGCAAACTTCGATGAAGTTGTATTGAAGAGTTCTATTCCAGTCTTGGTCGATTTCTGGGCTGAATGGTGTGGGCCTTGTCGCGCAGTTGCGCCTATCTTGGATGAAATTTCGAAAGAGCATGGCGATAAATTAAAGATCGTGAAACTCAACACCGATGAAGAGTCAGCTCTAGCAATCAAATATGGTGTTACTTCAATCCCCATGCTCAACGTCTATGTAAATGGTGAAGTGGTAAAGACAATTATTGGGGCAAAGCCAAAACCTGCTCTCCTTAAAGATCTCGCCGAATTTATCTAAAGCACCACGGTGTCTGACCGCCCGCTCACTGCAGAGCAGATTGCACATGCAAGTGCCATCTTGCGCAAACTTGGGTTCTCTCATTCACCGAGTGCAGATCTTGCCGAAGCAACGAGAGCCTTTCAGCAATCGCGTGGCTTAAGTGTTACGGGCGAAATTAACGAAATAACATTCCGTGCCCTCGATGAAGCACAGTGGAAGTTAGGCGATCGCTCGCTCTCACTCAAGAGCCCCGCACTGATGCATGGTGATGACATTGCAACGCTGCAAAGCCGTCTCACTGAAATGGGTTTTGATTGCGGACGAGTCGATGGCATTTACAACGATGCCACGGAAAAAGCTGTTCGAGAATTTCAGAAATCAGCAGGAGTGAGTGTTGATGGAATCTGTGGCCCGGCAACGCTCACCGCACTTATTCGCTTAACTCGAACTGTTGCTGGTGGCACTCCAAATATTTTGCGTGAGAGCGCAATTCACAAAAGTCGTGGGCCAGCACTTGCAAATAAGGTAATTGTGTTAGATCCCAATGCTGGCGGCGCGAATTTTGGTATTGAGGGTAACGGCGTTAAAGAGAGTGAAATTGCATTTGATATTGCAGCACGGCTAGAGGGTCGCTTACTTGCATTAGGTGCCAGCGTTTTTCTTACTCGTGGTGAAAATAATTGTCCGACTGAGAGCGAGCGAATTACCCTTGCAAATTCCACATCGGCAGATTTAGTAATCTCACTTCATGCAGATACTTATCCCAACGAGAAGGCTCATGGAGTTGCAACTTTCTTTTATGGAAGTAGTGCACATGGAATTCATTCAGTAGTTGGTGAGCGCTTTGCCTCTCTCATTCAACGAGAGATTTGTGCTCGAACAGATTTACTCAACTGTCGCACCTTTGCAAAGACTTGGGACTTGCTCCGATTAACTAAAGCGCCAACGGTTCGGATTGATTTGGGCTACTTAAGTAATCCACAGGATGCGCAGCGCCTTGGCCGTGGTGATTTCCGAGATGTAATTGCCGAAGCACTTGTCATCGCGATCCAACGCCTCTACTTAGCCGCCGAAGATGATGCAAAGACAGGAACTCTGCGCCTATCTGATCTGCGTAAAGCTGGCCTTCGCCGCTAATTTCCCTGCGCGAGCAGTGCTGTGAGTGTGGCAAGATTGGCAAATGTCCGAGGTCAATACGCGCTTTCAAACTGGAGCGCCACAGAATCTAGAAGAGCGTTTCGCAAAGCGCGCTGCAGGTATGCAGCCCAGTGAAATTCGTTCACTCTTCGCAGTTGCCTCACGTCCTGAAATTGTTTCACTTGCTGGCGGTATGCCAAATCTCTCTGCACTTCCCATGGAGATGATGGCCAATGTGGTTCATGATCTCGTTTCAACAAAAGGTTTAGAGGCGCTGCAATATGGAAGCGGCCAAGGCCATCCGAAATTGCGCGAGCAGATCTGTGAAGTGATGGCGCTGGAAGGTATCCGCGCTAATCCCGATGATGTCATCGTGACCACTGGCTCACAGCAAGCTCTCGATCTCATCTCTCGCATCTTTATCGATCCAGGCGATGTCATCTTGGTGGAAGCACCTTCTTATGTCGGCGCGCTCGGAACTTTCCATCAATATGAAGCATCAGTTGTCCACGTTGAAATGGATAACAACGGCTTAGTTCCAGAGGCGCTGCGCCAGGCGATCACCACCGTGCGTGCAGCAGGGCGCAAGATCAAATTTCTCTATCTCATTCCTAATTACCAAAATCCAGCAGGTGTGCTTCTACCCGCAGATCGTCGCACCGAAATTTTAGAGATCTGCCGCTCTGCTGGAATTTTTGTGGTCGAAGATAATCCTTACGGACTACTTGGTTTTGATAAGCCCTCACCTAATGCAATGCGCGCTGAAGATAGCGAGAATGTTATTTATTTAGGTTCATTCTCCAAGACAATTGCATCTGGGCTACGAGTTGGCTGGGCGCTGGTTCCACAATCACTGAAAGATAAAATTGTTATTGCCTCAGAATCATCAATTCTCTGTCCATCGAATTTCACACAGATGACAATCTCTAGTTATTTAGCTGATCAACCATGGCGCGATCAGATTGCATCATTTTGTGAGCAGTACAAAGCCCGTCGCGATGCGATGCTTGAATCACTTGATGCGCATTTTCCCGCCTCTGCCACATGGACTAAACCTGGTGGTGGTTTCTATGTCTGGGTAAATCTGCCACCAGAAATTGATACTAAAGCGATGATGCCAAAGGCAATTGTTGCAAAGGTCGCTTATGTTCCTGGAACTGCCTTTTACGCCGATGGTTTTGGCTCATGGTCAATGCGACTTTCTTACTGCCACCCAACTCCTGAGCGAATTCGGGAAGGCGTGAAGGCGCTCGGTGGTGTTATTAAGCAAGAGCTCGATCGTCGTGGATCAAACGCACTGAAGTAAAGTCTTACCGCTTCTCAATGATCTGAACAATTCGCGCTAAATCTGCCCGGTCAGCAAATTCAATAACAATTTTTCCTCGCGCTTTGCTTGCTGAAATCTCTACTCGAGTATCTAAGCGATCACTAAGGCTTTGTTCGCTCTCGGTAAAATCAGATTTGCCCTTCGCCGCTACTTTGCGCTTACTCGATTGCGGAGTTGCAGTTGCAACAATCTCCTCGGTTGCACGAACACTGAGGCCTTCAGCAACAATACGAGCTGCAAGGCGTTCGATTGCTAATTCATCGGTGAGGCCAAGGAGTGCACGAGCATGACCGGCCGAGAGAATTCCTGCTGCGACGCGGCGCTGAACCGTTGCCGGTAAATTGAGTAAGCGCATTGTATTGGTGAGATGTGGGCGGGACTTTCCCAGTTTTGTTGCAAGCTCTTCTTGAGTGCAATTGAAATCGGCTAGTAACTGCGCATAGGCCGCGCCCTCTTCGAGTGCATTGAGTTCGCTGCGGTGTATGTTTTCAATGAGCGCATCTCGCAATAAATCATTATCTGAAGTTTGGCGGATGATGACAGGAATTGTTGTGAGGCCTGCTGCTTTAGCCGCTCTAAAGCGGCGCTCTCCCATAATTAATTCATAACGGCCATTAGCGATTGCACGCACCACTGGTGGTTGGAGAATTCCTACCTCTTTGATCGATGCACTTAATTCACGGAGTGCACTCTCATCAAAGACAGTTCGTGGTTGTTTAGGGTTGGGTGAAATTAAATCAATTGCAATTTCATTTCCTTCTGCAACTTCTAACCCTGCAACTGTAAAAGAGGTGGGAATGAGTGAATCTAAATTAGTACCAAGTCCGCGCCGTTTTACACTCATGCACTCTCTCCAGATTTGTAATTGATGCTGACAACATTGGAATCAAATGCTTTCCCGCGATTGGCAATCTCTCGTGCAACTTGCATGTAGGTAATTGCACCAGGTGAGAGTGGGTCATATGTCATTACTGTCTGGCCATACGATGGCGCCTCTGATACTCGCACTGCACGTGGAATTGGAATATCAATTAATTCCTTTTTAAAGTGGGCGCGAACATCATCGGCAACTTCATTTGCCAATCGAGTGCGACCATCAAACATTGTGAGTACAACTGTTGAGAGATTGAGTTCGCGGTTAAGGCGCGCTTTCACTTCGTTATAGGTACCAAGCAATTGTGCTAAACCTTCGAGTGCGTAGTATTCGCATTGAATCGGGATTAATAACTCTTGCGCTGCAGTAAATGCATTAATGGTAAGTAAACCTAAACTTGGTGGGCAATCGATAAAGATGTAGTCATAAGCAATTCCTGCTGAACTTCGCTCTTCAATTAACTCTGTAATTGCTTCTTTCAAACGCAATTCACGTGCCACCATCGAGACTAAATTAATTTCTGCATTTGCTAATTGAGTATTGGAGGAGATGCAATCGAGTGCAGGAAAGCCTGCAACTTTCTGTACAACTTCACTCATCTTTGCTTGACCCATGAGGACTTCATAAATTCCTGCGTTGACGCGATGCTCTACGCCGAGTGCGGTACTCGCATTTCCCTGCGGATCAAGATCGATCACAAGAGTGCGAAGGCCCCCCATAGCTAGCGCGGCTGCGAGGTTAACGGTGGTGGTGGTCTTGCCTACCCCGCCCTTCTGATTAGCAACGGTGAAGATGCGAAGGTGGGCCGGCTTTGCCATCGCCTCTTTGAGGCGGCGAACTCCTATGACCTTCTGGCCAGATGTTTCACGTGAACCATTGGGGACCATGGTCGGTAGTTAACCATGCCGATCTGACTACGCTGACTATTTTGCGCGTTTGCTCAGTGAAATGACGCGCGCCAGCTCCATATCGGGCAGTTGAATCTCGTGGAGCTCTCCGCCAGGGGCCATTTCAAGTTCCGCGGCAGCGTTCTCCCCCTTCATAGCAAGGAGGGTTCCTCCTGGTTGAACTAGGTGCCAGAGCATCCGCTTCATCCGATCCATCGGAGCGAGGGCGCGTGCAACAACAACAGGGGCTTGGAGTTTAATTTCCTGGGCACGGCCACGAAGTACCTCAATCTCAAGGCCCTGCGTTGCCTCGATGAGGAAGTCGACCCTGCGCTGAAGGGGCTCAATCAACGTAACTTGAAGATCTGGGCGGGCCAAGGCAATCACAATGCCGGGAAGTCCTGCCCCACTGCCCACATCAAATACCTTGACCCCTTCAGGGATCAAGGTAGTGACAGCTAGGCAATTGAATATGTGACGATCCCAGATTCGCTCTCCCTCTCGGGGGCCAATCAGCCCGCGCTCAATTCCAGCTGTAGCAAGGAAATTGGCATAGGCAGAGATCTCGCTCCCGCGAAGGGGAAAGTGGCGCTCAATAAGGGTTTCACGTGAAACCCCGGATCCAGTATTAATTGGGGTAAATCACCACAAAGCGGTCAGGGTCTTCCCCTTCAGACTCGCTTCGAAGGCCTAAATCTTGGATCGTGTCGTGGATGATCTTGCGTTCAAAGGCATTCATCGGATCGAGCTTGATCTCTTCACCAGAGCTCTTTGCCTCCTCAGCCTTCTCCTGCGCAAGGGCCTTGAGCTCGGAGCGTCGCCCGGCACGGAAGCCATCGACATCGAGCATAAGACGGCTGCGATCTCCAGTAGAAGTCTGCACAGCTAAGCGAGTGAGCTCCTGAAGGGCATCGAGTACTTCGCCATCGCGACCAACGAGGTGGGCAAGTCCGCCACCCACAATTGCTAGGGCTGCGCGGTCATTCTCAACATCGATGTCGATATCTCCATCGAGATCGACGATGTCGAGTAGGCCCTCGAGGTAATCGGCGGCAATGTCGCCCTCCTCCTCAAGTTTGGCAATCAAGCCAGGACCCTTCTTCTCCGTTTTCTCAACTAGATCTTTCTCAACAACAACGTCGCTCTCTACCTCTGTACTCATGATCTCTGCCCTTCTTGTCGGAATTCTGATGATTTAGCCTGATTTGTAGGCTTTTAGCTACTTCTTCTTCTTTTTCTTCTTTGGTTGTTTACGTTGTCCCTCTTTGAGTGCGGTATCTCCTGCATCGGTAGGAGTCTCGCCTTCAGGTGCTGGAGCAATTCCTTTTCGTACGCGCTTTGCTTGTAACTCTTCATAAGCAGGTGAACCTGGTGTGGGGTTTCGTTTAATGACGTAGTACTGCTGACCCCATGTCCAAATATTTGTTGTTGTCCAATAAATTAAAACACCAATGGGAAAGTTAACGCCCGAAATTGCAAAGATAACGGGGAATAAATACAACATGATCTTCTGCTGTTGCAACATCATGTTGTTACTTGAATCCATCTTCGGCATTCCCTTGCGCATAAGTTGGCGCTGAGTGGTGAATGTTGTAATCGACATAATTGCAATAAGAAGAATGGTGACGAGCTTTGTTGTTGCATTGGTCGAACCTAAAAATGTTGAGGCAATCGGTGCACCGAAGACCTTCGCTTGAGCGGCGCTCTCTACATCGACTTGGGTTAGAACTCCATGTGGTTGAGGTGGATTCTTTCCAATTCCATTGAGCACGGTAAATAGGGCGAAGAAGATTGGTGCTTGAGCCAGAATCGGAAAACAGGATGCCAGTGGATTTGTTTTGTGCTCTTTGTAGAGCTTCATCATCTCTTCAGATTGCTTCTGACGATCATCCTTATATTTGCTCTGAATTGTTTTGAGGTGTGGCTGCAAAGCAGTGAGTGCGCGCTGACTCTTGATCTGCTTGACGAAGAGTGGAATCAAAATAATGCGGATCAGAATTACTAGACCGATGATTGCAAAGCTCCAGGACACTCCACTATTGGCGCCAAAGATCGGCTTGAGTAATTTATGGATGGAGATAATGACCCAAGAAACGGCGATATATAAGGGGTTTAGGATGCTTCCCATTAGTTGGCTACTTCCAATCGTGAGGTTGTAATTTTTCGCTCTGGAACATAATCCACGCCACCGTAGGACCATGGATTGCATCGCACTAAACGCCACAACGCCATCGCAACTCCACGAATACCAAAGCGAGTAATTGCAGTGAGTGCGTAGTTAGAACAAGATGGGTAGTACTTACAGCGTGGAGCAAAGGCTGGGGAGATCCACTTTTGGTATCCGGTAATCAGAAATTTAACTAGCTGCTTCATCGCGCCACCTCAGCCTTAGCTACCAGTGCTGCAATGAGCGAAGTGGTTTCTTCTTGAAGTGATCCACTCGTTGCACTTGGCAAGGCGCGAATGACAAGAAGAGAGCCGGCAGGAAGAGTTGAAATGCTCTGCGCAATGCCATGTCGGATGGCACGAGCAACACGATGGCGAGTGACAGATCCACCAACTGACTTACTCACTACTAATCCGCAACGAGGCAGATCGCCAAGTTCAGGCTGCACAAAGATATATCCGACGAGCGAGCGCCCTGTGACACGAGTTCCCGTCTTTGTTGCGCGCGAGAAATCTAATGGTGAGGTGAGTCGGTATTTCTTAGGTAGCACGTCGAGATCAATCGCGAACGTTGGTCTACGAGTTACGCGGAGAGGCGAAGACGACCCTTGGCGCGGCGAGCTGCAAGAACTGCGCGGCCGCCACGTGTTGCCATACGTGCACGGAAGCCGTGCTTCTTGGCGCGACGGCGAACATTCGGCTGAAAGGTGCGCTTTGTCATGGTGACTCCTAAAAATTTTTATCTGCGGGGAACTGCTTGTGCTCACTGACGCTCAGATGAGAAGGTAACGGTAGAGCCCGAGGGTAAGGGCGGTCAAACCGGCCCCTGCCTACGCCTACTCCTTCAAGGAGGAGTTGAGGGTTGTGGATAACCACTTGATTTCCGCTCAGAAAGGCTCTACTTTTCGCTTCCCTCCACAGGGAAATCGATCAGAAGGCAGAGCTAGCCCGCTCTTACTCATCGGTAAGGGCTCTCAACCCAAGGTTTAGACCACAGCCTGTGGATAAGCATGTGTACAACCTATTTTTCAGAATCGACCCTTTGGAGAGGCCCATGGATACCCCCGATTTATTACCCGAGGCCCTTCCCGTTGCCAGCGATCTCGCATTTCTTATGGGGCTCTGGAGCCGCACCATCGATGCCGTTGCATCTGATGCGCCTCAGCACCGCGCCTTCCTCTCTCTTACTCGTCCGGTCGGACTTCTTAAGGGAAATGGCGCAACCAATCTTCTCGTTGCCGCCCCTAATGCATTTGCTAAAGATGTTTTAGAGACTCGCCTTCGTAGCGCTGTCACAGATTTTCTCTCCACTGAATTAGGCGAGCGCATCAACATCGCTGTCATCATCGATGAAGCCCTCGAAGTTGCTAGCCCTCCTGCACCAGAGGTAGAAATCATTA
>Ga0209297_1001194_pt1 | contig 15100 bp, 19 predicted proteins | sample S_130805_MF_Meta_FD_187322 | JGI IMG/M metagenome (GOLD analysis project Ga0209297, IMG submission 187322) | Freshwater microbial communities from Lake Simoncouche, Canada to study carbon cycling - S_130805_MF_MetaG (SPAdes) (version 2) | ecosystem: Environmental > Aquatic > Freshwater > Lake ... | reverse complement strand
CGAATTGTGTAAGCGCCAGCAGCGCTGTAATTTTGTGATGCTATGTTGCATTTTGTTTTTTGCGCTTGATTGGGGTCTTGTATTTCTAACCAATACGCCATGCCTTTACTAGTTGGGTCAATATATCCAACCACCATTAAAGTTGTTCCTTGACCATCAACTGATGTACCTACGGAAGAACCATCAGAGTTTATTTCCACATATTTATATCCAGTTGTGGTGTCGGTGCTACTTACACGGTAACGCAAACTTATATAAGAGTTTACTCCAACGCTTGTTGATGGTGTAAATATAATTCTGTAATTTTGGTATGTGCTTGAAAAACAATCGTTTATTGAAACACTATTTACAGCGGACGGAGTTGCTTGCGTAATATATACAAGTCCGCCAGCGCTTGCAGGCCCGACAGTAGCCCACGCCGCGCCATCATAATACTGCACTACGTTTGTAGATGACAAATAACATAGTTGACCCTCTGCTAGTACCTTTTCGTTTGCCCCACCAAAACCAGCGTCGCGCGTAACCGTGGTAGCAAATACTGGTACGCCTGTTCCTGCCGACAGGTTCATATTTGCAGCTGTCAAAACTTCCGACGCTGCAAAAAGCGGTACTGATGTTTGTTCGTTTGCCATATTGCCTACTTTACGCTAAAACTGGTTGCGGGTCTTGTATCCCTAATTTACCGTAAATTGGGTCGTTTAAAATAAACTGGTAAACAATAGTTGTGTTAGCCGTATAGAACGTAACGCGGTGCCCGTTGTTTACGTTTACAGATATTTCTATGCCCTCTACCGATAGTTCTTGGGCTACTTCGCCGCCTGCAATAGTGTTAGTAATCGTAATAGTGTCGCCAATGTCGACTAGCGCCAAGGTTTCGCGTTGGGGTGTTGTAAGCATTAAATAATCGGTTTGAACGGCGTTAAACGTCGCGACGGGTTCACCTAATAACAGGTAATTAGCCAGGGCTAAAGCTGCAGCGTCGTTATGTAGTTGGCTGTTTGTAATGCTTGTATTTTGAATTAGGTATTTAGCTTGGCTTGCTAGGTCGTCGGCTACTTGTGGGCTTGTGGCGCCTAAGTGTTGAATACTGGCCCTGTTTACTATGACGTCGGCGTTATAGATGATGCCTAAACTGTTGTACGGAATATTGGTTCCGTCGTCGTGAAAGTCTGCGACACTACCCGAAAGGGTGTCGCCTATGCGCGGTTGGCTGGTTATGTCGCCTGTCCTCGACATGAAAATACGGCCCTGTTCGGCTTGCTGTATTTCGTCTATGTAAGCTTTAACGTTGGTTCCTTCGGCAACCGTGTAGGCAGCTGCCCCGCCTAATGTTTGGGTACCTGTTTCAATGTCACGGCTTAACGCTGGGTAAGCAACTTCGGGCAGGTCTAATACAGCCGATAGGCGGGCGCTCGATAATTGTTCGGATACGTTAAATTCGGCTAACGCGGTTTGGGCTAGTAGATAAAAATCGTCGGCGCAATATACCGTTACCGTGTTTTGGCCGCCTAGTTCGTAGTTGTAGTCGTATGACACTATTTGCCCTACGAACAGGGTTATGAACGTGTTTAGGCTGTTGTATCTGCCGAACGATACGCGGCGTAGGGGTGCCAATGTAAACACGCCTTGCGGGTCAACGTACGGGCTTGATGAGTAAAGCGGGTTTAGGGTGCCGCCTGCCAGGGTGTCGTTTAAGTTAAATGACATTGTTCCAGCGCTAAATTGGTCGCCTACGTCGCGGCGCCCGCGTTTAACGTTTACATTTGTTGAGTATTCCAGCATTGGCGCAAATTCTGTAGTTCCGTCTAATACGTATTGGGTGCCGTTTAATACGCCGCGCGTTGCGTCGTCAAGGGTAAACGCGTCAAGCATAAAACCCGTGTCTATAAACAGTTCGTAGTTACCGCTTTCAATTACTGACGTAGCCATTAGGCAACCGCAATATTTGCGGGGCCTGCAGCCCTGTTGTATGCCCTAATAGCGTTTACGACGGCTTCGCCTATTTCGGCGCTGGTATTTATACCGCCGCTTACGTTTACTGTTACGCCGCCGCCAGGGCCACCAAAATTGGTATCGGGTCGACTAATTGGCGCCATAACGGGGGCGGTAATGGCTTCGTTAAATCCAGCCGAAATACCTTTAACGTCGGCAAGTTTTAAGCCTTTGCCTGCTAGTCGCGCTTGGGCTACAGCAAACGCGGCTTCAACGCCTGCCAAATACTGTTGGGCGTTAGATACGCCCGCGCCGTACCATTGGTTAGCGGCAGCTTGCCCAATTAAATTGGCTGCATATTTGGCGCTTTCAACCAGGGCGTTAGTTTCAATAATCGCGGTAGAACCGCCTTTAATCAGTTCGGCAGCTATAGCCGCGCCACTTTCCCCACCTGCAGCTAAAACGGCTTGTAGCGCGTCTTGTGATAAACCTGCCTTCAACAACGCTTGTACGTTGGCGCTGTAATCGTTTATGCCTTTAACCTGGTCACGTAATCCCGACAAAAAGCCTTTACCCGTGTCGTCGCCTGCGTCTTTAGCGTCTTTAAAACTAAACGCGTCTTTAATACCTGTAGACACGCTTTCGGCGAAATTGTCAAACGCGCCCTGGGCGTCGTCTAAACCTGTTTTGGCTGCGTCTAACGCTTTTGTTAAATCATCTTGTAAAGCTTTAGCGGCGTCGGTAACTGTCGTATCAACTTTTTTGGCCGCCCCGCCTACTCTGTCTAACTGGTCGGCTACTGGTTTTAATTTAATGCCCAACGCTTCGGCCTGGCCGCTTAACCTGTCGGCGGCTGCGCCGTTACGTTTTGCTTGGGCTTCTTGTTCATATAACGCGTTAGTTAAATCGTCGATATACGTACGGCTTGCTTGCATTTGTAAATCGGTTAAAACCAAATTGTTCATTACTTCGCCCATGGCTTTTTTGTAACCTGGTACTAGGTTTATTAAACCTAAGGTAAGTAATTGCAACGCGTTATTAGCGTGTTTAGCCATGTTGTTATATTCGTGGACTACTGACGCCGCCCACAATTTGACGTAGGCGCCTACTACGCCCATGTTGTCTAAAAATGCGTTTAACGCGCCGCCTAAACCTTCTTTACCAAACGCTTTTATAGCTGCCGCTGCCGCGTCGGGTAGTCGACCTATCGCGTCTTTAACATAAATGTTATTAAGAATTGCGTAGCCAATAGTTTCGTTTAATTCAGACCAAACAGTACCCAGGCGTTTTAGTTGCCCTTCATAGGTGTTAGCGGCTGCAGCTGCAGCGCCGCCAAACTGTTTGGTTAGTTCGGCTTGTGCTAACCCGAAATCTTTAGTTTTAATAATGTTGGGGTCTAGCGCTATGCCTAGTTTTGTTAAACCAGCCAAATTGCCGTTAAAAGCCTTGCCTAGGGCTAGCGACACGCTTTCTAAATCGCGGCCAGTACCCGCCGAAATATCCATGGCAAGCCCTAACAGGTTTTGGCCTGCGGCTAAATCATTTGTTGCACGTACAAGCGAACCCAACGCGGGGCGTAGTTGGTCGTCGGCTACGCCTGTAGCAAATTGCATTTGGCTTATAAAATCCTCGGTTGCAGCGATAGTCATACGCGACGCGCCCGTAGTGTTTTCTAGTTGCTTGGCTAATAGCGCTTGGCTTTTTTGGTCTTCAATAGCGGCGTTAATTGCCTTGCCTAAACCTGCAACTACTAAAGCGGTTGAAGCTGCAAACGCGGCGCCTACTAATACGCCTGTTTTGCCAAATTTGCCAAACGCTTTTTCGGCTTGCGAAATGCCTTTATCCGCAAACGACGTAATAATTGGGATATTTATACCAGCCATTAGCGAACTTTCATTTGACGGTTTGTAATTACCATGACTTGTTCAACTACTTTAAGTACGTCGGCGGTTACTATTTCTTTATTTTTTTCTACGGCAACGTCAATAACGCGCGGTTGGTTGCCTTCCTCTACGTTTAGGTTTGTTACAAATTGGCTACTTGTGTTACGGCCTGCATGGTCATAAATGACGCCTGCAGCGTCGGCGCTTTGTACGGTCATTAAACGATAAGGTTTTGAACCAAATACAACTTGTTCGGTATAGCCGCCCCTGTCAAAATTTACATAGCGTTCTTTGCTGCCACGTACGCCAACTTTAATTTTAAAGCCTTTTTGTACGGCGTCAGTACGCCACGTAGTCTCACGACCTTTAACTAAGTTGCCTCGAACCATGCCAGATAGTGGGGCGCCGTTGCCTTTTGAGTTGTCAAAACTAGCGACCATTTGGCGGGCTTCGCTTAAAATAGACGCGCCAGCGTTCTTAATTTGTTTGGTTACTAAACGCCGATATTTAGGGTCAATGTCGTTTAACAATTTTAAGGTTTCTTGTATACCTTCAATTTGTAACGGTAGTTGGCCCATAGCGTTTACTTTCGTTGTTTGTTGTTGTCCGATAATACAGCAACGACGGTAGCTAGGTCGTCTATGTCAAACGGTATAGACGGGGGCCACCACGAAATGGCTACCAACAGTTCGGCAAGTTGGCGCCCGTGGGTGCCCCTTAGGTGGGGTTTACGGCCTCGGTGTCAACTACTTCAATGTTTGTTAAACCTTTAACAAACGTGTCAAATTCTGCGGGTACAACAATTTTGTTTAACTTAGACGCCTCATACGCCATAAATGCTAAATCCTCTAAGCCGATACCTGCGGCCATGTCGGAAGCTTTACGTTTGTATTTGCGTTCCCACAAAATAATAACGTACAAATTTGTTACCACCTCATAGGCGGTATCGGCTGTTTCTACTTTTAGCGTAAGTTTCATTGTCTGCCTTTTGTGTCGGGCCTGTTAAGGCGGTTAATTAAACTTCGACGACGCTATAAACTCCACCAGTAAAGGTAACGCTAATTTGACCTAAAGCGCCTAAGGCTGCTTCGTATGGCAAGGCTTCCAAATAGGCGCCCGTAAGCGTCATAGTTGGGTTTGTTGCGGTGCCTGGGCTAGTTGCGCTTGGCGACCATGACACGGTAGTAGACGTGCCTACCAGCGCTTTAAGCGTTGCGTAAGTTTCGGAAGCTGCAAACGATAGGTACAGGTCAAGGCTAAGGGTTGAATTTTCTAGGCCTGCGACATAGACGCGGGAACCTGAACCAAACGCGGTACTTTCTAGCGCTTCGATAGTGCGCGTAAAAGTAAGGCCGTGGCATTGGTCTTGTAGCGAAATGCTGTTAACGGTTACGTTCGGTGATGATAAATAAGTGCTAGTAGCCATGGGCTTTACTCCTCGTTTGTGTCTGTCTTAGTTTTAGCACCTTTAGGCGCCTTGGTGGGGGATTGAATAATAAAACCGCCTGCTACCAGCGCGTCGACATTAACGCCGTCTACTGGTTCGTATGTGTCGCCAGGCGTACCAATACGGGGGCTAACTATTTCGTATTTCATATGCGCCTATTCTAGGCGGTTGCCTGGGCTTGTAGGGTTATGGTCAAATCGTAGGCAGGTAATTCGCTGCCGCCAATAATTGCAACAGTTGGGCGCCCGTCGGTTACGCCAATTTTCTTGGTAACTACCTTACTAGCCAAGTTAAGTAGTGACCGTTGCGCGTCAAGGTTGCCAGGCCCTAACGTAATTATGCGTATTGGGAACGTCATTTCTACAACGTTATTTGAATACACGGTGAACGTAGGGGCGTCTATAAACGCGCAAGGCGGTACAAGGTTACGGGGGTCTGTTACTACCTGTAGACCTGTAATGGTCGTTAGCGACGCTGCCAAGTCGTCTAGCGCCTCGTTAAACAGGTCTGTAAAAGCAACAGGCATTAGGCAACCTGCGGGCGGGGAATACCTAGCAACTGTTTAATCATTGGCGACAAGCCAACGCTATTACCTGCGGGCAAGCCGTCAAAACTGGCAAAATCTGTAACCGCGCCGCGTTGTCGATACAAAAAACCGCCGTAGGCGATAGTGCCCAGGGTGACGCTGTTACTTGGGCTTGTACCTTTTGCGTCTATGTAGCCGCTTTCTAAACGTCTTGTAAAACAAAAATCGTTTGCGGCTGCCGCGCATTGTGTAAGAAAAGTTGTATCAAGTGCCGACGCGGTACCAATACCTAGCCAATCCTCAATTTGTCCAGCTGTAACCCACGTACAAGGAACGGTACCTAGCGTTACGGTGCCTGTTGCTGTAGTCCGTGTTACGTCGCTAGCGGTTTTTGCGTACAAAATTTGGAACGGTACGGGCACCTGGTAATTAAAAAGCAAATCGCCTTCGTCGTCTACGCCAATAAACAAATATTCGGGTACGTCGTAAACGGTTACGGTGCCGTTAAAAGTTGCGTCAACGCCCGCAACAATAATAGACGCGCCTACATACACTTCGTTAGGTGTAAGCGTTTCTATTACTGCGTAGTTGTCTAGTAGCGTTTTGTGCGCTACTTGGTATACCTGCGTCATGGCGGTTAGGCCGCCTTTCGGTTAGACGAACTTAACGAATTTTGTAGCGTCTGCCATAAATGAAGCGGCATAGCCACGGTACGCAATAGTGCGACCCAAGGTACTTGGAACATCTACAGAAATTGCGCCCTTTTGCTGTTCGTAAAATTCAAACCCTGCGGCTGGGCCTGCAGCGTGGCCCATAAATGAACCTGGCGTATCTTTATCGACTACTAGCACAAGGCCTAGCGGGTTGCCGTTCCAATTAGCTGCCGACAACTGGCCTGGCGCGTTCATAGCCCCAATTTGTGGGAATACTGGGCGGCCTGTGCTGTCAACCAACGAACCCAACGCGGCCCACGTACCAGGTGTTACCACCATATGGGTAGGTAGGTAATTCGTGTTTAACGAAATTTGGCGGGCGCCTTCGTAAATTGCTGCTATCCAGTCGGCGGGGTCTGTTGTGTCGGCAACTGCGCTGGTTTGTGAAATTGCACCATGGCAAGTATCTACGGCGTAATTGTTTGTTGCTTGTCCGTAAGCGATAGCCAACTGGTTCAAAACAATGTTAATACTTGCTGGGTCTGTCCAGTCCAAATCTTGTTCGGACATTGTGACGTATGTACCGAAAGTAAGTTTAGAAATATCGGTGTTCGACACGGTAACAGTAGACGGGTCAAGTGTATTTAGTTGACCTGTTGGCTGTTGAGTAACTACAGGCCGTACCGTAATTTTTGGGCGGCGAAATGTCGCGCCCGATTGCGGCATAGCAGATACGCCGATAGCGGTAACGAAAGGCCTAATAGGGTTAAGCCCGTCATAGACGCTGCCTGTAATAATTTCGGGCAAAATACCTGGGGTATCGGCGGTAGTAATGTTTGGCGCTGAAGCTTGAATACGTGCGTTCATTTCTGCAAGTACGTTGCCGCCTTGTACCGTCGCTGCAATAAATTCGCTAGCTGTTGGCAATTTGAAGCTTCGCGGTTGCGCGTAAATAACTGGCGCGACGGTTGCAGCTTCGATAACGGCTGGGGTTTCTGTTGGCTGTGTCATGGTGTCTAACTCCTCGTTAGGTGTTTCGGTTTCAATATTATCTATTTCTACGGGTTCTTGTGGGATACTCTGCGACGCCGATACGCGGTCAACGGAAGCGCCCGCAAACGCCCCAAAAGGCACTAGCGATAATTCTTGCCAGGTAGCCTCGCTTATAATCATTGTGCCCGCTTCGTCGTAACTAAAACGGGTTGGGTTAACGCCAACGCTTACCGCGTCTAGTACGCCGTCGGCTGCCAATACCAGGGCTTCGTTACCTAACGTTGTTTCGGATATGCGGGCTTCGTACATCATGCCCCCAGGTGTATCAACCATGGCGGTTACAAGTCCTACGGCCTGGGTGCTGTCGTGGCCTAAATAAAGTTTTGGCATTTTGCCGCCGCTGTTTAAGCTGCCTGGCATAAACATAACTTTTGTGCCGTCGTTTACTGTTGCTTCGACGTTGTACGGCAGCGCTAAACCTGCAAGGGTGCGGCGTGGCATACCGTTAGGGCCTGCGGCGTCTAGCGTTAAATCTTGTTGGGTTAATTTAAGCATTGGGCATTACTCCTACTTCGTTTACTTGTGCGGGTGTATCGTTTCCTGTTAAGTAGCTTTCGCTTAGGTAGTCGTCAATATCAAATTTGACGTAGGTACCGCGCGGCAAAACGTTACCCATAGATAGAGTTTCGGCTATGCAGTCCATAAACAATTTGGCGCCGAACATATACAAATCTTGGCGCGCTTGGGTGCTGTTTTGGTAACTGTACGAACCAGTCGCCACGCCTAGAAGGTACGGCGGGCAGTTGGCCAAACGTGCTATTTCCAAACTTTGATATTCACTAGCTGCTACCAACATTTGTTTACTGGCGTCGCTATTCGTTTCGGTGTAAGTAACAAATTCATTTAATACCGCTACAGAATTCGTTAGGCGTGCGCTTTCAAAAGACTGCCCTAATTGCTGTAATTCCTCGGCGCTAAGCGGTTCGCCCGCAACCTGCCGCAATACGCCCGTTGGCAGCAAACTAGAACTATTGCGTAGGCGGGCCTGTTCCAGCTTTAACGCTGTTAAAACTGCGTTAGGACTAGTAAATAACAAACCTTGAATAGGGCTAATAAATTGCACTACGTCGCGGTGGTCGATAGGTAAACCGCTAAACATAATTTGTTTAGACGGCGCAAAAAATACGGGCCCTGCCTGGTCTTGTGTTAAAACCATGGCGCTAGGCATACGTTGAAAAGCCTTAGGGTAGCCGTCGCTACTACGTTCGGTGACGTACAAAAACGCCCGCTGAGTAAAAAATAAATCATCAAATAACCATGCAAGCGTAGTGCTATTAGGTAGCGACGGGTCAAGCTGTCTAGTCCAGGCGCGCGGTGCTATTTCTATTTGTTCAAGTTCACGGCTAACAGGGTTCCACATTTCGTTATACATTTTTAACGGCGTACAGCCAATTACTGACGCCAATAAATCGCGCGCCCTAGTAATGGCAGGTACCGCCATAGCGCGTTGGCGGGTAGCGCCCTGGGTAAACGCATAAAAGTTATCGAGTTGTGACGCGCCAACATTTGAACCGCTAGCCGCCGCTTTAACGGTAGTACCGATTGCGGCTTTGTTGACCTTGTTAAATAACGCCATGCGTTTAGTCTGCCATATCTGTTAAAAGTTTGGTGGCACTACCCACGGTGAAGCGGTCTATTCTTTTCCCGACGAAAAGGTAAGCCGTCGCGGATAGTGCCGATACAACATTAGCGGTTTAGCGTAACTACTAGCGGTTTGCCTACTAACTGCGGTTTAGACGCCAACGCGGCAGCCCAAACCATGCACCTAGCCAACGTGATAGGCCCAGGGCTACGGGTCGACGATAGGGCTACGCTGCCTTGGTGTTTTATCAGTACCGCGCGCTCGACGTGTTCTATTAACTGGTTTTCGCCGTGGTGGTAAATACGGTTTTCTATAATCATATTTTTTACGGGTGCAGTCCATTTCAATAGTTCGCGATAACCAACAATAGTTTTACGGCGTTCCATATTTGGTGGTAAATGTATTTCTAATCCTGGCGTTATTGCTACGCGCAACGTTGGCGCTAACGCTATTTCGGCTTCAACTAGGCGCCACGTTTCGGCAAGGGTTCCCGCCACAAACGCAACCGTAACCGCCGTTTTTAAACCTACTTGTACGGCCCGTACGCCAACATATAAAGCGCCGTCTTGGTCAACCTCGATAGCAAGTATTCCACCTGGGGGTATTGGGTCGTCGGATTGCAGCGCTTCAAATACGCCAGGTTCCAGCCAACCGTTTTGGGTTGCTGTCCACGTATTAACCGACGCGCGTAAAAAGGCGTTGCGGTTTGGGGCTTCGCTTTCTGCCTCGATTACAGACATTTCTAACGTATATCCCAACGCTGGGTTGGCATACCCCCAGGCGGTAGGCGTCATCAAATCGCTGTTTGGCGGTGGGCTAAATTCGGCAAAATATAATTTAGTTTGTTCGCCGCTATCTATAGCCCTTAATCCTTGTTCACGCCAACGCAACATAGCTTTACTATCTTGTGTACCTGCCGTAGACATCATTACAAATAAAGGGTTTTTGCGGGCACGTTGCGACGGTAATAAACCTTCATCTATTGCAGCTTCCGAAATATCCCAAACCTCGTCTGCTACTACTAGGTCGACGCTGTAACCGTGTCCAGCTGCAGGCGTGGCCGCCCTGGGGAACCATACCGAATTATCGGGCATTGTTAACACCATGCGCCCATATGACCATGATACGTGGGCACCAAATTTAGTTTCCAATATTGGCGCTAGATAAGTAAACAACGCGGTAGCTAAATCAAGTTTGTGCGCGACAGTAATAACGGTTTGCGCCTGGCCGCGCGCTTTACCTTGCGTAGTCAACCACCAACCGACAAGCGACGCAATAGCAACCGTTTTACCGTTCTGTCGGGCAACAGACACAAGGCCGACACGGTGCAAGTAATCCCCGTTGCTATCCATAGACGTTAAACCATGCAAAATGTTTAACTGCCACGGCATTAGGTCTACCCCTAGTACCTCTTTCGCAAAATCCCCAATATCGGTTACAGCCGAATTTTGACCACTAGCAGTAGTCGTAACCAATCGCGGCATATCGTGGCCAGTCCGCGCCAGTTCCGCCAAATCCTTATGGAATATAGGGTTAATATCTTGCGGGGGCAGGAGTTGGTCTCCCAAAAAACGAACGTTTGTTTGGTCTTGTTTTTTCCTTACTGGCATTGGGTTTGCGGACTGTTCGCGTTGTAGGTGTACGCCGTATGCTTGGCCGCGTCGACTGTTACAGGGCTTGCAACTTGGCACTAAGTTTTCTAAGTCGTGACTACCGCCGCGCCCTGGTTCTATTAGGTGGTCTGCTGCTGTTGCTTCGCGTTGCCCGCACCAATGGCACAGGGGGTTATCTGCTAGTAATCGTTTGCGGTTCGCTAAGTAGGTTGCGTTGCCGTTATGTGCTGCCACGTTATGACCTTAACGAACTGGCGCGCGCTGGCGCGCTTGCCCACGGGTTGCGGTGTTGTCGTTCCATGTCGGGCTAGTCCTTTGTTATCGGTTTGTTATGTATATGTCTTTTGCTGTTATTAAAGCCTAATGCGTTTATGCCCACCCACGGTTAGCCCTAGCCGTTCCCTATTTCTGTTATCGCCTGATTATGTTTACAGGCCGCCCCAACACTTAACGTTATTACTTTCGTCTAACAGCTTTAACGCGTGTTGGTCTAACGACGTTCCCGTCGATTAACCCCGCGCCCTGCGAACGGCGTACGGTCTACTGCTACTTGCCTGTTGTAAGTTCTGTATCTAATCGGTGCGTGACAATAACACGGCAACCAGCACCATAAAGGCAACTGCTAACCATGCTGTACGCGTCATGGTTTTATATCCCTGGCGCGTACTAAAGCCTCGATTGCTAACAGCAATTCGTCTTGGGATTGGTGCAACGCTTTAGTTGTTTCATCTAGTAAACGTTTAATGGCGTCTAGTTCGTGATGAAGTTCCATGTTTAGTTTGCGTAAATCTTGTAGTTGGTCATGGCTGCCGTAGTCGCTGTTGTATCTACTCATTGTTTCCATGCCTCAATAACTTTTGAAGCCTGGCCCATGGTCAAGGTTTCTAGTATTACGTCGTCGGCGTCTAACAATAATTGCATGGCTTCCAATGCTGCCAGGTCGTCTAACCCTTTACCTTTAGCAAGCGCTTTAATCATGTATAACTGCTTACTACTGGCGTGTACGCTTCCGTCTTTAGGTGTACGCATAGGCGTTATTGTGGCTTCGTGGCCGTCTAAACGGGCTTCGACTTCGTTACGGCTAGCTATTGACTTAGCGGCGCCGCAACCCATGTAGCCCAGGGCGCGCCCTAATGCCGACGTCATACCTACCATGTATTCGCTTCGCTTTGTGTAGGGCGTGTTACCTGGGAACGGTTCGGCAGCGCTAGCTACTACTGGTATTGGGTCGGCTACGTCGCGCCAAACAGTAACGGTGCAACGTATAAACGTGCTGCCGTCGGGCATTGTTATTACTTGGTTGTCGGTTTCTTGTATGCGTAAATCGGGCCAACGCTTCAAGGCTTCCGCTAAGCGGGTGGGTACGTCTACGTAATTGTCAAGGTTAAAAGCCATGTCGGGTATCTTTCTATTAGTCGGGTTTATTTAGCTTGCTTGTTGTATATCTCAACGGTATCACATAGATAGAAAGGTACGCCTAAAAGCCCTATAGGCATTAGGTCTGCCGCGTCGACTTTATATGAACCGTCGCCCATATCTTGGCCAAGTTCGCGGCCATGCGAACCCATGAGATAGCCCAAAATGTATACGGTTTGTTCGTCTACGCGGCATTGAATAAAACGGGCGTAGTCTTTATCGTGGCGGCGTATATATAAATCGTCGCGCGTTGCGCTTGCCCTTACTTGTAGTTGTCCTACGTCGCCTTGTAGTTTTGCAAACCCTTCCGTAACAGCGCCACCCCAAAATTGTTGCGTTGCTTTTGCTACGGCTTGTTCGGCTATTGCGCCGATTATGTCTTTACCAAATTTTAAATGGTCGGCTACAAAACTTAGGGTTTCTGTCCGATTACTTTTCTTGCCGCTTATTCGACGGTCAACGCCTGCGTATGCGGCTGTTCGTAGTTCGTCTAGCGTTAACGTCACTTTTAAACCAAATACGGTTGGGTCGTTCGTTATTGCTTCCATGGTGTCGGGTTCCTTAATGGTTTGCGTTTTGTGCAGGCTTTTAAATCTTTGTGGCTGTATAACTTTTTGGTTGGGTTAGTTTTGTGCGGTGTTTCTTTAAGTATTTGACCGCAAGCGTCGCATTTCATATACCGATTATTACGGCCATGGCAGCGGTGATTACTGCGGCAGCGAATTTGTGTTCATCGCTTGGTGTTCCGTTTAAATACTTTTCGCGCAATATTGCTAGTTCGTCTAATAATATGCTGTGGTCAATATCTTTTACTGGCGGTACGTGATTAGGTCGACAAATTTCATCTATAAAATTGTTAAACGTTTCGCGGTATTTTTCTGTATACATTTGTCGGGTACTTTCTGTTAGGCCTGGGTCGGGTATCGGGTATTCGGTCATGGGTTAGGCAACGCCCATGGGCCGTACCCTGAATTATGCCATATGGCTATAGCGCTGTTTGTGTTAATCGTTGGGTCAAATAAATCGTTACAGGTTTGTAATATGCCTTGGGCTTGTAACCAACCGATAGGCCAATACTTGTTGGGTCGGCACCAGTAGCCGTTTATTTGGTAGTACCCATAACTGCCGCCGTTACTGTCTTTGGCGTTAAACGCGTTGGCTTTGCAGCCGCTTTCACGGTAAATAATGCGGGCAACGGTGCCCATTTCGGTTAGTGGCCAACCCGCTTGTTGGGCTATTTGTAGCGCATATTGGCAGTCTGTTAACGGTGCTGCCGTTGTAGTTGTCGACGGTGCCCTAGGTGCCAAACTGACCGTAACGGGGGGCGTTACAGGCAGGGCGCTAGGCGCGTTGTAAGCGTCGTAGGCGTACGCAAGGCTCGCCATGCTTATAGTGACAGCCGTAAAGATTTTGGCTAGTAGAAAGTTCATGCAATACCCCTTTTTTCGTCGGTCTTAAAACCGTAGTAGACGCCTAGGCGCTAGGTGGTGATACTGGCCTAAGCCCTTGTAGGTACAGGGTTACAGGTTCGGGGGTTTTGTCGCCTGGGTAATAAAACCAATGCCAAGGTTCTTGGGGCATGACCTCTAATGACCAGCCAAATAGTGGGCCTTGTTCGCACATAAAGGCAAACGTTTCGCCTTCCATGTTTGCGTAGTCAACGGCTAAACCTAAGTTATGGCGACTTGTACCAGGTGCAGCTAGTGGGGCGTTGCCTGGGCGTAAGTAATATTTGCGGCCTTGCCATGTTCGGGTAGACGCGCCTTCGATAGGTTGCAACGTGTAGCGCTGTAAAAACCCTGCGGTTTGTTGCGCTAATGACCTGTACGTATCGCCTGCAGATATGGGTTTAAATTGTTTTATGCCTGCAGCAAACGCCGCGGCGCGTATTGCGTTGTATGCGTTGGCGGCGCGTGGGTGCAATTTGCCATATGGCTTTATGTCTATAAGCATGTTGGCGGGTAGTTCGCCTGGCGTGACGTGGCCCAGCGTGGCAGGTAATACCAGTTTTTTTACAGCTGGTACTACTACGGGTTTAGGGGGTTGGGGTGCCACTAGTTGGTTCTACAGGTTTGCGTTTAAGGCCGTTGGCTGCGACAAGGCCGCTTAACGTGCCAGTCATAAACACGGTAAGGGTCGATAGTAGGTCGATAAATTGGGCGTCGTTTGGTGACTGTTCTAATGGTTGAGTAACAAATAGTAGGCCGTAAACAAAACCTATAACTGTTAGCGCAAACGTTACGGCGATAGTGCAACCGACAAAAACTATCATGCGCGCGTGCAATATTTCTATTTCGGCTTTTTCCCTAGCCATTAGATACCCTTTCGCATTGAGTAATAGTGCTGCAACGTGTTAGTGCGGTGTTGCGTACTTTTAGTGGGGCGTTGGTTCGTGTCGTTTCGCAAGCGGTCAGGGCAAGTGCAAACACAAAACTAACCAAGTAGTAGCGCGGCTTCATCGGCTGTAATTCCTAGCCTGTCAAGTACGGCCTGTTTAGCGGTTGCGCGTTCGGCTTTTGCTTTTTCTAGTTTTTTGTTTTCTGCTAAGTCTTTTGCGCGTTGTTCGGCTTCGGCTTCGGTGTAATCGCGTTCTACCGTTTCGCCTGTAATTGCGTTGATTTCTAATACATCTGCCATGTCATGCCCTAACTATTCGCGTATCCGTAAACACGGATAGTGCCTGTAAAACTTGTTCCTGAAGTAGTAAAAGTTATGCCTGTAAATTGTGTTGTATCGGCTTGCGCTCCGCCAATGTTACGAATTGTGTAAGCGCCAGCAGCACTATAATTTTGTGATGCTATGTTGCATTTTGTTTTTTGCGTTTGATTAGGGTCTTGTATTTCTAACCAATAGGCCATGCCTTTACTAGTTGGGTCAATATATCCAACTACCATTAAAGTTGTTCCTTGACCATCAACTGATGTACCTACGGAAGAACCATCAGAGTTTATTTCCACATATTTATATCCAGTTGTGGTGTCGGTGCTGCTTACAC
>Ga0209297_1001193_pt1 | contig 15102 bp, 2 predicted proteins | sample S_130805_MF_Meta_FD_187322 | JGI IMG/M metagenome (GOLD analysis project Ga0209297, IMG submission 187322) | Freshwater microbial communities from Lake Simoncouche, Canada to study carbon cycling - S_130805_MF_MetaG (SPAdes) (version 2) | ecosystem: Environmental > Aquatic > Freshwater > Lake ... | reverse complement strand
CGATATCGATGGTGGTGAAGGCACAGACACGGCGCGATATTCCAGCAGCAATGCGGCCGATTGGAGCATCGTTGCCAAGTCAGACGGCAGCATTGAGTTGACACAACTCAAAACCGGTGAAAAAGACACGCTGCGCAACATTGAAAACTTGCAATTCAAGGATGCCTTTAAAAGCTTGTCCGTCAACTTCCGGGCTTCTACAGATGCCAAGGGAATGAACAACATCAACGGCACCGACATGGCTGACACTGTCGACGCTGATACGCTGGCTGCCAGCAACAAGGCAGTCAGCTCCCGTGACTGGATCACTGCAGGGGCAGGAGACGACCGAATCAAGGCTGGCGCTGGCGGAGATGACATCACCGGCGGCATTGGCAATGACACCCTTGACGGCGGTGCTGGCGCCAAAGACTCTTTGACCACGCGTTTAGAAGCGCTGCAGGCCAACTCCCAAGCCAACACTTGGGAGCTGGAAAACAGGGCCTATTACTCCGGCCCAGTCAGCCGGTATGAAATCAAAGAACAAGTGGACGACAGCACTGGCACCGTGACAGGCAAAGCCGGAGCAGCTTACTTCAGCGTCAAAGACCTGCGCTCGGGTTCCCCAGATGGAACCGATGCTGTCTTGAACATTGATTTGCTGCAGTTTTCTGACTCGCAATATCGACTGACCCCTACCGCATGGCTCAACCGCGGCTGGGACCCTGCGACCGGTCAGCCCAACTCTACGGTGCTGGGCATCACGCTGGATGGCACGGCCATGGCCAATGCCATGGGCGATGACACCACACTCTTTGCTGGCTCTGACCACCTGACCGGCATGGCAGGCAATGACACGCTCAAGGGTGGCGCAGGAGCTGACACTTTGCGCGGCGACGAAGGCAATGACCGTCTGGATGGCGGTGCCAACCGCGCAGCCAGCTCGGGCTCAAGCACAACGCAGCAGATGGATGCAAATGGCTCTAACGGTGTGGACGTCGCTGAATACGGTGGCAAGGCCGAGCGCTACACCATTGCCAAAGTCACCGACACCACGGGGCTTGTCACGGGTGTTGCTGACAGTGTTTACTACACCGTCACCGATTCCAAAAAAGGTGGAGACGGGGTCGATACGCTGACCCGCATTGAAGTGTTGCGTTTTGCCGATGGCGAGAAAAATCTTGAAGTTATCTCCACGCCTTCACTCAACTGGATTTGGAATGAACAAACCAAAACCAGCACGTCCACGACGGTGGGCATGAATTGGACGGGCACAGGCTGGAACGACACCATCGATGCAACCACCACGGAAGTGGCTGGCAAAGGCGTAGACGATTATGTTCAAGCTGGCGCTGGCAACGACTTGATCAAAACAGGTGGCGGCGCCGACAACATCGATCCGGGTGAAGGCAATGACACCGTGGATGGCGGCAGCAACACCAGCAGCAGCAACACCATGAACTACGCCAACTCCATCAAGGACACGGTTCGTTACGACGCTAGCCAAAACCGTTTCACCATTGCGATGAGCGAAGCCGATGGCCTGCGCACGTTCACAGTGACCGACAAACTCTCTGCGGAATTTGGCGGCCTGGGTGTGGACACCTTGACTAACATCGAGGCCTTGCAATTCACCGATGCCTACAAAGAGTTGCAAGTCAGCTTCAGCTCAATGGGCAGTCAAAACAGCATACAGGGCACCGAGTTTGGGGACAGCATGGATGCCGATGCATTGGCTGCGACAGCCGCATTGGCCAATGGCCCCACAACCATCGCGCTGAAGTCGGGTGTGCAAAGCACATTGAACCTGACTTTGACGAACCCTCCTGCGGAGGGTCAAAACTTTGTGGCTGTGGTAGGTTACAGCATGCCAGCAATGCCTGGCATGCCAGCAACTTTCAACCCTGCCACAACTTGGGACATGCAAACGCAGCAAAGCGTTCCCGTCACCATCAACCTTCAAGGCACAGGCGGAGTGCTGAGCGGCGCGTATAACTTTGCTAATTTGTCCGGCATGAATTTGGCCATTCAGGTTTTTGCAACCGGCACAGATGGCGCTAAAACAGGCGCCTCCTTGGCCCAGTTCACAGCCGTCATCAGCACTGAGCAGGATTGGGTTTCACCCGGTGCAGGCGACGACGCGGTTTACGCGGGCGCTGGTGGTGACCGCATTCAAGATGGCCTGGGCAACGACTTTTACGACGGCGGTGCCAACGGCAGCACCGGCAATTCTTGGAACGACCAAGACACGGTGCAGTTCACGGGCTCGCAAAAACGCTACACGGTCGATGTGCTGCCGTATGCTGACGCGCCGGCTGCTATCAAAACATTGATCACAGCCAAATACGACAGCACGCATTTGCCTAGCAATGTGGTGCGCGTGACAGACAAATTGCCAACCGGTGACGGTGTCAACTACCTCATCAACGTAGAGCAAATTCAGTTCGCCGATGGGCAGGTCAATTTGGGCGTGAGCGTCAATCCATGGATACCGCCGACTGGCCAATCCGGACAAGTCTATGTTGGATTGAACAACTACAGCGGCGGCATATTGTCTGATGTGATCGATGCCAGTGGGCATGACGCGGCCACCCTGACTGTTGCGGTCGACGGCTTTAAATCCAACCGTGATTGGATCGAGGCTGGCGCGGGCAATGACACGCTGCTTGGCGGCGTAGGTGGCGACCAGTTGCAAGGCGGCAAAGGCAACGATGTGATCGACGGCGGCGCCAATGGCAGCAGCGGCAACACGTGGGACGATCTGGACAGCGCTCGATTTGCCAACTCAATCAACCGCTACGACATTCAATTTTTCCGTTTGGCAAAACAGGGCGAGACAGCCTTGTTTGACGACATGGGGCAAACAACGGGGACCAAGCTGTATGTGTCATCGGGGTTCTATGTGCCAAGTGGCTTCACCGTCGTCACCGACCGCTACTCCGACGCCATGGGTGGCGAGGGACGCGATGTGCTGCGCGGCATAGAGCAGCTTCAGTTCAGCGATGCCAATGAAACATTGGCAGTCCAGTACAACGACTACACCTACAAACAAAACAACTGGAGCATCACAGGAAAAGATTCCTCCAACAACGACATTTGGGGCAACGTAGAGGTCAGCGTTACCAACCGCAATGCATGGGGCACGCGTTTTGGCGACTCGATCACAGGCACCGATGCAGCCAGCAATTACTTGCAGGGCAACGCGGGCAATGACTACATCGTCGGGGGCAAACTCAGAGATGAGCTCACTGGCGGCTCAGGCAACGACACCCTGGACGGCGGGGCCAACCCCGCAGTGGACCCAACGCGCCCATGGGACACCTGGAGCACTTACGATGTGGCGCGCTATGACGCCGACAAGGCTCAGTTCAACATTCAGCGCTTCACGGACGATGCCAGCGGCACAGTCACGGGCACGGCCAACTTGCCCTACTACCGAATTGAACATTTGATACCAGCCAAGCTCGGCGGCTTGGGAACAGACACGGTATTCAACGTTGAGCGACTGCAGTTCTTTGGCAACAGTGGCGATGTTCAGCTCAGCGTCAAGGTGGAGCAATTTGGCACCCAAGCGTCGTACACCGGCACGCAGTTTGCTGACGCCATCACAGGCACCGACGGCAACGACCGCTTCAGTGGCGATGCAGGAAACGACACCATTGACGGTGGTGCGGGCAACGATGACATTGGCGCAGGCGCAGGCAACGACAGTTTGATCGGTGGCCTTGGCGACGACAAGTTTGTCAACTTGGCCAGTGGTGACGATGTGGTTGACGGCGGCGCAGGCGCCGACAACGTCACGTACGAAGACGTTCTGGCGCGCTTTACGGTGGCGTTGGTGCGAGGCGGGGTTTCCATTGCCACGTTTGACAAGACAACAGGTTTTGGCAGCGCTACTTACACTGCCGCAACCGACACAATCAAAGTCACAGACCACCTGTCGTCTGACCATGGCGGCGAAGGCGCAGACACCTTGACCAGCGTTGAAACGATCAAGTTCAATGATGGCTCGATGGCACTGGTCAATGGCGTTTACACATTCACTTCTGAAACTTTCACGCAGCAGACCAATTTGGTTGGAACCGTTGGCGACGACACGTTGATCGGGGGCACCGGCAATCAGAGCCTTGACGGCGGCACCGACACAGCAACGCTGGGCACCAACTTCTGGGGCGGTGGTGATGTGGCCAGATACTACGGCGCACCACGCGCCAGATTTGACATCGTTAAAAACACAGATGGCACGTTCAAGATCATTGACATTGCCTCCATCATCGACCCACTGTTCTTGACCGATGGGCACCTGAACCCTACGTCGTACGACAGTGACTCCAAGGTCTCGGCCGTGATCGGCTATGGCATTGATACCTTGAGCCATGTCGAGCGGATCGAGTTCAGCGATGGGCAGTTGAACTTGGCACCGCTCGATGTGACCAACATCTACACATCGTACTTGTATGTCAATGGTGTGCAGGGCGCTGCATACGAAGTCACGCAGCACAACATCACGGGCACCTTCTTGGGTGATCTTTTGATCGGCTCTGCCTTTGGCGATCAGATCGATGGGCGCGGCGGCAACGACACGATCAACGGCGGCGTAGAAACTGCAACCTCTGGCAACTCATGGGAAATTCAAGACGTGGTGCGCTACGAAGGCAGCCGTGAGCGTTACATCATCAAGGGCGTGATGGTCAATCCAACCACTTACGCGATCATTGACCCACTTTTCCTGACGGGCTCTGAAGTATTTGGACTGCAGATTTCTGACGTCTTGCCAGCTGCCAACGGCGGCACAGGCACCGATTTGCTGATCAATGTGGAACGCGTCGAATTCGCCGCTGGCACATCGAGCACAGGCAGCAATTCGATCACCATCAAACCAGTCTTCAACTACCAAGACGATTGGTCTGCGGCTGCCGTCAATGGCGTGCGCCCGCAGGCGCTCAATGCGCAAGGCACTGATTTTGCAGACGCCTTGAACGGCACAGCCAACAACGACTGGCTCAGTGGCAACGCGGGCAACGACACCTTGATTGGCGGCGCAGGTGGCGACGAGCTCGATGGTGGCGCAGGCGACGATTTGTTGCTGGGCCAAGCCAACGGTGCACAAGACCAGTGGGGCAATGCCAGAGTCGATACCGCGCGTTACAGCGCACCGTTTGAGCGCTTTGAAATCAGCTCGGTGATGGTTGACTTGGACGGCGATGCCGAGCACGTCAAAGAAACACTGGCCCTTCAAGTGCGTGACTTGCTGCCATCAGACGACAGCAGCTCTTTGGGCACCGACATTTTGGTCGGCGTTGAGACTCTGAGTTTTAACAACCGTTGGGTCGATGTGGGTGTTCGCCGTTCAGAATGGACCGACCCACAAGGGCGCGTCAGCGCCAATGCCGAGGGCACCGTGTTTGACGACATCATTGCTGGTGATACCACCACCAGCGGCGTTGCCAGCACAGCCCACAATGACCAGATGCGCGGCAACGCCGGCAACGATGTGCTGATCGGTGGCGGCGATGGTGATAACTTGCAAGGTGGCGAAGGCAACGATGTGATCGATGGCGGCGCCAACGGCAGCAGCGGCGACGCATGGCGCGACCAAGACCAAGTGCGCTTTTTGGGCAATGCCAGCCAATACACCATTCAGAACATTGCCATTCGCACAGTGGACGGTACGTCCACCATCTTGGCCAATGGTTTGCAAATTGCCACATTCAACAGCACGGCCTTGACCGTGACCGCCACCGACTTGGCTGGCGGCGTAGCCGACGTGCTTCAATTGGCCTACAAGAACCTGAGCTTGTCAGACAGTCAGCACACCTCTGGCTATTTGGTGGTGGACAACTTGTCTGCCGACTTAGGGGGCGAGGGGGCCGACTTGGTCTTCAACGTAGAGACCCTGTGGTTTGCCAATGGCCCGCTGGAAGTGGACATCCGTGCCAACGTCGGTGAGCGCACGGTGGGTGATACCAAGGTCTTGGACTGGGTGAATGTCACAGGCACCAGCAACGCCGACTCGGTAGACATGGCGCGCTTGGCAACCCTGACGGGCAAAACGCAAGCGCAGTTAACAGCAACCCGCATTGATGTGGACTTGCGCGAAGGCAATGATATTTATATCGGCGGCAGCGGCGGAGATTCTGTTCGCACTGGCACGGGCAACGACTATGTAGATGGCGGCGCCAACAGCGGTACAGACCAATGGGGCAATCAGATGCGTGACGAGGTGCGCTTTGATGGCAAATTCAGTCGCTACAACTTGATCGATGTGGCGCTGAACAAAGTTGGCGATAACTGGACCCTGAGCAGCACCGCGCTTGGCCTGACGGCTGGCAGCAGCGTGATTGCTGAGGGCAGCACTTTGCCGGGCACACTGTCCGTGCTGGTCAAAGCAGATCTGAATGCTGCACTGGCTACCATGATCAGCAAAGCTGGTCAGCAGACCAGCGTGTCAGGTTGGTTGGTGGCCGACCGCTTGCCCGCTGCCTTTGAAGGCACAGGGGTGGATGCATTGGTCAATGTGGAGGCCTTGTCCTTCAATGACAAGTGGATGCCGCTGAACATGCAGATCTACTACCAACGCGACTCCAACCCTACGCTGACAACGGCTTGGGAGACACGCGCCATCGTCAGTGCGTATGTCGACGGCACCCAAGGGGCCGACACCATTGGCTACTCGGCCAGTGCTGCAACAGGCACTTACAACTACACAGGTGACGACAACCTCAGAGGCAACGAGGGCAATGACACGATCTCAGCGGGCGCAGGTGGCGACTGGATCAGTGGCGGTGCGGGCGATGACGTCATTGACGGCGGTGCCAACGGCAGCGTAGACCAATGGGGCAACACGCGCACAGACACTGTGCAATACAGCGGCGAGTACAGCCGCTACACCATCACTGCCAACAGCGACGGCACAGTGAGCGTTGCCGACAGTCAAGCCGATGGTGACGGCACCGATACGTTGGTCAATGTCGAGGCAGTTTCCTTCAAAGACCGTTACTTGCGTTTGGGCTCAGAGACCTGGGTCAACAAGGACATGAAGACGGGCAAAGTCCAAGACGTTCAAATCAACGGCTCGATGTTGACTGAGACCATCGACGTCTCAGCCGATGCGTATCCAGATGTCCGCCACTTCTTGCGCGGCAACGAAGGCAATGACACCTTGATTGGCGGTGCTGGCCCCGATGAGTTTGAAGGCGGCACGGGTGACGACTCCATTGTGGGCGGCGCCAACGGCAAGGACGCCTGGGGCAACCCCGGCTTTGATGTGGCGCGCTATCAGGGTGCGTACAGCCGCTACACCATTGAGTACGGCACGGACGGCACGACTTGGAGCGATGCCAATCCAGGCGGCGCCAGTTTGTTGGTGCGGGTCACCGACTCTTTCAGCGCAGACGACGGCGGCACCGGCATCGACATTCTCTCGGGCATCGAAGCCTTGGGCTTCTTTGACAGGTTCTTGATGCTGGAGGCCAGCAAAACAGTCAAAGACTTGAACGGCGACGGCCGACCTGACAATGCTGAGATCACAGGCACTGACAGCGCTGACACGCTGGTAGGTGATTTCACCAACGACGTCATGCTGGGCGGCGCTGGCAACGACACCATGAGCGGCGGCAAGGGCGGCGACATGCTCAAAGGCGGTGCGGGCGATGATCAGCTCGACGGCGGCGAAGATGGCGTGGACCTGCAGGGCAGAACGCTCATTGACGTGGCGCAATTCGCAGGCGCGGCCAGCTTGTACTCCATCACCAAAAATAGTGACGGTTCATTCACAGTGGTCAGCACGGCCGAGGGCACTGACACCTTGACGAACATCGAAGGGCTGCAGTTCAGTGATGGCTTCAGCAGTTTGGTTCAGACCACCACCAGCAGCGACTTGAACAAAGACGGCGTCGTTGATTTGATCGAGATTCGCGGCCTGGATCTGACGGCTGTGGGCGACAGCATTGCACCGACCACTGGCAACACAGCCGTTGCACACCGCATCGCTGGCGGCAAGGGCGCTGACGCCCTGAGCGGCGGCTCTGCTGCCGATGTGTTTGAAGGCGGCGCTGGCAACGACTCCATCACAGGTGGCCTGGGCACCGACCGCGCCATGTTCAGTGGTCAATACGCTGACTACACAGTCACTGGAACAACCAGCGTGACGGTTGTCGACACTCGCAGCGGATCACCCGACGGCACCGACTCCTTGAGCGGCATAGAAGAGCTGGTGTTCAGCGACAAAGTGGTCAAGCTCGGAACAGCCGTGGTCACAACGACCGAGGTCGACACCGACAGCAATCAAAAGGTTGATACGGCTTACACCACGGGCACCGATGGCAACGACAGCGCGGGGCTTGATTTTTCCAGTTCCAGCTTGGTTCAAGTGGTGGACACCGGCGCTGGCAACGACAGCATGATTGGCGGCAGCGCCGCTGACACCTTTACCCCGGGCGCGGGCAACGACACTGTGGTGGGCGGCGCCAACACCGGGTTGGATGCCACGGGCAACCCCAACGTGGACCGAGTGGTCTACTCTGGCGCCATTGCCGACTACAACGTTCACACATTGCAAAGTGCCAGCGTTTCTTTGAGTGGCGCAGTGGAGGTGGGCGATGTGGCCTCAATCGTGGTGGGCGCTGTCACGGTCAGCTACACCGCAACGGGCACCACCTTGGCTTCACTGAAGACCGGGCTGGATGCAGCCATTGCAACGGCCCAGGCGGGTTCGTCGCCAACACTCAGTTCGGCTGTTGCGGTCACATCCACGCTCAGCTCCGACGGCACGCGCATTGACTATGTGGTCAAGTCGACCGATGCACTGGCAGCCGTCTCGGCCAGTGTCAGCAACGGCACGCATGCTGTGACGGGGTCTTTTGCTGTCGGTGATGCCAACCAAAGTGGCACGACTTTGACTGTGGCCTCTGCTACCGGATTGGCTGCAGCCATGAACGTGAGCTACTCCGTTACAACAGGCTCAGGCACCTCCGCCGTCACCACGGTTTACGGGCCTTATGAGATTGCCTCGATCAGCGGCAGCACACTGACATTGTCTCAAAGCATGGGGGCTTCGCCGGGTGCAGGCGCTACGCTGACCGTCACGCAAGACAACACCGATACCACCTTGGCCGCGGGCAACATCACGTATGACCGCTGGTTCGAAGTGGCTACCAAAACGGGCACCGTGGAAACCGACACCTTGCGCGGCGTGGAGCAATTGGTTTTCAGTGATGGTTCAATGGACCTGTCTTTCAAGACCAGCCAGAAGGCCGTATTCGCTGCCACTGGCATGACCACGGTAACGCAAATTGTCGGAACCGATCTGGCCGATGTGATGTATTCCAGCACGGCCGATGAGATTTTCTCAGGCGGCTTGGGCTCAGACCACTTTGTCTTTGCAGATAAAAATGGCAGCGATGAAATTCGCAGCTTCACAGCCGGAAGTTCAGGTGACCTGATCACCTTGATTTTGGGCAACGCAGATGTTGACGGGCTCAATGCCACAGGGGTCGACACAGCCAGTGAAGCCTTGGCCAAAGCTGCACAGCAAGGCAGCGATGTGGTCATTGATTTGGGAGAGGGAAACAGTGTCACGCTGGTGGGTGTGTTGATCGACGATTTGGTAGCGGCCAATTTCGAAGTCACACGCGTTTTTTGATTTGCAGTCACCACAAAAATAAGAAAGCCCCACATGGCATACGAACAAGAATCCTCCCTGATCAACGGTCAGCCCAACAACACAGCCGCATCGACGCCAGACAGCCTCCAAGGGGGCTGGACGAAAGCCACGCTGTCTTCATCGACGGACGTTGACTACTTCAAAGTCACCACCACCAGCGCAGCGCTGATCAAGGTCGATCTGACCAATCTGCTGCTGACAGATACCAACTACTGGAATTTGTCACTGGTGGATGGCAATGGCGACTACGTCAGCAGCTTGACCACCACCGTCACAGGCACACCCTTGGTCAGCGGCAGCAGCAACACGGGCACCACGCTGGCCGTCACGGGGCTGACCTCGTCTTCGGTTCCTGTGGGCAGTCGGTTCACCTTGGCCACCAGCAGCTCAGACACCACCATCTACACCGTCACCAGCGCCACCACCGTGAGCAGCGGCGCCTGCACCTTGACGCTGGACCAAGATTTGCCATCCAGCTTGACCGCGTCCACAGCGCTGGTTTTTGATCCAACACAAACCTTGGTTGCAGGCGTTTCAGCTGAGCTGACAGGGCAGGTGGTGGCCGCTGGCACCTACTACGTCAAAGTCATCGCAGCCAATACAAGCAATGCAGAATATGCGGTGCGCGCAACGGTGTTGCCCACCATTGAAAGCACTGGCGAAAACGGCAGCAAGGAAGATGCCAGTGACGCGCTGACCAACAACCGGCTGCTGGCCGATGCTTGGATGAGTGGCGCCTTGTCAAGCTCAACCGATGTCGATGTCTGGACCTTCAGCTCCGCCACCATGCCGGCTGACTTCAGCATCGACTTTGCGGCAGCCACCGGCAGCCAAACCACCCCGCAGTGGAAGATCGTGGTCGCGCAGTGGACTTCGAGTGGCGAGCAGCCCCTGCTGTCTGCCAACGCCAGCAATATCAGCACTGCCACCGACGCCGCAGCCAGCACGGGCACATCGGCCTCTTTCTTGGTGGACGATGCGCGCTACACCACGGCCGCAACTTACACCGTGACCGTCAGTGCTGTTTCTTCGACCGTCTTCAGCACCGGCGCCTACAAGCTCAAAGTCTCTGGCACCGGCATAGATCAAAACGACACGCCCATACTCAGCATTGACACTGCAAGCTCTTCGACCCCCGGTTTGTTGATTGACTCGGGTGTCAGCCGCTCCATCAAAGCGGGCGCCACCAGCAAAGTTGCATTGAGCACTTTGTTTTCTGTAAGCGATGCCGATTCTGATGGTGGGCAAAGCATTGCCACTTACAAATTATCGCTGACCAAAGCAACAGGTGAAACCGGTTCTGTCTCTGGCAGCATCAAATTGCTTGAGGCCGACGGCTCGGTTGTCACGGGCTCCGTGACTTACAGCATGGACAGCACGATCACCCTCACGGCAGCGCAAATGGCGAAAGCCTATTTGTACGCCGGCACGGTGACGGGCAGTTTGAGTTTGTACATTCAGGCCTTTGACTCCAGCTCGGCTTTGGACAACTCCGGCGCCAGCTCGGTCATGTTGCAAACCTTGCGGGTGGTCAGCACCGATGTTGGCGTGACGGCCACTACCGACGGCACGTTGTCACTCGAAGAAGGCGGCAGTGCCAGCACCGAGACGCTCAGCTTTGTCCTGACCGCTGCGCCAACGCAGGATGTCAAGGTCTATCTTGAGCAAGACAGCAACAGCCGTTTCAGTTTTGGCTCCAGTGTGCTGACCTTCACTTCAGCAAATTGGAGTACGGCTCAAACGGTGGCGGTCACAGCCCGTGACAATGCCACCAATGAAGGGGCCCACACGGGGCAAATCAATTTCCGTGTGGTCAGCGCAGACAGTCAATACGACGGCTACAGCATCGCTTCTTTGACCGTTGCCATAGCGGATCCGTCCAACCACCTCCCAACAGGCGGTGTCAGTTTTACCGGCACCACCACGGAAGATCAAGAGTTAACGGCGGTCACCACTGCGCTGGCCGACTCCGACACCTTAGGGGTCTTGAGTTACCAATGGCAGCGAAGCACAGACGGCACTGTGTGGAGTGACATCAGTTCGGCCACCGGCACAACCTACACACTGGGGGACGCCGATGTCAGCAAATCCATTCGTTTGGCTGTCAGTTATGTAGACGGGCAGGGCACTAGTGAAACGGTGAACAGCAGCGCCAGCACCAGCAGCGTTGTGGGCGTTAATGATTCACATACAGGCAGCATCACTATCTCTGGCACCGCCAAGCAAGGGCAGACCCTCACGGCTGTGAGCACCTTGGTGGATGTGGATGGCTTGGGCACGATCAGCTATCAGTGGAAGGCGGGTGCGGTGAACATCACTGGCGCCACCAGCAGCACTTATGTGTTGACACAAGCCGAAGTGGGCAAGCTCATCTCCGTAACAGCCAGCTACACAGACGCTCAAGGCACTGCGGAGTCGGAGTCGAGTGAGACCGTTCAAGCCATTGCGCTTGGCAAAACCGCAGACATGCAAGCCTACATCTGGAAGTCCCACACCTTGCTCAGCGGTGTGGCCTTGACAGCCAGCACATACAGCAGCACGAGCAACTCGCTTGGCGCAGCCAGCTTCACCCCCGTGACAGAAACCAGCCTGAGCCTGACCGCCAGCCGCGCCATACCCACTGCAGAAGCCAAGGCCACCACCGATGCCGTGAGCCTGCAAGACGCCATTGCGATTTTGAAGATGATCGTGGGCTTGCCAGTCAACGGCACAACCAATGGCGTGGCCAACGCGCTCTCGCCCTACCAAGCACTGGCCGCTGACTTCAATGCAGACGGCGAAGTGGGTCTGCAAGACGCTATTGGCGTGCTCAAGTTGGTGGTGGGTTTGACTGCACCCGAGCCGACCTGGCACTTTCTCAACGAACTGGACACCACTGTTGCAGCCAAAGCGAACTTACAGCCCGGCGCGGTGCAGACCACCGTGACCGTGGACCTGACTGGCACCAGCCCAGTGCACGTGGGCTTGGTGGCCTACCTCAGCGGCGATGTGGACGGCAGCTACGCCGGCGCCACGGGAGCGTCTGACCTGGACATCACCGAGCCGAGCTACTTCGTGAGCTTGGTGGCCAACCACCCTGGGGTGCTCAGCGCGGCGCAGTTTGGGGGGTAGGCTTGGATGGGTTAAAGGGCTTTAAACTCAAAGCCCTTTGACCTAGTGGGTTGACAAATTGAACTGGTAGCGTATGTTCTATGTAATAAATTCTATATTGCAGAAACTACTGGTTCATGCATGCCTGCGAACAATAATACGCCAACCGGCATAGTTGCTATTGCCGGCATTGCCAAGCAAGGTGAAACGCTCAGCGCGACCAACACACTTGCTGACGAGGATGGCATTCCGGCCAGTGGCGCAGGTGCCATCAGCTACCAATGGCTAGTTGATGGTGTCAACTTGGTTGGTGCAACAGCTGCCACCCTCACATTGGCGCAGGCCCAAGTTGGCAAAGAAATTTCAGTTGTCGCCCAATACACAGATTCAGGCGGTACAGCAGAAAAAGTATCAGCCTGGTGGCCCCTTGGCGGCTTGCAAGATTTTGTGAAAATTCAAAATCTCAAGCTGACACAAAACGCTGCGAGCAACACAACTTCTGTTGACTTCAATTTAAGTTTTGAAGCAGCAAAACTCAATGGCTCGGTCATCCAAGGAGCCATGATCGATTTGGTGTACGACTACGCAGCGGTCAACCAATCAGAAATAGACAGTCCAACAGCGTTAAACAGTCACTTGCGAACAGCCAATGTCTGGACCTTGATCACCCACAACTTGGCGGGTGCAACAGCAACTGGGAAAATAGGGCTTGTCGCCGATCTGAGCATTGACAACCCACTGGCCACTGTATTGAGCAACGCGCTGTCCGTCAAACTCAATGTCAGCGGCTTGATTGATCAATTCGCTATCAGCCTTGAATCGATAGCTGCAGGAGGAATTTCTGAACTCTATACGGCCGACTCAGTAATCCATTCAATTGATGTGTCACCGCCGCGCTTAGTTGTATTGAACGCCAACGACTTGCCCACAGGAGGGGTCACGATCAGTGGCAAAGCCGTTCAGGGCCAAACTTTGACAGCGAGCAATTCGCTGGCCGATGCAGATGGCATCCCCACCTCAGGTGCAGAGGCCATCAGCTACCAGTGGCGTGCAGACGCAAAGGCAATCAGTGGAGCTACCAGCAGCACTTTCGTACTGACCCAAGCCGAGGTGGGCAAACTTATTACCGTGACTGCCAGCTACACCGACAGCTACAAAATATCAGAGAGCCAGACAAGCGGTGCCACAGCGGCCGTAACCAACGTCAACGATGCGCCCACCGGCAGCGTCACAATTGGCGGCACCCCCACCCATGGGCAGACCTTAACTGCAGCCAACACGCTGGCTGACGTTGATGGCCTGGGCACAATGAGTTATCAGTGGCAAGCCTCGGCCAATGGCAGCACTGATTGGCGCTCTATCGAGAGCGCCACAAGCAAAACTCTTGTGCTCAGCGCTAAGCATATTGGCAATTATTTGCGCGTGGTGGCAAGTTACACCGACGGCCAAGGAACTGCAGAGAGCCAGGAAAGCCAAGGCGTTTTGGAGACCACAAGTGCTTCTATACAAGCCTATGTTTGGAAGTCCCACACCTTGCTCAGCGGGGTGGCTTTGAAAGCAGGTACATACAGCAGCATCAGCGACAAGCTGGGCGCAGGCAGCTTCGCCAACCTGACCCAGGCCAGCCTGAGCCTGACCGCCAGCCGCACCATACCCACAGCCGAAGCCTCGGCCACCACAAACGCTGTGAATTTGCAAGACGCCATTGCAATTTTGAAAATGATCGTTGGCTTGCCGGTCAATGGCTCAACCAAAGGCGTGGCCAATGCACTCTCGCCCTACCAAGCGCTGGCTGCTGACTTCAATGCAGACGGCGAAGTGAGCCTGCAAGACGCCATTGGTGTGCTCAAACTGGTGGTGGGCCTGAGCGCACCCCAGCCAAGTTGGCACTTTCTCAATGAACTCGACGCCAGCGTTGCCGCCAAGGCCACCCTCAAGCCCGGCACAGCACCGAGCACCATCACCGCAGACCTGAGCAGCGCCAGCCCCGTGCATGTGGGCTTGGTGGCCTACCTCAGCGGCGATGTGGATGGCAGCTACGCCGGCGCCACGGGAGCGTCTGACCTGGACATCACCGAGCCGAGCTACTTCGTGAGCTTGGTGGCCAACCACCCTGGGGTCCTAACTGCTTCGCAGTTTGGGGGGTAGGCTAGATAAAAGGGAATTGACCTGATTCAGAGACAAACCCATCAGTAAAGAGTACGATTTCTAGTAAGTTTAAGGATAAATCATGCCAGTAAATAACATCACCGGAACCAGCAATGCCGACAGCCTCACGGGCACTGCGGGTGAAGACTCCATTGTGGGCGGGGCGGGCAACGACACCTTAGCGGGTGGGGCGGGTAACGATACGCTGCAGGGAGGCACTG
>Ga0209297_1001191_pt1 | contig 15113 bp, 29 predicted proteins | sample S_130805_MF_Meta_FD_187322 | JGI IMG/M metagenome (GOLD analysis project Ga0209297, IMG submission 187322) | Freshwater microbial communities from Lake Simoncouche, Canada to study carbon cycling - S_130805_MF_MetaG (SPAdes) (version 2) | ecosystem: Environmental > Aquatic > Freshwater > Lake ... | reverse complement strand
GCAAGTTGGAGCGTAATAAGCTTAAAACAAAGTTGAAAAGATTGCAAAAAAAGTTGCAAATAAATTAGGATCCTAACTTTATTATCCTTATCTTTAAGTATTAATAAGAAGGGAATATTCCCACAACATTTTATAAATTGAGAGAGTTATGAAAAAAGTAAGTTTAGCAGAACAGTTGAATGCATTTGCGTCAGGAAGAATAATTGACAGCGAAGGATCGGAAAATACATGTTTTAACTTTTATGATTGGTTCTGCAAAGATTCATCATTGGAGCGTAAAGCAAATGTGTTATTCCCTAAGGTAAAAAAGTTTATTGCAGCAAATCCGGAGATTGACATCCTAGAGACATATGTGTTCTTTAAGAATAATTGTCCGGGCCATGGACCGTTGTATGACGATTTCCGCATATGTAACGAGAACGAAGTTTTATTCACAGTAATTCCCAAATGTAGTCATTCCGGCAAAGCTGAAATATGGGGAAAGAATGATTCCGGCCGATTTGAATGCTTAAAACGAGCAGAAACATTTTCGAAACTTTTCTCCTAAAAAATTAGGATCCTATCATTATTATACTTATCTTTATATTAATAATAAAAAGGGGATATTCCCGAAACAATTAAATTGAGAGAAATGATAAAAGAAATTCCAGAAGTAGTAATAGCAGCGATTGCAGAATTAAGAATGTTGAAGACCGAGTTTGATATAATTAACTATCGAATGGGTACTAATGGAGAACGTGGATTGTTTCCGCGTCGCAAATCATTAATGGCTCGTATAATAAAAGCCGAATTGGATTTTACAAAAAAATTCTCAGAATTTGAATTAGTTAAGCGCAGAGACTATAATTTTTATTATGTAAACAAAGTTCAAACAAAGTTGCTAAAAGATTAGGATCCTAACTTTATTTACCTTATCTTTAATAAAATAAAAAGAGATAGATATGAAAAAGACAATGTTGGTTACCCAAATCCATAATTTGCTTGAAGCAGATGCGGATCGTAAAAAATTAATTGGATCGATCATGTTAAAAAATCAATCCAGGTTTAGTCCATTGACACTCAATATAGCAACCGGGTTTGCTGGAGATTATGGAATTGATTCACGAATAGATATATTATCCGGGATGCCATTAATGGATCTAGAGCTAATTGAATCTGAATTAAGCTCAATCAAATAAGTTTCAAAAAAAGCAAAAAAAGTTGCTAAAAGATTAGGATCCTAACTTTATTATCCTTATCTTTATATAAGCAAAAAGGGAAAAGGTTCCCGACCTAAAAAAAGAGAGTTATGGCAAGTGTAAAAAAGAATTCCGCATTTTATCAGCAAGATGCAGTAATGGGAAAATTAAGTTCAGAAGCAAGAAGACCGAGAGAGGTTAATGCAATTGTAAGAGCCGCAATGGAACAAGGCGTCGCTAATCGAATTTATTTAGCAAAGCGTGAAGCTGAAGCAAAATTGAATCCACCACGTATTTATTTCCGATATTAATATGATCGGAGACATCCTACAACTAATCTTAGGAGCTGCGGTAATGGCAGTAATAGTTGTATCATTGATAATATCAATCGTATCAATCATAGAATCCCGATAAAAAAGTTCAAACAATGTTGCATAAAAAGGTAACCCTTTGCAAAAAAAAGGTTATAATAGTATAAATTAAAAAGAGAGAAATATGAAAGATTTACAGCAAATTGCATTTACAGATTTAGAAAATGACGAGATATATCTTTTGGCATTAATCGACAATGGGTGTTATGTTCCAGAGTTAAAGGTAGCTACCGGAGCTGAAATTAAGGAATTCATATTAATGGAAAATGAGTGTATGTTTGACGATGACGACAATCTTCTCACGGATGATTTGAAATTGCAATTAATTGAAGAAAACTTCGACGTTGAGGTATATGCACTAGCATTTATCATGCCATAAAAAAGTTTCAAAAAAAGCAAACAAAGTTGCATAAAAAGGTAACCCTAGAGCAGGAATTCCGGTATAATAATAAAAGAGAAAGAGTTATGAGAAAAAAGATTCATGTTAGTAATGGTGCAATTGCAACCGACATCCGGAGTACAAGGCGTTACGTCCAGGAAATTAAAAAGGCAGGAACATTGTTGGATCGGGATACCGAAAAGGCATTAGCTGTACGATCTCAGGATGGAGACATTAAGGCACGCAATCAATTGATTGAAAGCAATTTGAGATTTGCGATCCAGGTAGCCCGACAATATCAAGGAATGGGATTAGAGCTCGAAGACCTTATTGGATTTGCTAATGTGGGATTGTTTGAAGCTGCAGAGAGGTTTGATGCTAATAGAGGTGTCAAGTTCATTACCTTCGCAGTATGGTATATCAGAGCCGAATTACAAAAGGCTTTGAATGATTTATCCAGAACAGTAAGGATCCCATCACATAGAACCGCAACTGAAGAGTATGGCACTAAGAGCATATCGTCTCCGGTAGGTGATTCAGAGAATGCAGAAACATATGCAGATCGCTTCTTAGCTTCAGAGCCTGTACAAAGCAATAGAGACCGGGCTGATATGATGTTTGACATTGATAGGACCTTAGCGCAATTGAAGCCTCGACAAGAAGAAGCGCTTAGACGCAATTATGGGTTAGGCTTTGAGTATGCGCAGAGTATGGAGCAGATAGGTGAGGAAATGGGAATCACAAATGAGCGAGCCAGACAGTTGGTTCGTCAGGCAGAGATCGATTTAGCTAAGGTACCCGGCGTTAAATTGTTGGAACAATACCTGTAACATTTCTGAAAAAAAGTTGTCAAAAGATTAGGATCCTAACTTTATTATCCTTATCTTTAAGTATTAATAAGAGAAAGGGAATAGTCCCAAAACAATTAAAAAAGAGAGAATATGTTAGGAACATTGGTGTATGTAAGTTTGTTGTTGAATGTAGTATTAACCCTTAAACTATTAAGCAAATGAATCAGGACGGATTGTCACCAGCGGAATTAGCGGCGCTAATAGAAGCTAGCAAAAGATTTGCGGCAATTGTATGCCAAGCCGTATTAGCAGTAGATGCATGCATGTATGTTGAATTTAATAATTGAGAGCCATGAAAAGAGAAATGAAACCCCTGGAAGCAAAGATTAAAGCATTACGTGAAGCAATGGAACTATTTGATATATTCCAGCAAGACGACGAGGTAGGATCGGCATTAGCTGAGGTGGAAGCCGAATTAGACAAGTTTAAATTCAAGTAAAAAAGTTCAAACAAAGTTGGTAAAAAATTAGGATCCTAACTTTATTATACTTATCTTTATATTAATAATAAAAAGGGAATAGTCCCATAATTTTTAAAATTGAGAGAATGACAAAAGAAAGAGAATTTAAGATTGATGTGTTATTAGCAGCAGATGTAACAATGTTTTTGGAATCATTGTTTGAATATGTTGACGCCGGGTTATTAGAAGACGACGAACCTGTAACAGATACGTTCCTGGACCAATTTATGCCTAATGGGTTTATACCTAATCCAGATCTGATCAAGGCATTATTAGCGGCAGGCATTGTAAGAAAAGTTTAAAAAAAAAGCAAAAAAAGTTACCAAAAAATTAGGATCCTATCATTATTATCCTTATCTTTAATTATAAATAAAAAGGCAATGTTGCCGAAACTAAAAACGAGAGAATGAAAAAAGAACAATTGATTGCGCAGTTAGAAGGAGTAAAAGTATTATCAACGCAAGTTGACATTGACAAAGTAATTGCACTTATCCAGCAATTAGAAACGGAAAAGAAAGCCGGGTTGACACAAGATTTGGCAGAGGAGATTGCAGACAGAATCGAAAGAACATTGGATTATAATTCATCCGATTTGGTTGACACGGATAGTGCAGAATTTGAATTGAACTATGACAACCGAATTGAATTGAATAGAGCAGACATTAATGTGTCAGAAATTATGTCTCATGTTACGGCCTGCTTAGACGAGTTTATTAAGGAGGAAGACGAAGACGAGGCATTTGTGCAAGCAATATTGGCAGCGGATTCAAATGAGGCTGACGAAGAAGAGTCTGAAGAGTAAATCATATCTCTCAATATGAGTCCCGTGGGTCGGCAGAAGTGTCGGCCCTTAAGGACGTAAAAAACGAGAGACATATGACAAAATTAAAACGTTACAATACCAATCTTCGAATAGACGGAGATCAAGTTATTTCATACACGACCTGTGTAGCTATAATTGACCGAGAAGCCGGCACGATCCGTGAATTAGGCAAATGGAGTCAGACAACCACCAAACATGTTAATTACGTAGCAGCTGAATTAGGCCTGAAAAAAGTTTAAAAAAAGTTGGTAAAAGATTAGGATCCTAACTTTATTATCCTTATCTTTATTATAAGCAATTAGGGAATGGTCTCTAATTTAAATTGAGAGATATATGAAAGGATTAGAGTTATTAGTAATAGGCCAAGTGTATAAAGTTCAGACTGCATATGCAGGGTACACGAACTTAAAGTTTATGGGATTCATTAATGAGAATGATGATGTTACATTAGCATCATTTAGTTCCACAAAGTCGTTCCAACCGAGCCGATTCTTTGACATCAGTGTTCCAAGCAACCAAGTAATAGTCAGTAATAAAGAATCCGTAGTTAACTTAAATTTACCAACGCCAGATATTGCGGATAATTACAAAAGGATCAAAAGCCTTGCCGCGCAATATGATATGGTGTTGGATTGGGATCGGATAAAGCGACAGGACAATGAAGAATTAGAGAGAATTATCCAGATGATAGAAAGAATATATGAGGCTCGTTAGACTAAAAAAAGTTTAAAAAAAGTTACCAAAAGATTAGGATCCTAACTTTATTATCCTTATCTTTAAGTATAAGTAATAAGAGTTATTATTTAGTTAACCAATTAAACCCTGAGAGAGTATGATGAATGTGTTTGAGCCTGTCCGAATTAAAGGCAAATTATTCGGTAAGAATGTTAAGAGTGGCGAGATTGCTGCAAAAGGAGTTATCAGAGATATCCAATTGCGTAATGCCGAAAAGAATCGAGAAGTGTTGTTTGTTGCAATGAATGGCAGAGTAACCAGAATACCGGCAGCAGAAGCAGGAGTGTCAGTTAAGGCGCCCGATCCAATCAAAATGTCTTTCATGTCAGTCAGAGAGAAACGTGACCCGCAGGAAATGTTTACCAACCTGGAGCGATTGACTAAAATGGTTGGCAGAGGTATTCAACCCAGTTTATTAGTTACCGGAGGTGCCGGAACGGGAAAGACTCACCTAGTCAAACAAACCCTCGCAGATATGGGCTTAGACGAGTCAACCGACTTTGTACACTTTAAGGGCCGAGCAACACCGGCGGGACTGTTTATTACCCTATATGAGAATAGTGACAAGATAATTGTGTTGGATGATTGTGACTCTGTATTTAAAGACGATGATGCAGTCAATATCCTTAAGGGAGCATTAGACAGCTATGACAGCAGAAAGATTAGTTATATTACCTCAAAGCCGCTTAAGGATGAATTTGGTGAAGAGGTGCCGCGTCACTTTGAGTTTACAGGCAGAGTCATATTCATTAGCAATATCGACCAAAGCAAATTGGATGAAGCAATCCGAAGCAGAAGCTTTGTAGCCGACATTGAAATGACGCAGGATCAAATGTTTACCAGGATCGAGCAATTGATGCCAAAAATGGAAACCCGTATACCGATCGCAGCAAAGACGCAGGCATTGCAATTAATGAAAGAGTTGAATGCCGAGTTTAGCGGATTGGATGTTAACCTCCGCAGTTTTATTAAAGCCGCACGCATATGTGCAATGGGCTTTGATGATCCTAAAATGATGATAGCGGAACAAATCATCAAAGCATAGTAAATCATATCTCTCAATATGAAGGGACCGGCGTCGAAAGGCGTCGGTTTCCTACTGTAAAATAATTCAAACAAAGTTGGAAAATAGTTGCCAAAAGATTAGGATCCTAACATTTAATTCCTTATCTTTATATAAGCAAAAAGGGAAAGGCCCTAAGCATAATTTAAATTGAGAGACAATGAGAGAGTTTTTTTTAAAAGTAATTGCAGAGCAGAAAGGACGTCCAATGCATTTAGCATTAGCATCATTAGCAGGTGCAGGTATTAATTACCGAGTTAGAGTTAGCGCTCCCAATGTTTTTTTAGTCGAATATCGAGTTGAAGGATATTTTGATTGCCAGGATATCAAAGGCACATTGGTCTTCTAAGCCTGTGCCGGGATAATGAGATCGATTAATTATTAACTTAACTAAATAAGAGAGAGTATGACAAGAGAACAAAGAGATGCTGCAAAGCAAAGATTAGAATTATTAGAATCGAGGTTGGAAGGCATTAGTGCATTAACTGATAATGGATGTCCGATCGAAATGGACAACATAATGCAACCAATTATCAAAGAGACAAAGGCAGACATTGCGGCCTTGCAAAAACAATTGGCAACCAAATGGGAGTTCCTATTTAATTTTATAGGAGGCGGATGGAATTCAGAAGTAGCATTTACAAAGGAAGATGCAATCGAGCAAGCCTTATTCAACTATGGTCATCCCGATACGCAAATGCATCTCCGGGTAGATGTATCCACATTCCGAGTATCAACTCCAACGGATTACAAGAACCAATTATCATCATTTTATTAATTAACATATATACAGAGAGACATGACAAAGAAAGAAATGATTACCGCAATCCAATTACAAGAAGCTCAAGCATTCTTAAAGCTCAAAGAGATAGAAGCAGAGTATGGCGCACATGATCCAATAACCAAAACGGCTCGCACTAGCTTCAATGCAGTGTACCAGCTAATGGAAAGCTTAGGCATTCGATCAGACTTGAACCTACCAGAATCACAACGAGCAACCGGTCTAATAATGTTTAAAATAAAGTATGGCAGAGTACCGGATCTACCTGGGTACCGATTCGTACCAGCCGAATGATGTATAGGGTATAGTATATGGGGGGTGTAATAGCCCCCCTTTTTTTATGGGGTAGGGGGGTGGTGTTATGGGGTTGAAACGGGGGGGATGCCCCCCATGAAACAGGGGGGTGGGGGTGGGTTTCGTTAAAGGGGTAGATCACCCCCTAGATGAAGGAGAGGTAATACATGTTTTTTTTCCGAAGAACAATTTTTTGCTATATAGGTGCTCTTTATTAGGTATGCCAATGGCATAGAGGCTATTATTAATACGTAGTACGACTCGGACCTGCCCTACGACGCATCCTCACCTAATCCTACGGCGAATTGCAATCATTTAGTCGATGCTCTATATTTATATAAAAGAATTCTTAAAGGACACCAATGATAAAATTAAAAAACTTGCTAACAGAAAATATGCGTCGATTTGGCACTAAAAATTTAAATGAAGACGAAGCTTTGGATAATTCAACACCACCGGTGGATGCAGCACAAGAAACTGCATTTATAAACAAACTTGTAAATAATCGCATGTTGTATACAAATGATGATGATCCTAATATGTCGGTAACTGATTTTAAAAAGATGAATATTAGCTTTTCGGATATGGAGGCAATTACATTCGGAAAGACAATCGAGTACATGGGAGTCTTTAATTATGACAAATATGATACAAGTAAGAGCAATGAACTTTATGCCAAATTTAAATATATAGATCATCCCGGCGTACGTATTAAACTTTTTGCTAAAGGTAAATGTGTTATGCCTGGTAAACCCCAAGCCAAATGGTGGAGTTTTACTAGAGGTGGATCTGGAATACATTATGATGACACACAAAGTTGGCCGGAAGAAGGTAAAAGCAGCGTTATAACTCACAAGTCAAAACATGATTCGAGATACGCGGGGCAGCCCGGATATGATCCGAAAACAGATAAATGATTAAGCTTAAAAATTTTTAAGGAACAACATGGAAAGACCCTATTTAAACAAATGGAAACAATATTTGTTAGAACAAGACCCTAACGAAACACCCTCAGTTGCAGGAAGCAACGCATATTATTTGATGCCAGGAGAAGAACCTGAATTCAGTAATGCAAGCGCTAAATCCGGATTTGACCAATTCCCATGGGGAGATATAAACTATAAAGGCATTTTCGATATTGAAGGAAAACATATAAATTTGCATACAATTCCTCAATGGATGCGTTCGGCCAACGCATTGCGTCCTAAAGTACCAACCATATGGTTCACATTGTACAAAGGATATGGTCCGGAAAACGGACAACGCTTAGCGGCATATCATATACAGGATGGTGCGGTTACAGATCCAACCACAGGGAAACCTTTTTCAGGATATCGTCCAGGCGCTAATTTAGGTGCAAAAGATGTATATGCATATTTTTTAAAGTATGGTAATTTCGATCCATTTAAAATAATAGCAGGACCTGCTAACTATAAAAAAAGTGGAATTCTACCAGCTGGGACTAAATAACACGATCGTGATACTTTTAAAACAACTACTACAAGAAATTACTTTAAGCAACGTAGCTCCATATGCTACCGAATTTGATTGGGACACTGTCGGCAACGCAGCCCAAGACACTGTCGAATGCAAAGTCATATGTGACGGTATTCCAATGGTGTTTAATTTTGGTTTGCAATGGGGTCGTGATGATGAGCTCAATTATTCGTTTAGCATAATAGCCCCTAGCACCGATCCCGACACTGGACGCCGGAATTGGTCTATTACTCATTCTAGAAGTGATGCAGCAGGTAAACTTTCGTATCTTCGTCTTATGCGCACTGTGACGGATGCAATACTTGACTTTGTACGAATATATTCTCCTACATCGATCGATGTTACCGGGTCTGATAATTTACCGGATAAAGATATGCAAAAGACTCGCATATACCGTGCCTTGTTAGCTGCGAATTCGGCTGAACTTGCTACTGCCGGATATACTGTGTTGGATCGAAGTGGTAAATTGTATCTGGTTCGCAGAACACGGGCAGATGCATCGGGTATTGATACTCCGAACGATCCTCGTATGTAATGCGTGTGCGGTACCGAAGGGACGCATATATACATTTAATAACAATGTACACCGTACTAACGTACTAAAATTTTTTTTTATATATTTATACTAAATAGGAAACTAAACATGATAAAATTAAAAAGTCTGTTAACTGAAGAATGGCCTAAGTGGCGTGCTAATGCAGAGGCGAGTATGGCATTTAAACTTGCTGCAGGCGACGATATGAATGACATTCCTAGTTGGTTTGAAGAAGCAGGTAAAACGTTCGATGCATTAGAAACAGAAATGAATAGCGCTGGTCATGTAAAGGAACCAAAAGATTCAGGTCAATATATGGATTGGGAAAAATGGTTACAAACAACTGGATTAGGAAAAGTTGTTAATACAATGGCGGCCCTAGATCATTCTGAAGAGCCAGAATCTGCTTTCAGTATGTGGAATAAAAATGTAGTTGCAAATAAAAAATCAGCTACTTGGAAAACAAAAGATGGTACGATGCTAATACATGCAAATACGTACGAAAGTTTTAATAATTGGTTAGATACTGGAAAGCCTGGATTAATGATACGTATTTGTAGTAGTACTTCAAATAACCCATCCGGATCATGTAATAAAGAATATCCATGGAATATTGGTAATCCAATAATTACTAAATAACTAAAAACAAAAAAATAGGAAACTAATGATAAAATTAAAAGACATATTAAGCGAAGCGTATGCGTGGGAACGTCAAGAAGGTAAGCCATTACCTACGTTAGCAGAAGTTCAGGCAGCATATCAAGCAAAAATGCGGGAAGATGCACACAATGAAGATCCGGAAGAAGACGGCCATGAGTATACAGATGATTCAGATCTACCAGAACCGTATGATCCAGATGCAGATGACGATGACTACATGCATGAAGCTGAGGATAAAGCAAATAAAGATTATGACGGTGACGGTGAGGTAGAATCTGGATCTGAAGAATATTTAGGATCACGTGATAAAGCTATTAAAGCCGCGTCTAATACAACGGCTGATACGACGGCTTATGGAAACTATGTTAATAAAGCCCGCGCGCGTAAAGCTTTAGATAATGATAGCGTAAATGTGTATGGTATTGATGGTTCTAGTAAAGGACATAAAATAACTAATGCATTAGACTTAGACAAGTATAGTAAATTTACAATCAAATCTATAGATGAGTCAATAGATGAATATGGTGGAGTAGATTCAGACGGAATTCATGCAGATGGACCAAAAAATGCAAATTCGGATGTTAGAGAAAAAGAACAAGTAATTGAATCATTCAATAAAAGAATGTTAGGTAACTTGCACGGACATGAATATATCCTTCGCGAAGCATTCAAAAGAAAATAATAGCGCCTGCTACCTTAGGCTTTACATTCTGAGAGGCAATGTAAAAGAGAGTGCGTCTTTATCGGCGCACTTTTTTACTGTAAATCAATTTATATGATATTTATTAATATGAATAGAATATGTGCATTCTTGCTTGGATATGTAGCCATGTGTTGTTGTGGCATATATTGTATGTTTGAATCATTTAAAAAAGTTAAATAATGGCTGCAAAACAAAAAGGCAATACCGTTGCAACACATACCGGCAAACCAAAAGTAAGTCGTCCAGGCGTTCATGCTAAAAGCAAATCTAGCAAATTAAAGTCTAGCAAAAATTACGTTAAACTACATAAGGCTCAAGGTAAATGATACTATTAAAAACATTATTAGAGGCTGCGATTGAATCTCGGGCATCTAAACCTAAGGTTTTATTTATTGGTGATGCTACACTTAAAAAAAATTATAACTTTGCTAACAAATTAATTCACTCTAAACGTATAAAACCTAACAGTAAAATAAAAATAAAAGCTAGCGGCACTAGTGAAGATTTATTAAATATACTAGAAGATAACGTTAAAAACCATTATAATTTATTTGTATTTTTTGTAACACATGCACGAACTAATAATATTATGGGCATGATTGAAAATTATCAACTAGCAATTAATACGGTTCATGCACATGACAGTAAAATTGTAGTATTTACATTACCATCAATCAAATTTATACGTGATACAAAAAAACCAATTTCAGAACGTGAAAGAAGTGATCGCCACGAGTTAAATACCTGGATACGTTTAAATTCAAATGCAGATTTTATTATCGATACAGAACTACAATTAAATGATTCTATGTATTTTGATTCTACAGGAGCTGAATTTAATGTTGAAGGTCATTCCTTTATATATAAACAATTACTTAAAATTGTAAATGAAATTAACATTGATACAGATATTGATGATACACAAACTTTAGATACAAAACATAAATTATCGATTGATGCATCAAGTCTAGAAGAAATTAAACAAATTCATCAACTATTACTAGCTGCCGGATATTATATTGATACCAATGAATTAGCAAACAACACAATTGGTGATACTACTAAATTAGCAATTCGTAAATATAATAGCAATATTAATAAACAGCAATCTGATGATACAGATGCCCAATCAGATACTGGTTTAACTTCAATAACCCCAGAAGTAGTTGTTGGAAATTTTTCGGCTGATTTACTTACACAAGCTTATGATTTAATTATAACATATGAAGGATTTACTCCGATTGCTAAATGGGATGTAAGTAATTGGCGTATTGGTCATGGTAGTAGTACCGTAACAATGGCTGATGGATCTGTATACAGATTATCAAATAATAGATCAGAAAAACCTACAGTAACAATAACACTTGAAGATGCTGATAGAGATTTGCGTCGACGAATATCGGATGAATTTATTCCTTCGGTAAAAAAATCACTAGGATCTGATGCATATGCTGCGTGGGAAGCTGGTACAATAGCTGCACTTACATCCATATGTTATAATTACGGAAGTTTACCTAGATCAATTATTGCTGCAGCAAAAACAAAAACTACTAGTACTTTAGTCGCTGCTGTACGAGCATTAGAAACACATAATGGTGGCATAAATAAAAAACGTAGAAATAAAGAAGCAGATTATATAAATTCTGCAGAAAACTATATTCCAGGCGTTACTGATGTTAAAGATTTTGTCGCTAATACAGCTTCTACGGGATGGAATAGCTTAACAAATATATTAGGCAGTACTGTGCTGCCAGGTGTATCGGCCGCAAGTGTTGGTGCAAATATATTTGGTACTGGCGCTAGTAGCTTAATCGGAAATGCAGGCGGAGGAGATGGAGGAGATTGGGGCGGATCATTACCTAAATTAATTTCTATATTGCCGGCCGGCAATTGGAAAGCTAGCTCACAAAAAAGAGGTAAGATAGAAACTAAAAGTGGTAATGTATCAGATCATTATATGGGAAATACTGATTCATATGCTGCTGATTTTTTTACATCTACTACATTTGGTGGTGATGAATCTAAAGCAACTGCGTTTGCAATTGCAGTTGCACAGAATGCTGGAAAAGATATAGATTCATGGGATCCATATGTAGGAAAATATTTAAATATATATTCTGGAGATTATCGAGTACAAATAATTTGGCAATCAATGGTTGGTGGAAATCATTATGATCATGTGCATGTCGGCGTAACAAAACGATAATTAATTATACTACAATATTTATAATAAAGGATTAAAAACATGTTTGAAAAAATAATATCAACCTTAATGGCATCGAGAGATCAAGCTCATATTTTCCATTGGCAAACAACAGGCGAAGGTAGTTTTGCAGCTCATATGGCACTTAATGCATATTATGATGCTATACCTGATTTAACCGATACATTGGTTGAAGCATATCAAGGTAAACATGGAATTATTACAGGCTATACAACACCTGAGGAATTTAGCGAATATGATAAAACAACTGTAGTTAAATATTTTAAAGGTTTAGCCATGTTTGTTGAACGTGCATATACAAAATTACCACAAGAAGACACTTACATATTAAATCAAATGGATAACGTTAAAGAATTAATTTATTCAACAATATATAAACTGGAAAATTTATCATGATATTTGATTATAAAAATCCAACACACGTACGTATTCTTAAAGAAGAATTAGCCCGGGCAAAACGCATAATGAATGAGTCTATGTACAATGCAGATACCGTTTGGGATAAAATGACCGAGGTTGAACGTAATGAGGCATTATACGTTGCCAAAGTAACCAACCCAGACGAATTAATTCAATTAACGTGGGATGGAATTCCTGCAGATATACAAGATATAATTGATTTATCTGAGTATGAATTAGCTAATACAGATAAAGGTGGTCGCACAAATATTCGTGGATTGGAATATGGGTTAACAGAACATCCAGAAGCTAAAATATTTGTTGATAAATTCTTAAAGAAAATTGGAAGAGCTAGTTTAAAAGATATAACCATTAAACAATCGTATGCATTGCAACCAGCATTTTGGACTTATGTTAATTCTAAACGACCTCAACAACAAATACAACGCGATACACAAAATTACACGCAAAGTGGTGGTACTGAACCTAGTAGAGATCCTTTCTATAAAGGCGGTGCTTCTTGGACAGGTGATTAAGATACAATGTTTTTACCTAATATGCAAAAAGATATGGGACATGTAGAATTCATAGCATTGAATATTACCAATAAACTTGGAGAAGTAGAATTACGGTTTATAAACAAAAATCACATACAACAAGTTTGGCAACAAAATGATAATATTATCATTGAATTGTCAGATTACACAGAAATAAAAGTTTGTAACGAAAACATCCATAAATTTATGGACCGTTTTGTTTGAAACGATATTTATATATAAATAAAAAAGGTTAATATGACATCACAAGAAATTTATGAAGTAATGGAATCACATTGGGTTTCATTTAAAGAAAATCACGAACGATTTACAGCAAAACAAGTTAAAGCTGCTGGCGTTAGAGCTAGAAAATCAATTAACGAATTAAAAAAATTAACAAGCAAATATAGATCAACTCAATTAGCTGAATCAAAAGAAAAATGATACGAAATAATAATAATATTATTGTTAAAACATTGAAAGAAATGTTATTAGAGCAAGAGCCACCAGCAAAAGCGGCAATTGAAACTGATAATGCTGCATCGTCTGCAGAAAATTCTCCATTCACACCAGCTCAAGAAAAGTTTTTAGGTAAATTTGATGCATATGGCTCGCAATATTTAGGTATTATATATTCAATATCAGATATTGGTATACGTGAATTTATTATGCGCAGCGGAAAAGATTTAAATTTGAACCCCGGAATTTTATTAAGCTTAATTAATGATAAAATTATTAAAATCGTTCCGTATTCAGGTTGGGGACGTAATGATGATTATACACTCGAACTTCAATTATCATTAGATGACGTAAAAGGGTTAGGATCAGAAGATGCAAAATCTATTGAGCAAGGATCTTCTGCAAGTGGTGCACCTGCTGCAGCTGCACCTGCGCCTGGACCTGAAGTTGCTTGGGTTGTTAAATATGGCGACGTGCTGACAGAATCTGCAAAAATTGCAAAAAAATTAATTTCTGAGTCTACATCATCCAATAAAAAAGATCATGCTGATAAAAATGGTATATATGTTAAAGATTCTAGAATATTAAAAACATTACCAACTGCCTATGTTAAACATTTAGAACGGTTAATTGCTGTTTTAAGTAAACAAAAACATACTATATCACAAAAACAACGGTTACTTGCTGACATACTAGATAACTTGGCTATTAATTTTAATATAACAAATGTACAAATTACAAAATCATTTGATATGTTTAAAAAACAAGCAAAATTAAAAAAATATCTTAAAGATAAATAAATTTGGAATACATGAAATTTTTTCATATATTTTAAATAAGTTATAAACCTTAAAAACAAAAAAATGTCGTATTACACAGCAAAAGTACAATTAGTAGAAGCGGTAGATACTCCAAAAGGCGTTAAAGAAAAACGTATTACGGAAACATATCTAGTAGAAGCTTTATCAGTAACAGAAGCAGAAGCAAAAGTTATTGAAGATTTCAAAGGAGTTACATTTGATTTTGAAGTAAAATCAGTAACTGCTAGCAAAATTCTTAAAATTTTAGAATAATGGGATACCGCGCAGGAGAAACTGTGATTGTTACCCAAGATGAGGTAAATCACGTAGGAGTTGTTTTAGATCGGTATGTTGTTTTAAAACAT
>Ga0209297_1001188_pt1 | contig 15132 bp, 10 predicted proteins | sample S_130805_MF_Meta_FD_187322 | JGI IMG/M metagenome (GOLD analysis project Ga0209297, IMG submission 187322) | Freshwater microbial communities from Lake Simoncouche, Canada to study carbon cycling - S_130805_MF_MetaG (SPAdes) (version 2) | ecosystem: Environmental > Aquatic > Freshwater > Lake ... | reverse complement strand
GAGTGTGAGTCGTAAAATCATCTTAATTGGTGGTTCTGGCTACACCGGTGAAATCAAAAAAGGCATTTTCTCTGTATTAAATTATATCCTTCCCCATGAGCGCAACGTATTGAGCATGCACTGTTCTGCCAACATCGGCGTGAACGGCGATACTGCTTTGTTCTTTGGCTTGAGCGGAACTGGAAAAACTACCTTGAGCGCTGATCCAAATCGCAAGTTGATTGGTGACGATGAGCACGGTTGGTCGGATACTGGTGTTTTCAACTTCGAAGGTGGATGTTATGCCAAGTGCGTGAATTTGACCCAGGAGAAAGAACCCCAAATCTGGCATGCCATCAAGCATGGTGCTTTGGTAGAAAACGTTCGTTTCATGGAAGGTTCTGATGTGGTAAACTACGACGATATCTCTGTTACTGAGAATACACGTGTAGCGTATCCTATCGATTATATCGAAAACATCGCTGTCCCTTCAGTGGGTGATGCGCCGAAAAATATTTTCTTCCTTACCGCCGATGCGTTTGGTGTGTTGCCTCCGATTTCTAAGTTGAATCCGGGTCAGGCTATGTATCAGTTTATCAGTGGTTATACTGCTAAGGTTGCTGGAACAGAAGCGGGTGTTACCGAGCCACAAGCTACCTTCTCTTCTTGTTTTGGTCAGGTGTTCTTGCCTTTGCATCCAACGGTGTATGCCAAAATGTTGGGTGAAAAGTTGAGCGCAAGCCCAGAAATCAACGTTTGGCTGGTGAATACCGGCTGGAGTGGTGGTGGATATGGCGTTGGAAGTCGTATGAAGTTGTCTTACACCCGTGCTATGATTACCGCGGCATTGGAAGGCAAGTTAGATGGTAGCTTTACCGAGCACCCTGTGTTTGGTATGATGATGCCCGATGCTTGCGATGGCGTTCCTTCTGAGTTGTTGCATCCAAGAAATACTTGGGCCGACAAAGAAGCTTACGATAAGCAGTGTGAGAAGTTGGCGCATTTGTTCAATGATAACTTCAAGAAGTTTGAGGACGGTGCCAGCGAAGAGATCAAGAATGCAGCGCCGAAAGTGAGTGCTGTAGGTTGATTGAGCGAACTGAATTGTATTTAACGATACGCGGGTTTGGCGGAAACGTTCAACTTTGAGTATTGTGGACTTTAGAGTGATAAAATGAGAGGCCGCGCACTGCGCGGCCTCTCATTTTTGACCCATTCTGCACTATCTTTGCGCCATGGCGCTCAGTAGTCACGAAATCAAACAGAAATTCTTGTCGTTTTTTGAATCAAAGCAACACACTTTTGTTCAAAGCTCACCCATCGTTGTCAAAGGCGATCCAACCCTCATGTTCACCAATGCGGGCATGAATCAGTTCAAAGACTACTTCTTGGGTAATTCCGAGGCGCCTTACAAACGTGTTGTGAACTCGCAAAAATGCTTGCGCGTGAGCGGAAAACACAATGATTTGGAGGAAGTTGGCCACGACCACTACCACCATACCATGTTTGAAATGTTGGGTAACTGGAGTTTTGGCGATTTCTTTAAGCAAGATGCCATTGCCTGGGCTTGGGAATTGATGACCGAAGTATACGGTTTGCCCAAAGACCAATTGTATGTCACTGTTTTTGAGGGTGATGCGGCTGCCAATATTTCGTTCGACCAAGAAGCGCATGATCGTTGGGCTCAGTTCATTGATCCCAAGCGGATTTTAAAGGGCAACAAAAAAGACAATTTCTGGGAGATGGGTGATACAGGTCCGTGCGGACCGTGTTCCGAGATTCATTTTGATATGCGTTCGGCCGAGCAGCGCAAGGCCGTTGATGGCGCAACCCTAGTAAACCTAGATCATCCCGAAGTGATAGAAATCTGGAACCTCGTGTTCATGGAATTCAATCGCAAAGCCGATGGTAGCCTAGATCGTTTGCCAGCCCAACACGTGGATACCGGCATGGGCTTTGAGCGATTGGTGCGCGGAATTCAAGGGAAATCAAGCAATTACGATACCGATGTTTTTCAATTTATCATCCAAAATACCGCTAAATTGTGTGGTAAGAATTATGGGGATGATGAGGAACAGGATATTGCATTTCGAGTGATAGCCGACCATTTGAGGGCGGTGAGTTTGTGTATTGCAGACGGACAGTTGCCATCGAATACAGGTGCTGGCTATGTCATTCGTAGGGTATTGAGAAGAGCCGTTCGCTATGGTTATTCTTATTTGGGATTCCAGGAATCGTTCTTTAACCAGCTGGTTCCCGGATTGGCGGATTATTTTGCCGGCAGTTTCCCCGAACTAAAAGCCCAAGAGAGTTTCGTTCAGCGTGTGATTCAGGAGGAAGAAAATTCATTCTTCAGAACCTTGAGCTCGGGTATGGGGCGTTTGGGTGCTTTCATCGATCAGCATCCCAAGGGTGTTGTGGATGGTGCTACTGCTTTTGAATTGTACGATACCTTCGGTTTTCCTATCGATTTAACCGATTTGATTGCCCGTGAACGCGGTTGTTCGGTGGATATGGACGGATTTCAAGTCGCCTTGCAAGCCCAAAAAGACCGCTCTAAGGCCGATGCGGTGAAGCAAACGGGGGATTGGATTACGATCATGGCCGACAGCGATGAGTCGTTTTGTGGGTATGATACCACGCAATCGGTGACGGAGATTAGCCGACATAGAACCATCGTAGCCAAGGGCAAGAATTTGTACCAAGTGGTGTTGGATGTTTGTCCGTTCTATGCCGAAAGTGGCGGACAGGTGGGCGATTCAGGTCAGTTGGTTGGTCAGGATGGCGAAATAGTTCGTGTACTGGATACGCAAAAAGAGAACAAATTGCATGTATTGGTTTGCGACAAGCTGCCAAAAAACATGGATCAGGCATTTACGGCCCAAGTGGATGTAAATCGCAGAAATAGCATTAGTAGCAATCACAGTGCTACTCACTTGATGCACAGTGCGTTGCAAGAGGCATTGGGATCTCACGTTGCCCAGAAGGGTAGTTTGGTGAATGATTCGGCTTTGCGTTTCGATTTTTCGCATTTTGGTAAGATGACCGACGAAGAAATCGCGCAGGTAGAAGTGAGGGTGAATGAAAAGATCCGCGAAGGCATCGCATTGAAAGAGCATCGCAACGTTCCGATTGAGGAGGCGCAGAAGATGGGGGCGACGGCTTTGTTTGGCGAAAAATATGGCGAATATGTTCGTGTGATTGAGTTTGATGCCGACTATTCCATGGAATTGTGCGGAGGAACGCATGTGGCTAATACGTCTCAGATTGGCTTCTTCAAGATTTTAGGTGAGTCGAGCGTGGCTGCCGGTGTTAGAAGAATCGAAGCGGTGACCCAGCAATCGGCTTTGGATTATATCAACGGTCAGTTGGATGAATTGTCGCAGGTGAAAATCGCTTTGGGCAATCCAAAAGATGTTATTTCTGCGGTGAGCAAGGTATTGGAAGAAAACGCATCGATGCGAAAGCAGTTGGAGCAAATGGAAGCAGAGCAGGTTTCGGCGTTGAAGTCGAGTTTGTTGCAAAAAGTGCAAACAGTGGCGGGTGTGTCAATGGTTTTGGAGCAGTTGAACTTGCCTAGCGCGGATGCGGCCAAGCAATTGTGTTTTCAGTTGAAGCAAGAGTTGAGCAATCCGGTGGTTGTGTTGGCGTTCTTGGCTGAGGAAAAGCCCGGGTTGGCCATTTACATCGATGAAAAATGGGTTGCAGAAAAGGGTTGGAACGCAACGCAGATGATACGTGATTGCGCCAAAGAAATCCAAGGCGGCGGCGGCGGTCAACCGTTCTTTGCTACGGCAGGGGGTAAAAATGCGGACGGACTTTCAGCGGCATTGGTATCGGCCAAAGGCATACTAGGGGCTTAAACGAAAGGTTGGATTATTCCTTCCAAATTTGACCGTGAAATAATTTCACGACTTTCTTTGTTTCGAAGAAGGGTTGATCGTTGTAAATATCGCCGATGGCGTGCAACTTAATTTTCGTTTTTTGCGAATATTCAATCACTTCGTTGATTTCTTCAGCCAAATCACCCCCTTTTAATAGGAAGAAACGGGGTTTTCCACTCCAATGATTCTCCATCCACTTCCAGAGTTCGATTGCGGGTGCTACGGCACGAGCGACGGCGCCATCGAATTTCATGGGTAGCGATTCTGTGCGCTCCTGAATGGCTGTCGCGTTTTTGAGTCCCAACGCATCGATTACCGCCTGAACGACAGCTATTTTCTTGCCGATGCTATCCACGAGGGTGAATTCTACCTGTGGGAACATTATGGCCAGTGGAATGCCTGGAAATCCGCCACCGGTACCAATGTCTATGAAATGCTGACCGGGCATGAACTCGCACGTCTTAGCCAATGCCATCGAATGAAGCACGTGGTGAATGTAGAACATATCCATGTCTTTGCGAGAAATCACATTGACACGCGCGTTGTGATCGGCGTAAAGCGGACCCAGTTGTGTGAATTGTACTTTTTGTTCCTTGGTGAGATTGGGGAAGTGTTGGAATATGATTTCTGGTCCTACCATGTGATTTTTTTGGTGAAAAAGGCGTTAATCCCAGTGATGACGTACCAGAAAGATTCAAAAAAGTTAAAAACGGGGTAAAAAGTGGTTGATTTCCGCATTTGAAGGAGTTTCCCTTTTTGATAGAAAACAATCCATTCGGGTATCAATTTTAGCAATAGGGCTATGATGGGCCACAAAATCTGACTGCCTAGGATGAACCAAAGGATGATGGTTGTCCAGAAGAATAATTGCGCAATAGGATAAATCGCTAGGAGTTGTTTTACCCCTTTTTGATACGATTTTCCTACCCATAGATGTCGTTTCTTTTGCTTCCAGTAAGCGCTCCAGTTGGCCGGACCATCGCTGTAGCAGAAGGCATCGGGGTTTACGCAAATTGCTGTATTACTGGCGTTTGCGGCTTCTTGTACGAAAAGGTCGTCATCGCCCGCGGGAATATGGTGATGGCTGCTAAAACCATTCACTTCGTTGTAAATATTGCGGGTATAAGCCAAATTCCGACCCACGCCCATGTAGGGTTTGCCCGAGGCCGCTAGGCCGAGGTAATGCATTGCGGTAAGCAAATTCTCATGGTGAATCAGTGCGCCCAAAAAGCCAGTTCCGGTTTTCAACGGCGCGGTGCCCAAAATGATTTGTTTTTCTCGTGTGAACTGAGTGGCCATGTGTTTCAGCCATTGGTCGCTGCTGGGTACGCAATCGACATCGGTTAGCAAGAAATGGTCGTATTGTGCTTTTTTGATTGCCAATGTCAGTGCCAATTTTTTACCACCCATTTTAACAAAGTCGGCATCGAGTGAAACGACTTTTAGTTTGGGATGCAGTTCTTTTTGTTCGATAAGAAACAGGGGCGTATCGTCGGTGCTACGGTCGTTGGCGATAATGACTTCGAAGTTGGGGTAGTCTTGTGCCAGCCAGTTGGGGAGGTTCTTTTCTAGCAGGGGCAGGGCATTTCGCGATGCGATGATGATGCTAATTCCCGGCGCAGATGAAACAACGGCTTGAGATTCGGTTCGCTTTATTTTGGTGAAAAATCCAAATAAATAAATGAAGGCAAAAATCATCGTCAACCCCACTACGATCGCAAACGAAAGATCGGTTTGTCCAAATGTGAGTTGATTGATATAGGATTGTATATTCACTTTTATTCTTAAGGTTACGCAAAATTAACCCAACCCTTGAGATTAACGCATGATGGGGATTGATTGGGGAAAAGGTTTGTGTTATTTTTATCGAATATTTGCCGTCCACGGCGGGCATGCATTAATTTTGAAAAAATAATAGTTCGATATATGAAAAAAATAATTATCGCAATGGGTTTGTTTCTGGGTTCGCTCAGTGTCGCAAACGCTCAAACAACCATTAAGAATGGTGGATTAGAAAATTGGAGAACAAGCAAGTTGTTGTTTAATCTAACGGCTACGTTGGAGACACCGCAAGGATGGAGTTCATTCGATTCTATTTTCAATATTTTCAACTTTATTACAGGTCAGAATACGCGGGTTACCACACAGGTCAAAAAGAGTACCGTGATTAAAAATTCTGGACTTTCTTCGGCGCAGGTTACGACGTCAAATTATAGCGATTTGGGATTGATGCCTGGATATTTGACAAATGCCAAGTTGACGGTGGATGCGAATTTCGATTTCAATTTTTCCGGTGGTGAAATGTTGGCATCGAAACCCACTGTTGCCAGTGCAATGGTGAATTATAAGCCAGCCACGGTTTATGATTCAGCCAATTTGTACGTTGAAGTAATCAATACTACATTGGGTGTGGATTCAATCATTGGTTACGGTACAAGCACTTTTGCTGGAACTACGAATTTTACCAAAATTGATATTCCCATTTTTTATGAGGATAAAACGCTTACTGCCAATTTGTTGCGTTACTACTTCGTGAGTAGCTATGTGGATGATACTACTGAGTCGAACATGTTAAATAGTTCTTTGTATGTGGACGATGTGACCTATACTACCGTTAAAAGTGAGACATACGCTTTGATGAGTGAATTGAATGTGGCTTGTTATCCCAATCCAAGCTCGGATGTGATAACGGTTACAGCAGCTAGGGGAAATTCATTGGTTTGTGAAATTTATTCATCAACGGGTCAGTTGATGTTGGTGAAGCCATTTGATGGTTCTACTACGATTCAGGTTTCTGATTGGTCGGCTGGGGTATACACCTACAACGTAAAGGATCAATCGAATGTTATTGTTGGCCATGGTCAGTTAGCTGTAGTTCGTCCGTAATTGAAATTGATGTAAATAAAAAAAGCCCCCTCGTTTTAAACGTGGGGGCTTTTTTGTGAAAGTGGTCGGAGTTGGAATAATCAAAAAATGCATTTTCACAACGCTTGAGACCAGTGAAATCAACAAAATTTCTTATACTTGAAATAACTTTAGGACAGCAGGAATTTTAAATAAACAAAAAATGAAAACAAAATTCAAGTATTTTATCACAACTTTCGTGTTAGGTGTTATCGTTACATTTAATGCAAATAGTCAAATTTCAATTTCAAACATTTCTGAAATTGCAAAAATCAAAAGTGGGACAACATACATTGCTATGAAAGACCCTAATTCGGAAAAGGCAAAAGAGTATGTGGATGCTATTAAAAATAATTGGACGATTTCCAAATTTGAATTTATTAAGTACTCCGAAATTGAAAAATTCATATCTCCTGAAAATTCATTTTTAACGATAGGTGGCTATGAGACAAATACTCAATTCGTTAAACAACATGCTGATGGTAGCAGAGAAAATGGTATCAATTTTTCCAACACATATTTATACCTTGAACTATGGACTTGCAAGGAAAAATATTTTCAAAACACAGAAAAGAAAAAAGAATTTCAGAATAGTGACAAAATCCAAGTTGCTCGAATAGAACTTTTTACTGATTTTGAATCCTTGGCCGATCCTGACAAACTTTTCCAATCGGATTATGACGGGAATGGACATATTCGCAACTGGGGACCTGGTATTTTGAAAAATTACATTCAGTCATTAATGAGCTATTTAAATGAAGGGGAAAACCGTGTTCTAAATGTAGAGATATTTAATGCCGATGAAATGACTAATTTGAAAAAAGAAGTCTTGTATGTTCCAGAATATGTTTTGATAAAATTCAACAAATTCACAGGAGACGAAACCAAAAGACATGATGAAAGTAACATATTTAAACACTATGAACTCAAATACAAATTGATATCTACAGACGAATTGAATCAAAAAATTATAAATGACACAACAAGTTTTTATTATCTAATTTATATCAAAAGTAGCACAGACAAATTCATGAGTGTTATCAACTCACAAACTGGAGAGATAATATATTCAACTCATACACCTTCCTCGTATAACATCAGATCAAAAGATGTAAAAAAGCTACAGGAAAAAATGCAGGATCTGTCGTATTGATTTTTTATTTGGCAAGGTGAGTACAACGGAGCCAATTCCTTAATCCGATCATTGCCATTAGTCGATTTTAGTGTTTTTTCAGATACCTCCTTCAGGTGTGAAAATACGTTTCTGTACAGTTTTGAAAAATCGTTTGAATTTGCTATAATTGAACATTTAATAATCGTTTTATAGCAAAACTTAACATACTCAATATGAAAAAAAGTACAATTTTTAGACTCTCCCTTATTGTCGCAATTTGCGGACTCTTCATTCTACAGTCTTGTGAAGAAGACCCTGTAACTCCTCCTGTCGATAACTCTGCCAATGTAAAGCCTTATATTCTTGTAAATGGAGTAAAATTTGTTTGTGCAAAACCTAGCGTTTTAAGGGTTAATGGGACAGCCTTCGATTCAACGTTGACTTGGTGGGGAACAGGTTCTTCAGATACCATTATAACTATTAGCCATCAAAAAAATGAGATTAAAGTAGGTTCGTATAAGATTGATTCAACTGGTTTTGGAGATCCTGGATTTATTACATGTGGAATTAGATGGGGTACTATGTCCTCTTCACCAAAAATTAACATTGCGAAAGGTACGTATGAGTTGAAACGTGAAAATGGAAAATTTGTTTCGTATTTAAAAAATGGCGAAGGTTTTAATGGATTGAAAAATAATCAGCGTTTCTACAACATAGAATTCAAGGTGGTTTGGCCTTATTGATAAAATAAAATTATAACGATAATAAATCACATGGGGTTGGGCGGTTATTTTAATTCCAGCCCAAATCCCAGAAAATATTGGAGTGTTTTAAAATCCAGATTGAAAGTGGAAGGCAGTCAGTTGGCTACAAATTGTAGTCAACTGAAAATGAAAGCATCAGATGGAAAATTTTATTTAACCGATGTTGCAGATTCAGAACAACTTTTCCGTTTAATTCAATCCATACCGTCGCCTAAAGCGGAGCCATTTAAACTTTGGTTGGCAAAAGTGGCAGCGGAAAGGTTGGATGAAATGCAAGATCCTGAATTAAGTATAGACAGGGCTTTAGAGCAATACATGAATTTGGGGTATTCGGAAAACTGGTGGGAAAAACGCTGACGATAAACCCTCTTCGTCGCTCTAATTTGACCCCACTTCATCGGAACTATTCACAACTCAAAATACCCAATGTTACCAGTGTTTAACTCCTTATTATTCGTCATTGATTTGTCTCTACTGAGGGGGTCAATTTCAGTCCGATGAAGAGGGTCAATTTGTCTGATTATTCCAGTAAACATAAGCACGTAGGATCGCAATGGGGTTAGGTTGTCAAACTTCTTACTTGTATGGGAATAAAGGCCCAAAGATTTCAGACAATACCACCAATAGGCCATACGCAACCACAACACCACCAAAAATCTTGAGGCCGATTTGACGTTTGGGCTTTGACTTTGCTGGTGGTTTGTGATTTTCATCTTTTGTGTTGATTGCGTTTATTTCATCACCATTCAATACAATAGATGGGCTTGATTGCGATTGATAACTGTGATGCCTGGTTGTATGGTTGACGCTTATGGTAGTCTGTGCTTTTTCAGCACGTCCTATATTCACACAAGCAATAAGGATTGTCATTAGTATAATAGTTGCCTTCATGTTTATCAATGTTGGTTTCCTGTGTATGAAATAATAAATACTGCAATAACCAGTACAAAACCAACTGCAAGCCCCACAAGCACATTGCCAACAATTCTCAATCCTTTCTTTTTTGGTTTGGGATCGGTCTCTTTGTTTGGCTTTTGAGTGTTTCCATTCTCGATGGAAGACGGTGGCAATGAAGCCATTTCATCGTTTGTTTTGAGTACAGATGATTGCTTGGTAGACTCAAAGGCACAAGTTGTTTCTGCTTTTCCTGATGAAACAGTTGCAATCAGTAACCAAACTAAACTGAAGATTGTCTTTTTCATAACTCGAAACTACTAACAGGGAATATCATGCGATTACGGATTATCGCAAATCGGGGTATTGGTTTTTACGGATTATCGCAATTGTGAAGCTCCCGATTTCAAGAAAATGAAAGGTCAAACTGCGTAAACTAATGCGCACTAAATTGCACTTAGAATAGGAAATATAGAAGTCACTTTCTAATTTCGTGATACGTTCTTAGAAAAATCAATCAGCACATTTCAGTGGAGAATTAGCTAGGGAAATTGCGAAATAAAAAAAGCCCCAAATCTCTTTGAGGCTTTTGAAAGTGGTCGGGGAGACAGGATTCGAACCTGCGACCCCCTGGTCCCAAACCAGGTGCGCTACCGGCCTGCGCTACTCCCCGAGATTTCTCAATACTGGGCGACCCCGACAGGATTCGAACCTGTGACCTACTGCTTAGAAGGCAGTTGCTCTATCCAGCTGAGCTACGAGGTCTTTCCGTATCGGAGGTGCAAAAATACAACAAATATTTGGGAATTTATTCATCTTGGGAATATTTGCATTCCACGTCATATTTATGATAAATTTCATCGGAAAGAAAAAATTAATTCATTCTTTCTACTGATATTGCATCAAACCAAATTCGTTGGAGGCCTCGTTTTGCTGATTGTGAGCAACGCTCAAGCGAATTTGTTTGTCATCTAATTTTATATCAAACGATTATGAATACTACCCAGTTTAAATTTCGCGACATCAAGACTTACTCGAGCATCGAGTGGTTGGCAAATAATGCCAAAAAATATCGAACCGTTTTTGAAGAAATGGAGGTCGCTTACGTCTATTGCGAAGTGTCGTTGTACAACAAACGGTTTGATGAAGAGGCGTGGTCGTTGAGTTTGCGGATGCGTTGCATCGACGAAAAGAACAATGAAATCTGCTTTTTGAACTGTGATCGTACGGTGAATCCTGACGAATCTGTGGTTTACGTTCGCGAGGGTTGGGGAGTGAAAACGCCGGGTGTTTATTGGAAAGAGGGAATTTATCGCTGGGAGGCTTATGTAAACGATGAAATTTTATCGTCGAAGACCTTTATCATTCAGAATGTGGGGATGATGCGCAACGCCACCAATCCGTATTTTAAAATTGATACGGTAAAGTTATACGAATCTAACTCAGTGGATACTGCGTTGACCGACCGCAAATATTACACGGTTTTTAACGCAATGAGCACGCGTTATGTTTGGATCGAGCTGAATTTGAGCAATTTAACGCGCAAGGCAAAAGACCTCTCAATTGAGTTGTTATTTAACTTTCGTACGTCGAGTGGATATTTGAAAGGAACGGTTTCCAAGATTTTTATTGTGAAACCGGAGGACGATATTTTTACCGTCACCATTGGATGGGGTAGCGATGTGATTGGGACCTGGAGTCGCGGCGATTACTTTGCCGAAGTGATTTTCATGGACCACATGTTGGCTCAAGTGCCTTATGAAATTGGCGATGATTATGTGGCTGCGCATGAGGAGGATTTTGTTCCATTAACACAGATTGAGTATGTTCATTTGGACGATTTTGAAGACTTAATCTCGGGAGGCGAAGCGGCACAGGAAGTAGAAGTGGTGACCATTTCAACCCCGTTGGGCATTGATTCGGTGATGCATGAATTGGATGAGCTTACGGGTTTGGATCCTATAAAAATGAAAATTCGTGAGTATTCTGATTATTTGCGATTTGTGGCATTGCGACGTGTAAAGGGATTTGATGAAACGGATAAAATCAATTTGCATGCGGTATTTAAGGGCAATCCGGGTACGGGAAAAACGACGGTCGCTCGCTTATTAGGTAAGATTTACAAGGAGATGGGGCTGTTGAAGAAGGGCCATGTGGTGGAAGTGGATCGCAGTGATTTGGTAGCGGAATATATCGGTCAGACTGCACCCAAAACCAAGGAAGCGATTAAGAAGGCGAAGGACGGAATCTTGTTTATCGATGAGGCATATGCTTTGGCGCGCAAGGACGAGGACAACAAAGATTTTGGCAAAGAAGCCATTGAAATATTGCTGAAGGAACTGTCCGATGCAACTGACATAGCCATTATCGTGGCGGGTTATCCCGAGGAGATGGATTCTTTTTTGGAGTCGAATCCAGGGCTAAAATCTCGATTTGTGATGCAGTACGATTTCCCGGATTACACACCCCAGGAATTGGTAAAAATTGCGGAGTTTGCTGCAACTAAGCGTTTAGTGAATTTCAATAGCGAGTCTAAAGTGTTGTTTACTAAGTATTTGACGGATAAATTTAGAGATCGAGATAAGTTTTTTGGCAATGCCCGATTGGTGAATTCTATGGTGGATGAGGCCAAGATGAATTTGGGTTTGCGGATCATGAAAACAGATCATCCTGAGAATTTGGACGCAGCGGCCTTATCGACCATTACCGACGTGGATCTGAAGAAAATCTTTGCTTTGCATGAGGGTATACTGCCAGAAATTCCGATTGATGAGGATTTGTTGCGCGAGGCGATGCTGAAATTGCGCGGAATGATTGGTTTGGATCAGGTGAAGCACGACATCGAAGAAATCGTTAAGTTGGTTCGTTTCTACAAGAGTTTGGGCAAGGATGTTCGAAAATCGTTCTCTTTGCATAGTGTATTTAGTGGAAATCCAGGTACGGGTAAAACTACTGTCGCCAGGATTTTGGCTCAGGTTTATAAAGCCTTGGGTATTTTGGAACGAGGTCATTTGGTGGAGTGCGATAGGCAGGGATTGGTTGGCGGTTACGTTGGCCAAACGGCGATTAAGACATCGGAATTGATCAATAAGGCGATGGGTGGTGTTCTGTTTATCGATGAGGCGTATAGTTTGAGCGATGGCGGCAGCAATGATTTCGGTAGGGAAGCCATTGAGACGTTGTTGAAGCGGATGGAGGATAAGCGTGGTGAGTTTATTGTGATTGCGGCGGGCTATACCCAGAATATGGAGAAATTCATGGAATCAAATCCTGGCTTGAAGTCTCGTTTTGACCGCGTATTTCATTTTAAAGATTACAGCGCGGATGATTTGTATACCATTGCTTTGAATCAATTGCGCGATCACAACATCATTCCGGAACCAAAGGCGTCGGATCATTTGATGAAATACATCGACTTTATGTATAAGACGCGCGATAAGTATTTTGGAAATGGTAGGGCGGTTCGCAAGGTGATTGAGGAGGCGATTCGGAATCAGCATTTGCGATTGAGTGATTTGTCTAAGTCGAAATATACCAAGAAGGCGATTGAGACTCTCACTTTTGAGGATGTGGAAGAGTTTAGTACGGTGGTGAAACCGAACATGGCATCCGGTGGAATAGGGTTTAGGGTGTAATTGACTTACTCCCAGCGATTCTGTTTGATGCGTTGGCTGTACTCACTCATTTGGCATTGCAGTGTAGCTCTGAGCCATTCAAACTGAGGGCCTTCTAGCGGCAGTTTTTGCGCTTTGTTGTTATTTCGCAGTTGTTTGTGGTAATCCACGACTTCCCCTTGTTGGTTTAATGCAAGCACGAAAGGGTATTGGATGATGTAATACAAGTCCTTGTCGATGTGGGTTGAATATCCTTCGTAATTCGGATCAAATGCACTTCTACCGAAACCCAATCGTGGATTGTTGGCCCCTAGAAGATCCCAGAGTGTAGGTAGGATGTCGCACTGGGAAAGGGTTTTGTTTTTTGCAATTTGTAGTATGGAATCCACACTCTTTTGTGCCCATGGAGATTGTGTGATTGTATGCCATCCCGGGACGACCGATTTCGCGTATTCCTTGATTTTGTGATTTCCTTTTTGAATGAGACATTCGTTAAAGTTTAGCCCTGGACTGTAAATGAGAAAGGGAACTTCGTAATGACCGCTTTGGCTGTAGAAGTACTCTTTGTCGGAATGACTTGTATGGTCGCCGGTAATGACAAAAACGGTGTTGTTGAACCAAGGTTTGGTTGATGCAGTTTGGAAAAACTTCTTTAATGCGATGTCGGCATAGGCAATGGTATGCTGCACTGTTCCAGGCGATCCAGGCAATTTGTTTAGGTAGGGTGCCGGAATTGTATAGGGGTGGTGGGACGACAGTGTGAATACGGAGGCAAAAAACGGTTTGTTAGGGTTGTTAAGGGTGTCTAAGCAATTTGAAAAATGTTGAAGATAGGGTTCATCAAAAATGCCCCAGTTTCCATCAAAGTCTAGGTTGTATAGGTCTGATGGATATTGGTCGATTCCATGATATTGTTGTAAACCCGTCTGTTTAAGAAAGGATTGGAATCCCATTGTTCCGTTATTGGAGCCATGAAAGAAGGCAGTTTTGTATCCTTTGGCCAGTTGGTATGCGTTGCTGACTTTGTTGTTGGCGTAGGCCGAAGTGACATAAAATTCACTCATCAGGCTTGGCATACCACAGAAGATGCTGGGAACCATTTCGATGCTTTTGGTACCGTTGGCAAAGCAATAAGGGAATTGAATCGTTTGTGGGTCTGCCGCTATTTTGTCGAGGAAGGGGGTAAAGGGCTTTCCATTTCCAAAACCGGTGTAGTCGCGGGCAAGGCTTTCAACGACAATGAAAATGATATTGGGTTGTACCCAACCGCCGCCGAGGGTTCGCGACATGGGGAATGGCGGTAGGGTTGTTGAGTTATCAAACAGCCACTGATGGGCTCGGGAATTTGCTGGGTTTGAAGAAATCGTGGAATTTGCTGGGAATTGGATTTCGAATTCAAAATCTGGTAGACCATTGCGTTGCCAGGTGCTGATGATTTGCAGTGGAGTTGAGGTGACTAGCGGTGCGATTTCGGGTTGGACGAAATTTGATGCGTCGATGGCTCTTAGGGGACGGAGTTGGAATCCACCTCGGAATGAGAGGAGCCACAGGCCGCCGAAGGCGGCCGTGGCAACCAGGCCGCGCAGCGGCCTGGCCCTAAAATTGATATCCGGATATTGGCCGCGAACCGGAACCCACCTGAAAATCAAATAGCCTATCGCGGCCAATCCCAAAATGATATACCAATTGTCGGTCAAATAAGGCGCAAAACGATTGGCATCGTCACCCAAAGTATCAAACAATTCAAAACCACTTCTTTTCGCAGTCACCTGAGAATAGCCAGTGTCGATCCCATTGAATATCAACACAATCATCGTGGAGATTAAAAATAAAATCCGATTGATCTTGGGGAATCTTTCCCGCCACAAATCACCAAAAACCACCCACATCCAAACGGGTAAATAAATCAACGCAACAACTGGAATGTCGAAGTAAAGGCCCACCAAATGCGCATAGACATACTCGTCGATGCCGATCGG
>Ga0209297_1001182_pt1 | contig 15171 bp, 14 predicted proteins | sample S_130805_MF_Meta_FD_187322 | JGI IMG/M metagenome (GOLD analysis project Ga0209297, IMG submission 187322) | Freshwater microbial communities from Lake Simoncouche, Canada to study carbon cycling - S_130805_MF_MetaG (SPAdes) (version 2) | ecosystem: Environmental > Aquatic > Freshwater > Lake ... | reverse complement strand
TTAGAATATACGCCCCAGTATGAAGAGCCATATTTTGATACAGGTTCCATACTTGCTATGTTAGCACTTGAACCCTGTAGTCCGGTAAATGAACCAGCAATATAACCCGCGCCATTCTGGCTTAGCACGCTCCAGAAGCAAGCGCTATCAGCTGTGCTAGTTGTAGGAACGTTTGTTGTTGTGTTGTTTGCGGTTGAGTTGGTTGCGGCACCAGTAGCAGTACTTCCTACCGATAGCAAGCCGTCACTATTTCCACTGCAAAGTAGGCTTGAATTGTAAGCTACTGTTTTTCCATCCCCAGGTAACACATTATATTTACCTCTGAATGTATTTACTGCTGCATCAAAGCTATCTCTTTGCGCTATAACGTTACGAATAGTTGCAGATTTTACTAGATCCTGCCCTACCAGAACGCTCGATACGATAAGTCCTATAATTACAAGAACTATCGAAAGTTCCACTAGTGTGAAGCCCGACTCTGACTTCCTGGATTGTAATATTTGAGAACGTTGCATTTTCCTTCTCCTAATTAGTAATGTTAAAGTTAATAAATAAAGCAGTAAATTCTAGTAATTATCAAAACCAAGTGACCAATTGACTAATAACTTTAAAAACGACTTCGATAACTTAATCTCTAATTTGTAACATTTAATCGTTAACACTTCCTTTCAAAATCTTAATATTTACAAAAAGATTACTCAAAATGACAAATTGAGTAATGAAAATGTATATTATACGTTGAAAAGTGAATAAAATTGCCAGTTTGAGCATTTTGTGTGCCAGCTTTTCAGAGAAAAAACATTTGTTTTGAGGTTCTGTTTTATTGTTTAAGTGGATTTTTGTCTCTATTTTGCCTGATAAGCGTATCAAATTGCGACAAATAAAAAAGAAATGGCTAATTTTTTTGCTTTACAAACCACGCTCACATTTGTTACAACTGGCCGCAAATTTCGCCCATATCTCGCAAGGACTTTAATAATTATAACAAATTTTTAAAAGTAGCCCATATGAAAGCCCCATTTGAAATCGGCCTTTTGCAAATGAGTATGACTGAGGATAAAAAGCAAAACCTCAGCAAAGCACTTGATATGCTTGAAGAGGCTGCAAAAAAAGGTGTGAAAGTAGCTTGCCTACCGGAACTATTCCTAACCCCATATTTTTGTCAAGCTGAAGACCATAGCATATTCAAACTGGCGGAACCTATTGATGGGCCTACAGGTGAGGCGATTGCTAACATCGCTAAAAAAACTAAAATGGTGATAATTAGCTCAATTTTTGAGCGCAGAAGCGCTGGAATGTATCATAATACTGCAATTGTTTATGATGCTGATGGTGAAAAGCTGGGTATTTACCGAAAAATGCACATTCCGGATGACCCATTATATTACGAAAAATTTTATTTTACGCCAGGCGACCTTGGTTATAAAGTATTCAACACACGTTATGGCAAAGTTGGCACGCTGGTTTGTTGGGATCAGTGGTTCCCTGAAGCTGCCCGCTTAACCGCAATGAAAGGTGCGGATGTGATTTTCTACCCAACTGCAATTGGCTGGCACCCAGCAGAGAAGGCGGAATATGGAGAGATACACGCCAGCTCATGGGAGGCTGTGCAGCGTGGCCATTCTGTTGCAAATGGTGTTTATGTGGCGGCGGCAAACCGTGTTGGTCATGAAAAATATAATAATAATGCCGGAATAGAATTTTTCGGCAATAGCTTTGTTTTTGGCCCTTCAGGGCAGTCGCTTGCAAAAGCGGATAGTTCAAGCGAGCTTATTTTGACAGCCACAGTAGACCCGCAGCTTGTAGAGCAAACCCGCCAGCATTGGCCGTTTTTCCGCGACCGCAGGATTGATTCATATAAAAAATTACTTGCCCACCCCGATGCATAAAACATTAGCACAACAAGGTTTCATAATGCCAGCGGAGTGGGAAAAACATTCCCGCACATGGCTTGCATGGCCGAATGAAAAGCTTGACTGGCCAGGTAAATTTGCGCCTATACCCTGGGTTTTTGCAGAAATTGCAAGGCATATAACAGCTTCTGAAAAATTAGGGCTGGTGGTGAAAAATAAAACCGCTGAGAAACTGGCGCAGGAATTTTTAGATAAATCTGGTGTAAACCTGGGCATGGTAGAATTTCTGGTGCACCCCACAAACCGTGGATGGATGAGGGATTGCGGCGCAATTTTTGTGTCTAATAAAAAGAAAAAAGAAATTGTTGCCCTGGATTTTGAATTTAATGCCTGGGCAAAATACCATAATTTCCAGTATGATAATAAACTTGCAAAGGTGATTGCCAATAAATTAGGAATCAATTCTGTGAAGCCGGTTCACAAAAACCGTAATGTTGTTCTGGAAGGCGGTGCAATTGAGGTTAATGGCTCAGGCACATTGATTACCACAAAAGAATGTTTCCTCAGCAAAAAACAATGCCGCAACCCTGGCTTCACGCAGGCAGATTATGAGCAGGTTTTTGCTGATTATCTTGGCGTATCTAATGTAATCTGGCTAAATAAAGGCATAGTGGGTGATGATACGCACGGCCATGTTGACGATATAACCCGCTTTGTAAACCGCGATACTGTGGTTACGGTGGTTGAGAAAAACCGTAAAGATAAAAATAATGCAATATTAGATGAGAATTTGCAGATACTAAAAAGTTCCCGCATTGAAAATGGTACGAATCTGAATGTTATAGAGCTTCCAATGCCTCAGCCAGTTGTTTTTGACGGCGAAATTTTGCCTGCAAGCTATGCAAATTTCCTGATAGCCAACAAAACTATTCTGGTGCCAATATTCAATGATCCGCTGGATAGGGAGGCTCTTAATATATTGGCATCAAGCTTTCCTAAGCATGAGGTGGTTGGAATTTATGCTCGTGACCTAGTTTGGGGGCTGGGTACAATCCATTGCCTAACGCAACAGCAGCCAGAGATTTAAAATAAATATATCTAACGGGCTCTTGGGGATACTGCTTTTGAGATTGATGATTTCTAAGAATCTTTTGTATGCTAGATGCAGCATTGTTATTAACATCCTGTGATCTTTTAGAGTAAATTTTCAATCCTACAAAAGTGGTCATGATAGCTAACTTATCACCGTTATAAGTTTTTTGCTGATCAAATTCCTTACCGTTCTTCTCTATGAATTTCTCTTTTAAAACATCAATCATTTCGTGGCTGGATGCACTATTTTTTGTATCGTAAACCAATTTGTCATAATAATCTGAAATCGCTATATTTAGCGGTGTTAAACGCCAATTTTGATAGTTGTGGCTACGTAGTTTGCGTCCTTTATTAATGTCTGCAAGATCATTGCGAGTAATCCACTTTACCATTGGCAAATCATTGTTCATAACAGCGTGGTGAAGAACATAATTATCATCATTATATTTTCTCAAGGCCATTTTCTGACTATCGCTAAAATTATTATATGTTAATAAGATTTGTTTATCGCCCTCTATGCCAATGATTTTTGAGAGACTTGTTATGTCTTTTTCACAAGAAGCTTTCACCCCTTTGTCAAAAACATCTTTTTCTATCTCCATAAATTTTGCAAATGCAGGATGGAATCACCATTTCATTTTTGAAAATTGTTGTTTTTTTGTTTCCAGATTTTCCAGATCTGGTGCAAAAGCTTTTTTTGCATAATCAATTCTGCTCAAAATTGCTGATTGAAATTGGTTTAATTGGCTCATGAATCCTGAACGTTGCTTCTCAGGCATCGGCCTTGCTTTAACTTCTTCAATAGTAGCAGAGATTGCTTCATTAACATCACTCTTCTTATCAATAATTTGCTTCATTCCAGCCAGAACACTGTAATAACTAATTTCTTGTGGAGCGGTAAGAGATTCCCAATTTTTACGCTCAAGAGGATTTAAAAACCCGTCATAGCCAAAATATCTGTTCCTGGTTAACTGCATACCATTTGCATTGCGGTGGCCAATGAAGGAGGCTAGGTGAAAAGGTACATGTGCGGATTCAATTTGTTCAGGATATAAAAAGCTTGGATTATATCCAAAATCAATAATTTTTATCTTGCTTGATTTGTCGATTCCTATATTTCCCTCGTTACAATCATCAAATGCGAACATGGCAAGAAATGAGTATGCCTGGTGTAGTTGGGGTGCATAACTTTTTCTTTCATCAAGATTTTCAATAGCTTGTAAATCCTTATATCCTGGTACTTGGCCAGCTATAAAACATGGGGTGGTTGCTCCATTAAAGTTACCTGATCCGGTTAGGATTTCTTGGGCAACGAATTCTGTTCCAACAGAAATGGCCGCCAGCTTGTTCAGCAATTTCTCTAAATATGAATTTAAATCATCAAATTTAACAATGAATTCATTCCCTGTAGCATTTTTATACCATCCGCCTGGACACAGCCCGGCAGTTTTTTGCCGGGAGAATGTCAGTTCTTCTGAGCTGTCATCAATTCTAACTGTTTTAGGAATTGTAAATTCTTTACCAGTTACGGAATTAATAAAAATTGGACTATCAGTTGCTTCTTTCACATTAAACCAATTGATGTTGAATATTCGCGTCTAGATTGTTACGCTCAGCCCGTAACAATATTATGTCATTAATGCTTAAAATGTCAATAATTGTTTTGTTATGTAAACCGCATCTAAGGCGCTAGCATACGGAGTGTCGTGTATCGCCAGCCAGAATCATTGCAATTAACTCAGGTGGATATCACGCCTAGATCTTAATTTATGTAGCATTTTGTCTTTTAATAACTAAGCCGCACTGTGAGAATAGTTGGCGAATCTTTCCAATGGCATAAGTTCCATAGCTTTACTTTGGTTAAGCTCCCAAAGGTTTTTCCACGTGCCAAAATCAGACCAACCCACATCAACAGGTCTTGCCACAAGATTTGCATTTTCTTCCATTACCAGTTTATCTATTGAAAATGAAGGCAGGTTTGCATAAGAGTTTAAATCAGCTACTAGGCCTAATGGTGTTTGAGTTGCGTTCTTATAGGCAAGACTTGCACAATCCACAACTGGCCTGCTGCGGGATTTTATATGCTTTAAAATTGTATAGCCTGAGAACATAAACATACCGCTATTCCATAGGCAGTTTTTTTGCTGCATAAACCAGTCCAGCCTTGCACCTTGTGGTTTTTCAATGAATAATTTTATATCAAATATATTCTTGTGGCGTAAGTTTTCCTCCCCGCAAATCATGTGGCCTAGATTGCCATCTTTCCTTGATGGGATTGCTCCAAAAGTTACAATTCTATCGCTATGCGCTACATTAGCAGATTCCAAAACAGCGTTGACCAGACTACAAGGTTTCTCAACATAATGATCAGAAGGCATCACCCACAAAATTGGGTGCTCAAAATAGTTAAGTGCATGAATTGCGGCCATTGTGATAGAAGCTGCCGTGTTACGTGAACACGGCTCCAATAGCAATTGTGATTTGCTGTGCCTGTCAATATTATGGATTTCCCGCCAGGTTTGTCTGGCATAGCGCCCCTTGGTCACTATCACAATATTGCGCGATGGTGCAACCATCATGGCGCGTTTGTATGTAGATGCAAACAGACTATCACCATTTTTCCCAAGAGGTAAAAATTGTTTTGGCGATTTTTCGGAACTGAGCGGCCATAGCTTTATGCCCTCGCCTCCGGCAAGTATAATCGGAACTAGTGTGAACATATATCTCCCCAGACAATGTCTATTTTCTGCTATTGATTTAATAGCAGGGTTATCACCCTGCATGCATATTTTTCTACCCGCAATAGAAAATATAATTTATTTTGTATTTTTAGTTGATGTGGCTGTAATATGTCGTTCTTGAGGTCTTGTATACAATCATGTAATGCAATAAAGCAAAGACAATAGGAAATATAAATAACTTAATTAATGAGCTGTAAGTCTATGGCAGATTTTTTGCCGTTCTTTGGATTTTCTTCAAGATTAAATTTTATTTTCTGACCAGGTTCAAGAATAGCAAGCCCAGCTTCTTCAACTGCAGAAATATGTAGGAATATATCTTCGCCACCTTCATCAGGGTTGATGAAGCCATAGCCTTTTTCAGGGTTGAACCACTTTATTTTTCCTGTTTTCATAACCACAATTATTTTTCTATTTTCAACTTCGCCGAAACCCCAAGTGCGCCAGCAAGAAATTTCAGGCGTTTATCCAAAACTTCGCCAGCAAGTTGGCTAAAATTTTTCGGGAGGATGAGGACGACATTGTTTTTACTCAATTTTAATGGCATTTGTGCAAGCGAGCCGGGGCAGCTTGCAGAAATGCTGCGGGCGAGGCGCATACTTGATCCAAGAATATGAGCCTTACGCGCGCTATCTTCATCAAGCAGTGGTTCCATAGCAGCTAATATATCCTCATCGGGATGGGTGCTATAACGGCAATATAAAGTCTTGGCGATAAACAATCTCTCGCGATGATTTATGCCTGTTAGCGATGAATCAAGTATCAAACGGTAAGCAATTTCTGCTCGGTACTCAGTATTTTCGAAGCATGAAATTTCACCTAAAATGCAAGATGCGATTACAAGGCGTGGAGAAATTTTATTCGCCCCAACAAGTAAAGGCGCAACCCACTCGGCCAATTCAATTCCATATTGAGGGGTGCGGAGAACTCTTCTCATCATTTCGGTGGCGCCGCTGATTAGAGGATCTTGCTGCTGCACGTCTTCAGGTAGTTTGGAAAATAATAAACCTTCCCTGATTCCGGTTGCAGAAAATATAAAATTCTTTGGCTTGCCGGTTTCAATAATACGCATTGCAATTAATGCTGCAAACGGTAGGAAATCCATTCTTTTTCTTGGGATGCCAGGCATTTTTTGCAATGCCGAAGGTGACATGCGCGAAATTACCTCTAAAGTTGCATATAATTCTTTAGCGTCAATGATAAGGTTGTGGATTACTTTTAAAGGATAGCCCTTGCGCGCAGAGTGGATTTTAGCAATATTACGAAATGCCCCCCCAACCGCATAAAAACTTTGCCCATTCAGTTTCTTGAAAGGGAACTGTACAAAGCAGCTATCTATAGCAGCTAAATAATCTTTCCTAGCGGTTTTTCCGGCGGTGTCTATACGCAAGGGGCCGATAGGGAAAGAATAACCTTTGCCGATTTTATGGCCATTTACCTCAATCAGCTCTAAACTTCCTCCGCCAAGGTCGCCTACTATTCCATGTGTTGCTTCTATAGCGGAAATTACGCCCAGCCCTGCATATTCCGCTTCAGTTTCGCCCGATAATATAGTCACTTTTACTTTGTGCAGTGATTCTATTTTCTTTACAAACGCCTTACCATCAGATGCATCACGCACGGCAGATGTTGCAAGGATACTAACCTTTTTTATTCCCATGATACGGGTGACTTTTATAAACCTTGCCACAGTTGCATGTGCGCTGATTACACCTTCAGGGCTTAATGCGCCCGTTGAGTTCATACCTTTTGCAAGACCGCATAGCATTTTTTCATTGAATAGTGGGCTTGGAGCTCGTTTCTGCCCGTCATAAACTACAAGGCGAACAGAGTTTGAGCCTATATCAATTACAGCAACGGGATTTGGTGATTCTTTTAGTGGCATTTTTATTTTTTCTTCCTTTTCTTTTTGTCGAACCTTAATAATTTAGACAATATTTTCCTCTGACGTTCTGAATCTGTTTTAGTTAATGCCTTGCCACGCCCTGATAGGCTTGGGTTGGTCATAAAATACTCATGCGCCGAAAACGAAGCATCGGTGTACGCAACCCTTATATACTCACCATTTGGCCGCAATTGCCAAGTTTGTTTTTGGTCTTTCAGGTTAGCAAGCATAATTTGCTCCATCACCTGTTCATGAACGGTAGGGTTTTCAATAGGCACTAAAACCTCAACCCTGCCACTGAAATTACGCTGCATCCAATCAGCTGAAGATATAAAAACCTTGGCTTTTGAAGAGGGTAACACATGCCCATCACCAAAACAAATTATGCGCGCATGTTCCAAAAATCTGCCAACAATACTTTTTACCCTAATATTTTCAGAAAAACCTGGTATCCCTGGTTTTAGAGAGCATATTCCACGAACTACCAAATCAATTTGTACGCCAGACCCAGATGCTGCATATAGCGCATCTATCACATCCGGGTCAACAAGCGCGTTCATTTTTGCCCATATATTTGCAGGCCGGCCAGCTTTAGCATGTTCTATTTCAGTTTCAATTAGGTCCAATATACGTTTTTGTAATGAAATTGGAGATATTGCCAGTGCCGAGAAATCAGTGGGCGTTGAATATCCTGTTAGGTAATTGAATAAATACGAAGCATCTGCACATAACATAGGGCTGCATGTGAAGAATGATAAATCCGAGTATGTGCGGGCGGTCATGGGATGATAATTTCCAGTTCCAAAATGCACGTATGATTTTAGCTGCTCATTTTCACGCCTAACCACAAGTGAAACTTTAGCGTGGGTTTTAAGATCTACAAACCCGAATACTACCTGCGCCCCGGCGCGTTCTAAATTTCGTGCCCACTTTATGTTTGATTCTTCATCGAACCGCGCTTTAAGCTCTACCACAACTGTTACAGCCTTTCCGGCTTCAGCGGCTGCTTCCAAAGCATGCACTATTGGGGAGTCACTGCTGGTTCGGTATAATGTTTGTTTTATCGCCACAACCTCAGGGTCTGCCGCTGCCTGCTGTAAAAACCTAACCACTACATCGAATGTTTCATAAGGGTGGTGGATGACAATATCTTTTGAAGCTATAGCCGCAAAACAATCGCCTCCAAAATCATTAATACGTTCAGGGAGGCGTTCATTATAAGGTTTGAATTTGAGTTTTGGAAAATCGTAGGAATAAAGTTCCATCACCGCTTCCAGGCCAATGAATTCATTTAGCTCTATAACATCGGTATCTTCGACTTTTAGCCCTTCGCTAACAAATTTACGCAACATTATGTGGTCTGGAGCGTGTAATTTTAGTGAAATTACACTGCCACGTTTGCGTCTTTTTACAGCCGATTCGAAATTAGTTATTAAATCTTCTGCCTCATCCTCAATTTCAAGGTCGCTATCACGAGTCACCTGTAACACACCAAACCCGCTTATAATTTTTCCGGGGAAAATGTTGTTTGCGAACAGTTCAATCATGTTTTCCAGGGATATGTAGCGGTCTTCTTTATCGATTCTAATAAAGCGGCCAAGTTTGGCAGGCATTGGGATAACTACATAAGTCAGATTCGATAAGTCATCATTTAATTTTATCTGCAAGATTACAGCTAGCCCAAGGTTTGGCAAAAATGGGAATGGGTGGGCAGGGTCAACAGCTATAGGGGAAAGTGCTGGAAAAATATTGACCAGGAAATAATGTTTTAACCAGTTTTTATCCTCATCGCTTAGATGTTCTGCCTTTTCAATGCGAATGGCTGATTTTTGCAATTCAAACTTGAGCGAAACCCAGCATTTCTGGTGTTCGTCCATCAGCTTACGTGCTTTTGTAGTAATTTTCTCTAATTGTTCTTGTGGAGTAAGCCCATCCTGGCTTTGGCTGGTTACGTTATGCCTGATTTGATCTTTTATTCCAGCAACACGAACCATGTAAAATTCATCAAGGTTATTAGCGCTTATGGAAAGGAATTTAACGCGTTCTAACAATGGGTTAGAGTGGTTTTGTGCCTCTTCAAGAACGCGCCAGTTGAACTCCAGCCACGAAAGTTCGCGGTTTATAAATCTTTCGCTTGGTTTGGCAAAGAAACCATTGGTAGAAATTTTCTGTATAAGTGACACTATCTTATATTTATTTATTTAATACACTTCCTATTCTTAACTCTTATAAACGATTCTTGACAACCATAAACTTATTTCTCTCTACTAAGATGCAGCAAATAAATTACCCAAGAAAGAAGATATATGGTAAAATAAAGTTGTATAAGCGATGGCATATTTATGGAAAACGCAATGAATATAGCACTAAGCGGTATAGCGGCGCAGTTTCTGCGCACCTCTGTTAGTGCTAATAATATTGCAAATGCCCAGTCCACCAAAGTTATGCAGGATGGCCAGCAGGTTGATAAAATATTTATACCGCAGGATGTTTATCAGCTTTCGGATGCAAATGGTGGTACGACTGCATATATTAAAGACTCTGGAAAGGCTCCCATTTCCTCATATGACCCAACATTTGGAGTGGTGCAAACACCTAATGTTGACCTGGCAACAGAGCTTGTAAAAGTGAATGAAGCAAGCATAAACTTTCAGGCAAACCTAAAAATAGCAGTTGCCTCTTCAAAACTGCTTGGGTCTTTTATAGACAAGATAGTTTAGTCTTGGTTTTACAATTACTTGCGAATACAGGTAATTTAAAATAGGAAGGAGAACCTAGTCAACCATTTCACGCGGATCGAAATTTATTTCCATTTCCCGCCAGCCATCTTTCACATCATATTTTTCAGCTGGCAAATTTCGTAAGGGACTACTTTTATAAACGGCCCTCATGGCGCTATCAGCCATAGCTCTGAACGAAGGGTCGCTATTATAACGGCCCTGATTAACGATTTCTACCTTGCTGACAGTCCCATCAGATTGCACATTAATATGCAAGGTTGCCACTATATTTTGTATATCTTTTGCGCCAGAAGGTACAGTCCAGTTCTGCATGATCTGTTGGCGTATGGCATCTTTTTCATTGACTGACATGGGCAGCCCTTCTTTATACTGAGATTCCTTGGCATTAGAGAGGAAATCTACAGCCTTATTAAAATCTTCTTCTGTTTTTTTATCTTTTTGCTTTTCATCAGATTTTTTATGGGCTTCCTCAACGCTTTTCACCACTGCTGCAAAATCGTCCTCTTTAGCTTTCGGTTTGTCTTTTTTCTTTTCCTCAGGCTTTTTTTCTTCCACCTTTGGTTTTAGTTTCTCGAGTGGTTTTACCTTAACGGATTCTTTTTTTACATCAGGCTTTAACTCTGGTTTTGGAAGAGGCTCAGTTTTTACCTCTGGTTTAGCTTGTGGTTTTTCAGGCTCAGGCATCGCAACTTTAGGTGCGTTCTTGGTGATCACCTCTTCTTTTGGATCAGGTTTTGGCTCTGCTTGCTTTGCTTTTACATTTGTTATTTCAGAAACCGGAAGCACTTCAATGGTTACAACCTGTTGCTCATAATCACGTTTAGTTTGGAATATGGGTAGGCCGAAAAATAGCAGTATGAATATACACGCATGTAAAATCAGCGAGGTTTTAAGGCCAGTACGCAAATTATTATCCTCCGGTTGTATCGGTGATAAGCGCTACTTTGGTGAAGCCGGCTGCGTTTATAGCGCCAACTACTGCCATGACTTTGCCATAATCAACAGTTTTATCGCCACGCACAAAAATTCTGGTATCTTTTTTCTGGCCGGTTATAGCGGATAGTTTTTCTACTAGCTCAGATTGCTTTACTTTTGTGTCCTGCACATAAACATTGCCTTTGCCGTCCACAGTTACCGAAAGAGGTTCATCCTGACCGCTTACTGCAGCAGCTGATGTCTCCGGCAAATCAACAGTAACGCCGGCAACAAGCATAGGTGAAGTTACCATAAAAATAATCAGCAGCACAAGCATGATGTCCACCATAGGCGTTACGTTAATTTCCGCCATAGGGTGGTAGTGCGCGTTGCGTTTTCCGCTATGCTGGTTTGCTACGATTCCCATAACTATCTCCCCAATGTTACCGGATCAAGAACCGTGATTAATTCACCCTGAAAATCTTCAAGTTTTGAAGATGCAAGCCTTATATGGTTGCTGAAGAAATTGTAAAATATTACAGCTGGTATAGCAGCGAACAAGCCCATTGCAGTTGCAATTAATGCTTCGGCAATGCCAGGCGCCACAACAGCAAGAGAGGTATTTTTTGATGCCCCGATAGATTGGAAGCTATTTACTATACCCCAAACGGTACCGAACAAACCAATGAAAGGCGAAGCTGAGCCTACAGTTGCCAGAAAAATCAGATCTTTTTCCATGCGCTCTAACGTTAAATGTTTTATTCGGCTAACCGCCTGATAAATCCTGCCGCGGCAATTATCAATCAAATCGTCACTTGGATTCCTGACATCCTTCAATACGCCATAGCGTATTTCTGACATTGCAGCTATGAACATGTCGGAAAGAGGGTTGTCGTTGGGTTTCTTATTCATGCGGTCATAAAGCCCATCGAGCAACTTATTGCTGCGGAACGTGCCTTCAAACTTAGCCATTTTACCACGCATTTTGCCGAAAGAGGTGAATTTATCAAAAATAATTGCCCATGACCAAAGTGATGCCAGCAATAAAAATAGCATAACAAGTTTTACAACCATGTCTGCCTGGGCTATTAATCCCCAGATGGAAAGGTCTATATGTGCCACATTTCCTGCCACATTTGCGGCTTCTACTGCGCGATCTACCATGTTTTGTCCTCAGTTGTTAGTGTAAGTTCTTAGTGTCAGTTGTGTGGCGATAGTATTTCTAAAAACTAACACTAACAACTAACGGCTAAATGCTTTATAGTGCTGTTTCTTTAGAATGTCATGTGATTTTGGGAATTTTTTTATGGATGATACAACAAGCGGCGAGAGAATTGCAAAAGTGATTGCCAGGGCTGGCATATGTTCGCGCCGTGATGCTGAAAACCTCATACTAAACGGCAAGGTTAAAATTGACGGCAAGGTTATAGATACTCCCGCCATACGCGTTACCAGTGCCAATAAAATTATGGTTGATAATAAGCCGCTGCCACGTATAGATGCGCCAAGATTATGGATGTTCCACAAGCCGCGTGGCTGCCTTACCACCAATAAAGAGCCGGCTGGCCGAACCACGATTTTTGAGCTTATGCCGAAGAACCTGCCACGCGTTATAACAGTTGGGAGGCTGGATTATAATTCTGAAGGTTTGCTGCTGCTAACTAATGATGGCGGCCTTGCCAGGCATATGGAGCTACCTGCAAGCGGCTGGATAAGACGTTACCGCGCAAGGGCATATGGCGCAATTAACATGGAAGCGATTGAGCAGATACGAAAAGGCGTTACAATTGGGGATGTGCAATATGAACCCGCGGAAATTGAAATAGAAAAAGCAGGCAGCGGCGATAATTCATGGATAAATGTGGCAGTTAAAGAAGGAAAAAACCGTGAAGTTCGCAGGCTACTTGCCTTTGCTGGATTAGAGGTGAATAGACTAATAAGAACGGAATATGGCCCATTTAAGCTTGGGGCAACAAATCGAGGTGCGGTTCTGGAAATTCCGGCAGCAGAATTTCAGCCAAAATTGGGTTGGGAATAATTTATCCTTTCTAAAGAAAATATTTTCTGCTACCAAATATAAAAATAATGCTGGAGAGTTTATGCGGGTCATTTCGGGAAAGTATAAAGGGCGGAATATTGGCGCCTTAAAAGATAAAAGCGGAAAATTAAGACCCACCACAGGAAAAACCAAGGAAGCATTATTTAATATTCTCAGTCATGGGCAATTTGCTGCGGAGGGTAATAAACTTTTGGAAGGCGCAAGGGTGCTGGATTTATATTGTGGTTCTGGAGCGTTAGCTATTGAAGCTCTATCGCGTGGTGCGGCTTATGCAGTTTTGATTGATATGGATAAAGAGCATCTTGAAATTGCCCGCAAAAATATTAAAAATTTGGGCGAAGAAAATAATACGGCTTTAATCAGGGCTGATTCCTCAACCCCACCCCCAGCGCATGTGCCATGCAATTTAATATTTATAGATCCGCCATATAATCAAGGGCTTGTGCAGGCAACATTAGCTAATTTAGTAAAGGGTAACTGGCTGGCTAAAGATTCTGTTATTGTTGTTGAAACTGGCAAGCGTGAGGATATAACTTATCCGGCCGGGCTTGAAGAGCTAACAGACCGCCATTATGGCAATTCACGTATAAGGATTTTACGCTGGAATGGGCAAGCATAAAGAAAGCGAAAAAGATAGATTCGAGAAATCGCTAGCCTCAGCATTCAGGGCTGTTTCTGGGCAGAGGGCAGCAACCCTTTCGCTACGCGAGGGTAATCATGCAAATTCTGTACTAAATGGTACATCACTTACCATATCGTTAGTGCCTAATAAAAATACTAGTCAGGAAAAAGCCTTGTCACGCGGCATGGCAGATAGCGCCGCGTTATGGATGAAATACCATAGCCCCAAACTACATAGAAGCCTGCAGCCTGATAGTGCAGAAGCGCGCCTTGCGTTCAATGCCGCAGAAAAGGCAAGGGTTGAAGCCCTAGGCATTAGCCAAATGCCTGGTATGGCGGGTAATATAAATGCTGATGTGGCCAATTCAATAAAGGAAAATAGCCTTGATAATGTTGAAGAATATAGCGAAATACCACTGCCTGAAATAATCGCGATGTTAGTTCGCGAACGAATCTCTGGCCTTGCACCGCCGCCAAGTGCAGAAGCTATGATGCAAAAATGGGGCTATTTGCTTAAGGCTAAATCAGCTAAAAATTTAGTTAATCTGGATAAAGTGGCTGATAACCAAGAAAAATTCGCAGCAGAAATAAATGCGATGATTAAGCAGTTCCAATCATCCGCCACAATGCAAGAAGAGCCTGAAAAGCAGGATAAATTTAATGAGGATGAAGCCGGGCAGGATCAAGAACAGCAAAAAGAAAATGAGGAAGGCTTTGAAGATAATAGCCCAGTAAGCTTGGATGGCGCTGAGAGCAATGTTGGTGAGCAGGAAATGTCAAAGTCTGAGCAGGCAATTTCTGCAAGAACTGAAGAGCTAGCTCCTGATTTGCGCAATAGCTTAGATGATAGCTATGATGACAATTTATCATATAAATCGCACACTCGTGAATTCGATCAGGTTATTAAGGCCGAGGATTTATGCGATATGGATGAACTGCGCCACTTGCGTACCCAGCTTGATTTGAAGCTTTCAAAACTAAAAGGTGTTTCGCGTAAGCAGATGAACAATTTCTTGCGTAAACTAACATCTTATCAGCATCGTAGCTGGGAGCGTAACCTTGAAGATGGTATGATCGACACCGCAAGGTTGCCTATATTAATCGCTAACCCGAATTATCTTGAATTTCACAAGCGCGAGAAAGAGGCTAAGAATATTGATACTGTTGTAACACTACTGCTTGATAACTCTGGCTCGATGCGCGGGCGGCCAATTACTGTTGCCGCTATGAGCGCAGAAATTCTGGCCAGAACATTAGAGAGTGTGGG
>Ga0209297_1001179_pt1 | contig 15202 bp, 11 predicted proteins | sample S_130805_MF_Meta_FD_187322 | JGI IMG/M metagenome (GOLD analysis project Ga0209297, IMG submission 187322) | Freshwater microbial communities from Lake Simoncouche, Canada to study carbon cycling - S_130805_MF_MetaG (SPAdes) (version 2) | ecosystem: Environmental > Aquatic > Freshwater > Lake ... | reverse complement strand
CTAAAAAGTGCATTGGGGTGACAACTAGGCCGTATCCCAGAATTGCAACTTGCAATAACGATCCAAGAATCCAGCCAGAGCGGCGCTTAAGAAGTCCGGCGCAGAGCAGAGTTGCAAGTGCAATTAATCCACCGAAAATTAACGAACTGCCATGATCTTTCATTGCAAGTAAGAGCGCAAACCCCATCACAAAACTCTCCATGGTGAGAACAGCCGCACCTAAGACTCTCACTTCGCACCGCCTGAAATTTCGCGCACTATTACTCGTGCTTCGCCGACTGTGACTACCGAACCGGTAATAAGTACGCCGAAAGTTTCATCGCTCAGTGGATTGCGCGATTGTGTGACTGCTCGGCGGATTGCTACATCGAGACTCTCATCGCTTGATACCCGATCGCCACCAAAAATCTCGCGCGCGATTCTCTCTAACTCTGCAACTGGCATCGCCCGTGATGAAGAATTCTGCGTCACGATAATTTGATTCAATACCGGCTCGAGTTCCTTCAAAATCCCTTTGACATCTTTATCAGCGAAGGCGGAGACGACGCCGACCAAGTGATCGAAGGTGAATTCAGAATCAATCGTGGCAGCAAGGGCTTTTGCACCATGTGGGTTATGGGCTGCATCGACAATTACTGTTGGGTCCCGCATGAGGACTTCGCAGCGACCTGGAGATTTCACATTGGCAAAGCCAGCCAGGACTGCCTCAGGATCGAGTTCTTGTTCGCCGAAGAAGAGCTCGACCGCAGCAAGTGCAGTTGCAGCATTCGCTGCTTGATGTGCACCATGCAGTGGCAAGAAAATATCTTCGTAAGTTCCTTTGAGTCCACGGATTGTGATGAGTTGACCACCGACGGCCACCGCGCGAGATTCAACGGCATATTCCAAACCTTCACGAACTGGAATTGCTGAGACCGCTGCAGCTCGGCGCATAAGTTCAACTGCCGATTCCTCTTCTTGTTGCGCGAAGATTGCTACAGCGCCCTCTTTGATAATTCCGGCTTTGGTCCGCGCAATTTCAGTCAGGCTATTTCCTAAATACTCCATGTGATCCATGCCGATCGGAGTAATTACAGCAACATCGGGTGCGATCACATTTGTCGCATCCCACTCTCCGCCCATGCCCACCTCAATAATTCCCACATCGATTGGGTGTTCGGCAAAGGCCACAAAACTCATTGCAGTGATTGCTTCGAAGAATGAGATGGGATTGGAGAATTTTGAATCAATAAAATCAAGATAGGCAGCGATGTCGTTGTAGGCGAAGATAAATGCTTCAGGAGTAATTGGTTCAGTGTTAATCGCAATGCGCTCCAACATGCTCTCTAAATGTGGGCTCGTGAATCGTCCAGTGCGAAGTCCCATTGCAAATAAGAGTGAGTCAATCATGCGCGCTGTGGTGGTTTTGCCGTTGGTGCCACCAACATGAATTGTTGGATAACTGAGCTGTGGAGATCCCAGTGCATCCATCAGTGCTGCAATTCGCTCAAGCGTTGGTGCGATGCGGGTTTCGGGCCAGCGCTCTAGTAACGCGGCTTCAATTGCATCGACTCGAGCAATGTCCTCAGGATTCATGTCCACTACTTACTGCGCAGGAAGTGCGGCTAGTTGTGCAGTGATGCGCGCAATATCGCCATCTGTCTGTTGCAAACGCTCACGAATTTGCACTACAACATCAGCTGGCGCCTTTGCCATGAAGCCTTCGTTATTGAGTTTCACCTCAGCTGTTGCGCGATCCTTCTGTGCGGTCGCTAAATCTTTCACCAATCGCGCGCGCTCTGCGGCAACATCGACGGTTCCGGTGAGATCGAGTTCTACTTTGCCGCTACTAAATTCCACAACAGCTCCAGCGTTGAAGCCACTTGTTGCATCTTCCAAGCGAAGTAGAAATGCCATGGCAGGAACATAAGAGGCAATCTCTTTATTCACGTTAAAGCGGGCTGGAAGTTTCTGGCTTGGCTTCACACCTTGGTCATTACGGAAGCGACGAACTTCAGTAACAATCTCTTGGACCTGTTCAATAATCTTTGCTGCACTTGGATCAATCAGTGAGGCATCACTTACTGGCCACTGCGCAATTACCAATGACTCTTTACCTGTGAGAGTGGTCCATAGCTCTTCCGTAATAAATGGCATGACTGGATGCATTAAGCGGAGTAGCTGATCTAATACATGGCCTAATACTCGCTGGCTTGCCGCCTTATTTGAACCTGCGAATGCCTCTTTAGAGAGTTCGAGATACCAATCGCAGAGTTCATCCCAAGCAAAGTGATAGATAAGTTCGCAGGCACGAGCAAATTCAAAGCTCTCAAAGAGTTGATCGGCTTCAGCGATAGTCTCGTTGAGGCGCGAAAGAATCCAGCGATCAATCGCCCCAAGGGATGCAACAGGTGGCAGATCGCCCTCAACTGTTGCACCATTCATTAATGCAAAGCGAGTTGCATTCCAGAGTTTGGATGCGAAATTACGTGCACCGCCTACCCACTCTTCGGCAAGGGCTTGATCGGTACCTGGGTTTGCACCACGAGCAAGTGTGAAGCGGAGTGCATCTGCGCCGTACTTATTCATAAATTCAATTGGATCAACGGTATTGCCACGACTCTTGCTCATCTTCTTGCCGAATTTATCGCGCACTAATCCGTGCAAGGCAATTGTGTGGAATGGCTGGACACCATCCATCGCAAATAAACCAAAGAGCATCATGCGTGCAACCCAGAAAAAGAGAATGTCGTAGCCGGTGACAAGAACACTTGTCGGATAGAACTTTGCCAGATCTGCAGTTTTATCTGGCCAGCCCAATGTAGAGAATGGCCAGAGCGCAGATGAGAACCAGGTATCTAATACATCTGGATCTTGCACATAGCCATCGGGTGCTTTCTCATCTGCACCAAGAACTAAGACTTCGCCGTTGGGGCCATACCAAACTGGAATGCGATGTCCCCACCAGAGTTGGCGCGAGATGCACCAATCGTGCATGTTGTCGACCCATTCAAAATAACGTGGTGCAAGCTCTGCTGGTTCAATCTTTACTCGACCATCGCGCACTGCATCTCCAGCGGCTTTTGCAAGTGGCGCAACTTTCACAAACCATTGCAGCGATAAACGTGGTTCAACAATTGTTGTGCAACGTGAGCAATGCCCCACGGAGTGTGTGTATGGCCGCTTCTCTGCAACAACTCGACCTAAGCGACGCAACTCTTCTACTACAGCAACGCGCGCTTCGAAGCGATCCATGCCATCGAATTGTGTGCCGGTGCCCTCCATGACAGCGTTTTCATTCATGATGACAACCATCGGAACGTTGTGACGACGTGCCATTTCAAAGTCATTGGGATCATGAGCTGCTGTTACTTTTACCGCGCCTGTACCAAAATCAGGATCAACTAATTCATCGGCAATAATCGGAATCATGCGATCTACTAGTGGCAGTAAGACTTCCTTGCCAATCATCGATGCATAGCGTGGATCATTGGGATTGACCGCTACTGCCCCATCGCCCAACATTGTTTCCGGACGAGTTGTTGCAATCGTTATTTGATTCTCGCCCTCGCCGTAGCGAATCGAAACAAATTCACCATCAACATCAGAGTGCTCTACCTCAATGTCAGATAGCGCAGTTAAGCATCGCGGGCACCAATTAATGATGCGCTCTGCGCGATAAATGAGATCTTGATCGTAAAGGCGCTTAAAGATTGTCAGAACTGCCTTTGATAAACCTTCATCCATGGTGAAACGCTCACGCGACCAATCAACGCTGTCGCCCAGTCGTCGCATCTGACCAAGAATTGCGCCACCTGATTCGGCCTTCCACTCCCACACTTTCTTAACAAATGCTTCGCGACCAAGATCGTGACGAGACTTTCCTTCTGCCGCTAATTGACGTTCAACCACATTCTGCGTTGCGATGCCAGCGTGATCCATGCCAGGCAACCAGAGCGCTTCAAAACCTTTCATCCGCTTTAAGCGCGTGAGTAAATCTTGCAATGTGTGATCTAGTGCGTGACCGATGTGCAATACACCCGTGACATTGGGTGGTGGAATAACAATGGTGAATGGTTCTTTCGTGGAATTGGGATCTGCTGTGAAGTAACCAGCTGCAATCCATTTTTCGTAGAGGCGCGACTCGATATCTGCAGGAACGAAACCTGCTGCTAATTCACGGTCGCTTGCGCTCATGCCCTGAGTCTAGATTATGCGCTCTTCTCTTCCTGACCCTTTTCGCTGCGCTTAGCCCGCTTTGGACCAGTGCGCTCTACAAAAGTTGGGCTCTGCCCATCTTCGATGCACTCTTTCGTGACAATAACTTTGGCCACATCTTCCCGACTTGGCACGTCATACATAACGCCGAGCAAGACGCCTTCCATAATTGCGCGAAGGCCACGTGCACCGGTGCCGCGCTTGAGCGCTAACTCTGCAATTGCATCGAGGGATTCAGGAGTGAATTCAAGCTCTACTTCATCCAAGTCGAATAAGCGCTCGTACTGCTTTACCAGAGCATTCTTTGGCTCAGTAAGAATCTGCATCAACGCTGGCTTATCGAGGTTTTCAACGCTGGTGACAATTGGCAGACGGCCAATGAATTCTGGAATCATTCCAAACTTCAAAAGATCCTCAGGCATTACATCACCGAAGATATCTTTCTTGGTGCGATCTGCTTGGGATTGCAGAGTTGCATTAAAGCCAACTCCGGCTGAACCACTGCGGCTCTCGATGATCTTCTCTAAACCAGAGAATGCACCACCAACGATAAAGAGCACATTAGTTGTATCGAGTTGAATAAATTCTTGATGTGGATGCTTACGGCCACCCTGTGGTGGAACCGATGCAACTGTTCCTTCGAGAATCTTAAGAAGTGCTTGTTGCACGCCTTCACCGGAAACATCGCGAGTGATCGATGGGTTCTCAGATTTGCGAGCCACCTTGTCGATCTCATCGATGTAGATAATTCCAGTCTCAGCCTTCTTCACATCGTAATCTGCTGCTTGTAGCAACTTGAGAAGAATATTTTCAACATCTTCGCCAACGTAACCAGCTTCGGTAAGCGCTGTTGCATCGGCAATTGCAAATGGCACATTGAGCATGCGTGCAAGTGTCTGCGCAAGAAGTGTCTTGCCACAACCGGTTGGGCCAAGGAGAAGAATGTTGCTCTTTGCTAACTCCACTGCATCTTCGCGCTTCGTGTCTCCTGATTGCACGCGCTTGTAGTGGTTATAAACGGCAACTGATAGCGAACGCTTTGCTCGATCTTGTCCAATGACATATTGATCAAGGAAATCAAAAATTTGATGTGGCTTAGGGAGTTCCTGCAAACCGAGGGTATTTGCTTCACTTAACTCTTCAACAATAATTTCATTACATAAATCAATGCACTCATCGCAGATGTAAACACCAGGACCGGCGATTAACTTCTTCACTTGCTTCTGGGTCTTGCCACAGAAGGAGCACTTCAATAGATCGCTAGTCTCGCCAATTCGGGTCATGATGCTCCTTCATCTGGCGCTCGGGGAAGTGCCAATGAGATAAGGGTAGACGCGAGGCTGAAATGGCGGAGGAGAAAGTGGAGTGAATCTGTTCGCTCAGAGAATAATTGGAGTCGAATTACTTCGATACGGGAGTCTTTAGCTCTTTCACTCCTGGCACGCGAAGTACCAGAATGCAGATGAGCACATGGAATACCACTGCAGTAATAAGGAATGGTCGCTCGCCAAAGAGATCCGTGAGAGGTCCGGCAAGTGCCATGCCGATTGGCATTAAGCCAACTGATCCCATGTGGTCAACGCTAAATACTCGTCCTTGGTATTTCTGCGGAACTTCGCGTTGGATGGCAACGCTCCAATAGGCATCCCATGGTCCGATGGAAACTCCGGCAATTAAATAGGAGATGACAACGAATGTTGGTGAGATCGGGAATGCAAGAGCAAGTGGTGCAATTGCAAAGGCGCCCCATACCCCGACTGAAACTAATCCTGGTTGTTTTGCTTTAAAGCGCAGCGCCAAGAATGCAGAGATTGAGCCACCGATACTAAATGCGGCAGTAGCTAGTGCGAAGACTGAGTTAGTGTGAAATTCGCGGCGAGTAATAACGGGTAAGAGAACATTCTCAGTTCCCATGACAACCATCAACTGCACACTCGCCATTGCGATACTTGCTGCAACCCACGGCATACTCCAAACGATTCGCAGACCCTCGCGCAGCTCCACAATAAATGCTGGTGGCTTATCCGCGCTCTTGATTGGCTTTGGTTCGTTGATCGGAAGCAAAATGATTGTTCCAATAATAAAGAAGAAAGTGACGATTAAGAATGTTGGACGGGCACCGATTGTGGCAACTGCTAATCCGCCAATTCCAGGGCCGACGATCTGCGCCATACGTGCTGTGACATTTCGAAGAACATTGCCTGCACCAAGTTTTTCAGTCGGCAAGATACTTGGCATGATCGAACTTGAAGCTGGCGCACCAAATGCATCACCAATTCCCATGAGGAAAACAATGAGTGCCATGATCCAGTGAGGAACACTGGGCAGAGTGGCGAATACTAAAATTGCTGCGAGGCCACCGCGAAATACATCGGCGCCGATCATGACGAATTTGCGACGGATGCGATCGGCCCAGACCCCGCCGACTAGAACAAAGAGAATTGATGCAAGAACTCGCGAGCCAAGGATTAAACCGAGTTCGGTTGCGCCTCCCCCGTTTTCCAGGACGGCAACAGCAAGTGCGATGGGAAATGCAGATGCGCCAAGATTTACCAGCGTCGATGAAATAAATAGACGGCGATAATCTTTGAAACTAAGGAGCCCACCCGGTTCAAAGGCCTTTAACACAGAACACCTAGCGCTGGTCGCTAATCATTTACTCGCGGTCATTAATCGCAAAAACAATTAGTTACTTGGCTTTGCCTTTCGACTCGCAAGAACTTGATCAATCAGACCGTATTCAACAGCTTCGGCCGCAGTCAAAATCTTGTCACGTTCAATGTCTTGTGCAATGTCTTCTGGCTTGCGCACTGAGTGGCGCGCGATGAGTTCTTCAAGAAGAGAGCGCATGCGCATAATCTCTTTTGCTTGAATCTCAATATCAGATGCCTGCCCGCCACCCTCTGAATAAGGTTGGTGAATCAGAATGCGTGAGTGCTCGAGCGCATAGCGCTTGCCCTTCGCGCCACCTGCAAGCAAGACCGCTGCTGCAGATGCAGCTTGGCCAAGGCAGATTGTCATGACATCTGGGCGAACAAATTGCATGGTGTCATAAATCGCAGTGAGCGCAGTGAATGAACCACCTGGTGAGTTAATGTACAAAATAATGTCGCGATCTGGATCCATGGATTCAAGTGTGAGTAGCTGCGCCATAACGTCGTTAGCGACAGTGTCATCGATTGCTTGGCCTAGGAAAATAATGCGCTCTTCGAAGAGTTTTGTATAAGGATCGAGGCGCTTGTAGCCATAGCTAGTGCGCTCTTCAATTGTTGGAAGAACATAGCGACTTGTCATTTCATTCACGGAATTCATCTCCATTTTCATGCTGTTCCTCCACGACCTGAAACTTGTCCAGCAGATAGAACAACGTGATCAACGAATCCATACTCTTTCGCTTCTTCAGCAGTGAACCAACGGTCACGATCAGAATCGGCGGTAATAGTGTCGAGCGTCTGACCTGTGTGATGAGCAATAAGTTCTGCCATCTTGCGTTTGGTGAAACCAATTTGTTCGGCTTGAATCTTGATATCAGATGCAGTGCCACCGATTCCAGATGATGGTTGGTGCATCATGATGCGTGCATGTGGAGTTGCGTAACGCTTTCCAGGTGCACCAGCACAGAGCAAGAACTGACCCATCGATGCAGCAAGACCCATACCGACAGTTGCAACATCGTTATTGACATATTGCATAGTGTCGTAGATCGCCATACCTGCAGTTACAGAACCACCAGGTGAGTTGATGTAAAGAAAGATGTCCTTCTCTGGATCTTCAGCTGCAAGGAGAAGAATCTGTGCGCAGATTGCATTTGCCATTGAGTCTTCAACGACTGAGCCGAGAAAAATAATTCGCTCACGAAGGAGGCGGTTGTACACCTCAGCATCGAGACCACCTGATGCTGATTGTGGCGAGCGAGAGATAATTTCACTCGCTTGCTGATTCAAGAAATCCACGACGATCCTCCTGGCTGAACTGGGATTGATACTTAATTACCTGTAATGACCCTAACAATCTCCCGCGCTAAATGCTTCCCGATAAGAGGAAAAATCGAATTATTTGCGCCCTGTTCGCTCTGAGCGCAAGTTATTCGGCTGTGGAGTCAGCAGGAATTGCAGGTGTTGGGCGAAGCGCCTCAAGATCGATCACATTGCCTGAGGCATCTTTCACTGTGATTCGCTCGAGAACACCAGCCAGGGCTTTCGCGCGAGCAACATCGGCAACCATTGCAGAAATCTGTCCTGCTTTGGAAATCTCTTGTGCGAATTGATCTGGTGCCATTCCATAACGAGATGAAGTGCGGATTAAGTACTCAGTTAATTCAGTCTCATTAACTTCTACTTTCTCGGCCTTTACAACAGCATCGAGCAAGAAATCTGATTTCATCGATACGCGAACTTCAGTATCAACTTCAGCGCGGTGGACTGTGTCTTCCAGGCGGCTCTCACGCTCTAAGTGATCGTGGATTTCGCTCTCAATGAGATTTTCTGGCAATGGAATTTCAAGATCGGCAAGCAACTTCTCAACGAGGCGATCGCGCGCCTGTGCGCCCTGTTCAAGTTTCTTTACTCGCTCGAGGCGCTCTGCAATGTCGGCGCGAAGTGCAGCCAAAGTATCGAACTCACTTGCAAGCTTTGCGAAGGCATCATCAAGTGGTGGCAACTCACGCTCTTTCACTGCTTCTACCGTGACATCAACATCGCCACTTTGACCTTCTTCTTGGCCCACTAATTGCGTGGTGAAAGTCTTTGCATCGCCGGCTTTAAGACCAACCAATGCTGAATCAAGTCCTTCGATCATGCGATCAGAGCCAACTTCATAGGAAATTCCCTTGGCGCTTCCGCCATCTACTTCCTTGCCATCGATCTTTGCGTTGAGATCGATAGTGACAAAGTCGCCATTAGCTGCAGCGCGCTCAACGGTAATAAGTGTTCCGAAGCGAGCGCGAAGTGCGTCAACTTGCTCGGTGATGTCCTCATCAGAGACCGTAACGTCATCAACTTCGATGGTGATCTTGGAGAAATCAGGAATCTTTACCTCTGGACGAACATCAACTTCAACAGTAAATGAGAGTGATTCTTTATCTTTGAATTCTTTAATTTCAACAGTTGGGCGACCAATAACCAATACTTCATGCTCACGAGCTGCTTGACCGTAGAACTCTGGCAGCGCCAAGTTGATGGCTTCATCAATAACAACTCCGCGACCTACGCGCTGATCGATCATCGCTGGTGGAACTTTGCCTTTACGGAATCCAGGAATGTTTACCTGTCCAGAAATCTTCTTGTATGCCTCTGCGATGTGCTCTGACATTTCATCGTATGCAAGATCAATGCTGAGACGAACACGAGTAGCGGACAAAGTTTCGATCGTGCTCTTCACAAAGGACCCCTCAATAAATTAACCAATAGATGTATTAGAATGTTCTGGTCGGGGCGAGAGGATTCGAACCTCCGGTCTCCTGCTCCCAAAGCAGGCGCGCTAGCCACTACGCTACGCCCCGCGGCGTAAGTTGGAAGTCTAGAGCAGAAATTCCCTAGTTCTTACCGACCCGATACCTTTAGACCCTGTCTAGCGGTAGGAATCGTAAGATTCCCTCCTCGCCAGATGCGCCTTTGCGGGTGTAGCTCAATGGTAGAGCCCCAGCCTTCCAAGCTGGCCATGCCGGTTCGATCCCGGTCACCCGCTCCAGTTTTATTACGAGACTTGCCCCACCTCTTGCAATGCATAATTACCGTAAAGAGTAATTCCAGATAATCCGTCCTGACCCAGAATTACGCTCGCAATTAAATTACTTGTTGATGAAATTGATGCTGCATTTACTGTGGCTTCAGCAACAACTGTAACTTCGTCACGTTGATTCGAGCTCCTATACGCACTTCCATTGAAAACACTCCAAAATGTATTCAAAGCGGCTCCTGCATCAGGACAAGACAGAGAAAATCCAATTGGGTAAGCAATATTTGAAAGTGTTGAATCGTAGGTATGTATGTAAATTCTTACTAGATACTTCTTTCCAACCACAAGATTTCCAAAAGCGCTTGAATTTTTTGATGTACCCGTGTTGCCGGTAAGAGTTCCAGTAAAACTAATTGTCCCTAGCGTTACAGAAGATGGTCCTGCGGTGCCAGTCTCCCCCTTGGCTCCTTGAGGACCCGTAGCTCCGGTTGCACCATTACTTCCTGCAGTTCCCGTTTCACCTTTAGGTCCTTGTGGTCCAGTTGCTCCAGTTGCACCAGTTGCACCCGTCGCACCAGTTGGTCCTGGTGTTCCACCTCCAGAACCTGCCGGACCTGCAGGCCCTGTTGCACCTTGTGGTCCTGTCGCACCGGGTAGTCCTGGCAATCCAGCTGGACCTTGCGGTCCGATTGCACCAGTTTCACCTTTGGGACCTACTGGCCCTTGTGGCCCAATTGGTCCCGCTGTTGTCGAGGCTAATGAAATTGTTTTGCCATCATTGCCATTAATTCCATTGGTTCCAGGCAATCCTTGTGGTCCTTTAAGTGCAATCGCTTCGGGCCATGCACCTTTGTATTTAGGTCCATAAAGTTTTGAATTCTTCACATCAATGTAGAAATCTCCATCGATTCCAATTGATTTACTTGGTGATCCGTTGCCGTTGAGAATTGTGTTAACTGATGTTCCGGAAACCCGCCCTGCACTTTTAAATTTTGCGGGGCTGGCTTTGTATTCAGCACTCGCATTGGGCAGGCAAGAAAAGACAAGCAGACAGATTGATACTTGGGTTAAACGCTTCCTGAGAATCCTTAACATGTGGGCCTCCAAAAAGAATTCTTGAATCCCACGAACCTGAGAAAAATAAGGATTTCGCAGGCCAAGGGTTAGTGGTGGCTGGCGCTAACCCCATACTCATAGCGTTTTCTAAGGAGTTCTGGCTACGGTTATCAGGTAGCACATGTTCTATAGGGCACATCGGTAGCGAGGGTTACCGGAATTACCTCCCCACAAGGGAGAAAGAAAGTAGGAACTTATGTCGATGAAGAAGTCGGTTATCGCAATCGCAATCTCGACCGTCGCAGTCTCAGGTGTATCAGTTGGAATGGCGCACGCATCAAGTGCCGCCAAGGTCACCAAGGCATCTCGCTCAACTGTTTCACGAACTGTCATTTCGCCGACAAGCCCAATGGGTGGCCAAATAATGCAAGGTCGCGCCGAAGCTGACCTCACAAAAGTTCTCGCTGATTTAGTTTCCAAGGGAACACTCACTGCAGCGCAATCAAAGGCAATTACAGATGCACTTACTGCGGCTCGCACTGCAGCACAAGGTGCAGGTAAGGCTGCTGGAGATGCGGCTCGCACTGCACATGACACTGTCATTGCAAATGCAATCGGAATTGATGTTGCAACCTTGCAATCACGTCTTGCAAAAGGTGAGTCATTAGCAACAATTGCTGGCACAAAGAAAGATGCACTAATTACCGCACTCGTTGCTGAAGAGAACAAAGAGATTGATGCTGCTTTAGCTGCAGGGAAAGTTACTGCTGCGCAAGCAACAACACTCAAGGCAAATACAACTGCTCAAGTAACTGCAATGGTTAATGGCACACGTGGTGCCGGACCAATGGGTGGCATGGGTGGTCGCGGTCATGGTCCACGTGGTGAACATGGAATGGGTGGCGGAATGGCTCCTGGTGGAAAGACTGGTGTGCCAGCTGCACCTAGTTCTTTGATGGGCGCATAAATAGAGAGTTCCACTTAAGTAAAAGTAAGGGGAAACCCGCCGCCAATAACTGGTGGCGGGTTTTCTTATGCAAAGATAAAACCATGCGCATACACATTGGAAGCGATCACGCCGGGCTCGAACTCAAAGCAGTGCTTGTGAAGCACCTTCAGGACTCAGGTCATGACGTCACTGATCACGGCCCCCATGAATATGACGCCCTCGATGACTATCCCGTTTTCTGTATTCCAGCAGCGCAAGCAACAGCTGCTGATTCATCTTCACTTGGAATTGTTTTAGGTGGCTCTGGAAATGGCGAGCAGATTGCAGCAAATAAAGTAAAAGGAATTCGCGCAGCGCTGGCCTGGTCGATCGAAACTGCGAAATTAGCGCGCGAACATAACAATGCCAATGTCATCTCCATTGGTGGCCGGATGCATACGCCAGATTTCTGCAAAGAGTTAATTGATGCTTTTATCGCAGCGCCATTTACCAATGATGAACGCCATGTGCGACGAATTGGACAGATTGCTAACTTTGAAACAAAGGGAAGTATTTAAACTTTCGTATAGAGGAAATCCGTAACGATGTGTTTCTTGCGGATTGCCTTCGATTCAAACTTCGACATGGAGCGCCACTCTGGTCGCTCAATTATTCCGCCAATAAGCAGGTTCTGCTGAGCGAAGACACTTGCTATGTAATCTGCGTAAGGTTTCCAATCAGTGGCGATACGAAACTCACCGGCTGGCTTTAACTTCGCGGCGACAAGTGAAACAAATGCCGGCTGAACAATCCTTCGCTTGTTGTGCTTTGTCTTCGGCCATGGATCTGGAAAGAAGAGGTGCACTGCATCGAGTGAACTATCAGCAAAGTTCTTTGCAAGAAGGAAAGTTGCATCCTCTTCGATAATCCGAAGATTCTGGCTGCCATTTTGGGCGGCATAAATCATGAGTGCACCAATTCCTGGTTGATGTACTTCAACGCCAATAAAACCAGTCTTGGGAAATTGTTGAATTACCTGCGCAGTGCTCTCCCCCATACCAAAACCAATCTCCATGACAACGCGATCAGCGTTAGGAAAGATCTGCTTGGGATCGAGAATCTGATCCTCAGGTTCGATACCGAATTTCGCCCAATGTGCATTAATCGACGAGGTTTGCGCATTAGTGATGCGCGTCCCGCGTATCTTGTAGGTGCGAATTGTTGGGCGTTCCACGTGAGTAGTCTTTCATGATTAGATAACACTTCTTACATCGCTACTAAGGGAGTCACCGTGCCAGGCAAGAACATCACGCAGTCAGAGGCCGCACTACGCTCAACACAACTCAAAGTTGATAGCTACAACGTGCACATCGATCTCACATCAGGTGATGAAACCTTTATCGCAACAACGACTGTGAAATTTGCCGGTCTCCAAGTTGGCGCAACAACCTTTATCGATGCATGTGGCAAAGCGGTTATTTCCGCAATTCTCAATGGACAAGCCTTTGATCCTAAATACGATGGTGAGAGCGTCTTTCTCCCACCACTTGCCGCTACTAATGAATTAGTACTCGTCGTTGAAGGCAATTACTCCAAGACTGGCGAAGGTCTGCACCGCTTTGTCGATCCAGCAGACAACGAGATTTATCTCTACACCCAATTCGAAACTGGCGATGCCCGTCGCATGTTTGCCTGCTTTGATCAACCAGATCTCAAAGCAACCTTCACATTGAGTGCAATTACTCCCGAGCACTGGGCGGTTATTTCCAACGATCCAGTGGTGAAGGAGGTTGCACTCAGTGGCGGCAAGAAAGAAACGCACTTTGGGACCACGCCAGTTGTTCCTACTTACATCACCGCAATTGTTGCTGGCCCTTATACAAAGGTTGAAGATACCTACGTCGGCAAGAAGACAATTCCACTCGGGATCTATTGCCGTAAATCCCTTGCTCAGCATTTAGATCCAGAGGATATTTTTCTACTCACCAAGCAGGGCTTTGCTTATTTCGAAGAGGTATTTGGTCTTGCCTATCCATTTGCGAAGTACGATCAAATCGCAGTCGCCGAATTCAACTGGGGCGCAATGGAGAATGCTGGTTGTATTACCTTTGCCGAAGATGTTCTTGTATTCCGCAGCAAAGTAACCGAGCGTGCTTATGTTGGCCGTGCCACCACGATTCTTCACGAGATGGCACACATGTGGTTTGGCGATCTCGTCACGATGAAGTGGTGGAACGATCTCTGGCTCAATGAATCATTTGCCGAATGGGCTTCTTATGATGCTGCCATTAATGGCACCCGCTTTACTGGCGCAGCTACCGAGTTCAATTCCATTCGCAAGAACTGGGGCTATCGCGCAGATCAACTCTCCTCCACTCACCCAATTGCAGTGGAAATGGCAGATCTTGATTCCATTCGCGTTAATTTCGATGGCATCTCTTACGCCAAAGGTGCATCCGTCTTACAGCAATTAGTTGCTCACGTTGGCCGCGAGAATTTCATTAAGGGGCTGCAGGCTTACTTCGCTAAACATGCATGGAAGAACACCGTGCTTAACGATCTCATCGTGGAGCTAGAGAAGACCAGTGGCCGCAACCTCACTGCATGGGTGCAGACCTGGCTTCAAACAGCAGGCGTAAATACTCTGCGTCCGCAGATCACGGTTGCTGGCGATACCTACTCAGAAATTATTATTCAACAGGAAGTTCCAACCATTCCAGCAGATTCCAAGGAGCTCCGCCCACACCGCCTTGCAGTGGGACTTTACGATCTCACCGATGGCAAGTTAGCGCGACGCAAGAGTGTTGAGCTCGATGTCGCTGGCAGTGCCACATCAGTTAAAGAATTAGCTGGCGAAAAGATTGCCGATCTATTGCTGTTGAATGATCATGACATCACTTACGCCAAGATCCGGTTAGACGAGCGCTCAATCGCCACACTCGCTAGCCACTTGGGCGACATAGTCGATCCGCTCAGTCGCGCACTTGTCTGGTCATCACTCTGGGATTCACTTCGCGATGGCGAACTCGCCGCGCATGTCTATGTTCCTACCGCGCTCCGTGCACTTCGCAGCGAGGCCGAGATCGCAGTAATTATGACCACACTTCTGCAACTCGACACTGCGGTGGAAATGTTTGCGTGCGATAAGAATCGCGATGCACTTCGCACCGAAGTAGCTACTGCTATTGAAAAGATGATGAACGCCGCAGCTTCCGGTAGCGATGCCCAGTTGCAATATGCCCGTGGCTTTGCATCGGCTGCAAGTACTCCAGCCCAAGGGGCGCGCATCAAGGAATTACTCGAAGGAAAATTGGCTGGTCTTAAGATCGATGCAGATCTGCGCTG
>Ga0209297_1001174_pt1 | contig 15221 bp, 12 predicted proteins | sample S_130805_MF_Meta_FD_187322 | JGI IMG/M metagenome (GOLD analysis project Ga0209297, IMG submission 187322) | Freshwater microbial communities from Lake Simoncouche, Canada to study carbon cycling - S_130805_MF_MetaG (SPAdes) (version 2) | ecosystem: Environmental > Aquatic > Freshwater > Lake ... | reverse complement strand
ACTCCTGTGCTCGCACAAAAGCTGCTGGAGTATCGGTATGCAAAGTAAATAGAGGCGCACCTCGCTTAACCAAATCTCCCGGCTTAGCGTGAATTTCAATTCCCGCACCTGCCTGAACGGCCTCGCCCTGGCGTGATCGTCCAGCACCCAAACGCCAAGCAGCTAAGCCCACTTTCATTGCATCCATAGTTAAAACAGTTCCAGAGGAGTCGGCGGTAATAGTTAAATTCTCCTTTGCAACTGGAAGCTTCGCATCGGGATCACCGCCTTGAGCAGAAATCATCTGGCGCCACACATCCATAGCTTTGCCATTTTTTAGCGCAGCGGCAGGATCAGCGCCTTTGATTCCGGCAATCTCTAACATCTCTTGCGCAAGGATGACGGTCAATTCAACGATATCTGCGGGTCCACCACCTGCAAGGACCTCGATAGATTCACGGACTTCTAAAGCATTACCTGCAGTAAGACCAAGCGGAACATCCATCGCAGTTACAAGGGCCAAAGTCTTTACACCTGCGCGTTTTCCAAGGCCGACCATGACGTGCGCTAACTCGGCGGCTTTTTTAGGGTCACTCATAAATGCGCCGCCGCCGGTTTTAACATCAAGTACAAGTGCGCCAGTGCCTTCGGCAATCTTCTTACTCATAATCGATGATGCAATAAGTGGAATCGCCTCGACCGTTGCCGTTACATCGCGCAATGCATATAACTTCTTATCGGCCGGGGCAAGGCCCGCACCTGCTGCGCAAATAACTGCCCCACAATCCTGCAATACTTTTAACATCTCATCATTTGTTAGCGATGCGCGCCATCCAGGAATTGACTCTAATTTATCTAACGTGCCGCCAGTGTGTCCAAGTCCGCGGCCTGATAACTGCGGAACAGCGGCCCCGCATGCTGCAACCAAAGGTGCCAACGGCAAAGTGATTTTGTCTCCGACTCCCCCAGTTGAATGTTTATCTACCGTTGGGCGAGAGAGCGCAGACCAGTTCATTCGCTCACCGCTATTTATCATCGCATCGGTCCAGCGAGAAATTTCACGTAGATCCATTCCGTTGAGCAAGATTGCCATCAAGAGCGCCGACATTTGTTCATCTGCTACTGCGCCTCGTGTGTAGGCGTCGATAATCCAGTCAATCTGCGGATCAGTCAGGGCATGATGATCTCGCTTTGCGGCAATGACTTCAGCGGCTGAAAATGCTTCTATTTGCGACACTTACAGCTCGTTACGATGTAAATCATCGGGACCAAATGCCCACGGCAACATAGCGGCCATTGTCTGTGGTCCATCATCTGTCATTAATAGTGCGTTTGATCCACCGTGTTCAAATAATAATTGGCGGCAACGTCCACATGGTGCCAACGAGTTTCCCTGTCCATCTACACATGAGATCGCAATGAGGCGACCGCCGCCCGTGGCAATCAGATTCGATACAAGTCCGCATTCGGCGCATAGACCCAAACCATAACTAGCATTTTCAACGTTACATCCGCTGACTATTCGTCCATCGCTAACAAGGGCGGCAACACCAACTGGAAACTTTGAATAAGGAGCGTACGCGGTTTTCATCGCAGCAACTGCGGCGATATGAAGCAGATCCCAATTTATCTCACTCATCGCATACCACCGCGACGATATGGAATACCGTCGGCGGCGGGCATTCGTAGCCGTTGAGATGCCACCGCCATCACCAAAAGCGTCGTTATATATGGAGTCATCGTTACGAGCTGGCCCGGTAGTTCATCAACTGCCAAGTAGTACCACAGCGATAACGCCGCAAAAGTAAGTGTGAGTGCGGCCTTAAGGAGTTTACCTTTACGTAGATCGCGGATAACTAGAAACACTAGGATCAATACAATTAATAAAATGAGAGCGTGAATAGAGGCTGAGTCTCGAAGTTGCAAGGCATCGGCAAATCCAAATAAACCAGCGCCCATCAAGATTCCACCTGGGCGATAGTTGCCAAAGAGGAGCGCGGCAAGACCAATATATCCGCGCCCTGCAACTTGATTCTCTTGATAGTGATTTGCAGCAACGATAGCTAAGAAGCCACCACCAAGTCCTGCAAGTCCACCGGAGATTAACACTCCGGCATATTTCATCTTGTAAACATTTACGCCCAATGACTCTGCCGCTGTTGGAGCCTCTCCTGCACTACGGAGTCGCAGACCAAATGAGGTTTTCCAAAGAATGAAGAAAGAGAGTGGTACGAGCGCCACTGCGATCATAGTTACATAAGAGAGGTCACCCGTTAACCCACGGAGAATTGCAGCAACATCTGAGATGAAGAACCATTGCTTTTTGGCGAGGTCACTTAGTAAGTCAGGGCTTTGCCAACCAAAGTAATGTCCTCCCGATAAAACTGGAATACCGTTTGTGCCAATGGATGCAACATCCGGGGACTGTGAAGGTCCGAGCCAAGCACCACTCTTATAGAAAATTGTTGAAATATATCGAACTAAACCAGCGGCGATAATAGTAATTGCGACTCCTGATACAACATGATCAACGCCAAATGTAATCGTTGCAATTGCATGTAAGAGTGCACCTACTGTTCCGAAGCAGACACCGGCAAGGAGACCAATCCATGGTCCGTGATCTGTGCCTATCATTCCGCCGGCCCATGCGCCCATAATCATCATGCCTTCTAGGCCGATATTGACCACGCCTGAACGCTCAGAGAACAAACCACCGAGACCGGCTAAAGCGATTGGAACCGAGAGAAGAAGCGCGGCAGATGCAGTACCGACACTTGTTAAATCTGTGGCGCCGGTCAATACGCGGATTATTGAAAGTGTTAATACTAAGAGCAACGCATAACGCAACGTCTTTAAGGATTTAACGTTCATGCTTGAACCGCCTTTGCAAGCTCTTTGCTTTGCAGCGTTATCTTGTATCGACGAACAACTTCATAGGCAATAACCGAGGATAAGAGAATGGAGCCCTGCATAATCACATATGTTTCTGGTGCGATATCAATGAGTTCAAGAGACCTGGAGCTGACTTCGAGAAAACCAAAGAGGAGTGCGCTTATAGCCATACCAACTGCGTTGTTTCGACCGAGGAGTGCAACGGCGATAGCTGAAAATCCAATACCTGTGCGAAAGCCCATATTAAAGGCGTGCGTATCACCTAATACTGCGGGCAGACCTGCAAGTCCAGCAATGGCTCCCGATAAGGCGAGTGCGACAAATGTCATCCGCTTTGAATTAACACCGCTGACGCGCGCTGCAATTGGGTTGGCACCGGATGCTCGAAGTTCGAAACCGAAACGCGTGCGGTTGATGACAAACCAGAAAATGATGCCAAGGGCGATTGCGAAAATTAGCATTCCGTAAACCCCGCCCCCGGGTTGATCTTCAACACCCAATTTATTCAATAGGGGCATTAGATTTGGAAACTGGCCAGAGGCTGGGATCTCTTTGGTCGATAAGTTATTTGAAGCCGTAGTCAGATCTGCAAAGTGATTTGCTAGTAAGTATGAAGAGAAGCCGCCAGCAAGAGAGTTCAACATAATTGTTGAGATAACTTCGCTGACACCACGCTTGACTTTCAAATAGCCTGCTATCGCAGCCCATAAGCCACCAATTGTCATTGCAATTAACATGATTGCGATAATGTGAAAAACCGGAGGAAGTGCAAACATTGCACCGAAATATGCACCAAACATTGCTCCTAAGCGAAGCTGACCTTCAACACCAATGTTAAATAGCCCCGCACGGAAAGTAATGGCTATGGCGATCGCGGCGATGTAATATGGAGTTGCAGTATTGAGCATCTGCATCAGAGAGGCTGAAGTTGTTCCAAAATCCCACATAGTTCTATATGCATCCATCGGGGATTTCTTAGTAGCAAGAACTGCTAGCGAAGAGATGATAATTGAGACGACTGCGGCAGCTAATGGGGCAGCAATTGCCAGCAAAAATGTGGAGAGTTTTAATTTTTTCATGCGGCACCCGTCATCGCAGAACCAAGTTGTTCAGGTGTTGTCTTAGCTGGATCAAGTTCGGCAGTTATAACTCCGCGCAACATAACGAGCAGGCGATCAGACATGCCAATGAGCTCCTCGAGATCGGCTGAGATTAAGACAATTGCCATCCCATTTTCTCGAGCTCGACGAAGCTCTTCCCAGATAGCCCCTTGTGCTCCAACATCGACGCCACGTGTTGGATGAGATGCAACTAGCAATGCTGGCGCCTTACTCATTTCGCGGCCCACAATAAATTTCTGTTGGTTTCCACCTGACAGAGCCGTAGCTAAAGTCTGCGGCCCAGGTGCGCGCACATCGAACTCTTCCATGATGCGAGCAGTGTCGGCGATAGTGGCCTTTTTATCTAAAATAAATCCACGCATCACAGGTGCTGAACGTTGATGCCCCAAGATTCGATTTTCCCATAGCGGTGAGTCCATCATGAGAGCTTGGCGTTGGCGATCTTCAGGAATAAATCCAATACCTAAATCGTGACGATGCGCAACACTCATGTGATCAATCGAGGCGTTATTAAATGAGATAGAGCCTGTGTAGTCGCGAAGACCAAGGATCGCTTCTACTAGCTCGGCCTGGCCATTGCCCTCAACACCGGCGATACCGACGACTTCACCGGCATGGAGATCAAATGAGATATGCGAAATTAAATCGCGACTACCCGTTGAGGTCGGAATGGAAACATCATTAAGGGCAAGGGTGATTTGATCTCGACGAGTAACGCCATGAGTACTTGGCTGCGGAAGTTCGCTTCCCACCATGAGCTCTGCAAGCTGGCGTGCCGTTACATCTTTAGATTTTACTTCTGCAACAGTCGATCCGGCTCGAACAACGGTGACATCGTCGGCAACTCGAAGGACTTCATCTAACTTGTGAGAGATAAAGATGATCGCCATTCCTTGCGCTCTGAGACCTTCGAGTGCGCTGAACAAATCATCGACCTCTTGAGGAACCAGCACTGCAGTTGGCTCATCGAAAATTAGAATTCGTGCACCTCGGTATAAAACCTTCAAAATCTCAACACGTTGACGTTGTCCAACACCTAACTCTTCAACGAGAATGTCGGGATCGATTTCAAGTCCATACTGTTCGGCCATCGCAACAACCTTTGCGCGGGCTGCGACAAAATCAATCGACATTCCTTTTTTTGGCTCTGAGCCTAGGATAATATTTTCAAGGACTGTGAAGTTATCGGCGAGCATGAAGTGCTGGTGCACCATTCCAATGCTGGCAGCGATTGCATCATTTGGATTTTTAAAGTGAACCGCTGTGCCATTTACTAAAATCTCGCCACTATCCGGGCGTTGCATACCGTAGAGAATCTTCATCACGGTGGACTTTCCTGCGCCGTTCTCGCCGACTAAGGCATGAACCGTGCCGGCTTGTACGCTCATAGAGACATCTTTATTGGCAATGACTCCAGGGAAGCGCTTGGTGATGTGTCTCAGTTCTACAGCAACAGACACGTATCTTCTCTCCTTTGAAAACTTTGACTAAAAAGCATGTGGCCCAACAAGGAGATTTAACTCCATTGTTGGGCCAAATGCCACTATCTGTAAGCCTTATCTCATAAAGAGAGTTATGGCTTTGTTGGAACCACAATCTTGCCTGACTTGATTCCTGCTGCAGCCTTATCGATCTGGGCCTTGTACTTAGTGATGTATCCACCAGAGTATGAGACGCCAACACCGTCAAGTGTTAGATCATAGTGACGACCGTAGATACCAGCCTTGGCATCTAGAACATCGTTAACTGATGAACCCGCAACAGATGTTGCGATTACGTCATAGACAGCACGGTCAACGCGCTTGATCATTGATGTAAGCATGTTCTTCTGCTGTGCAGGAGATGCTGTTAGGTACTGATCAGAGTCAACTCCGATAGTCCAAACCTTCTTGCCAGCCTTTGCAGCATCGGTTGCAGCTGCGAAGTTACCCGCACCTGATCCACCTGCAGCAGAGTAGATAACGTCTGTGCCCTTATCGATCATTCCCTTAGCAATAACCTTTGCCTTAGCTGGGTCATTGAAACCTGAGAAATCAGGGAACTCAGTTACGTACTTAACATCTACCTTTGCAGTCTTCTTTGTTGCCTTAACTCCTGCAACGAATCCTGCTTCAAACTTCTGTAGTAGTGGAATACGAACTCCACCGATGTAACCGATCTTTCCTGACTTTGAGGCAAGTGCTGCTGCAACGCCAGCAAGGTATGAACCCTGCTCTTCAGCGAATACAAGACCTGCAACGTTAAGAAGATCTACAGATGAATCATCAATGATTCCGAACTGTGTGTTTGGGTAGTCAGATGCAACGGCCTTAATTGGCCCTGCGTAAAGGAATCCAACTGCAATGATTGGGTTGTATCCAGCTGCTGCAAGCAAACGAAGCTTGTCGGTGCGCTCTGAATCTGAACCAGTTGTGACAGTTACCTCTTTAGCGGTAACGCCAAACTTCTTCTTAGCTGCATCAAGACCAGCTGCTGCTGAATCGTTGAATGACTTATCGCCACGTCCACCGATGTCATATGCAAGGCCAACTTTTACCTTTGATGCTGCTGTTGCAGATGGTGCAACAAATGCAGTTGCTGCAAGAACTGTTGCGGCTACGACTGCTACAAGACGAAATATCTTCTTCAATTTTCCTCCAAGGGGTCTCCTACGCGGCCCTTTGTGGGTGACATAGAAGGTTGATGTGTACTGATGAGCCTAGTCTTTAGGCATATATAAACTCAACATGCCGAGCGTCGTTTTGATGTCGTTGATGTAACGTTTTGGAAAACCCTCAACCTGGCCTTGAAGGTATTAAGCGACTGTTCCAAGCCTTTCATAGGCCTTTTCTAGGGTTCCTGCGGCCACTGTTCGCGCTTTAGCTGCGCCGACATGGAGTAGATCGATTAAGTGCTTTTCATCCTCTAGCAATTCAAGGGCGCTAGTACGTATCGGCCGTAAATACTCAACTACAACTTCGGCTACTGCGGATTTGAAATCACCATAACCCTTGCCCGCAAACTCATTTTCTAGAGCGGTAATTGAAAGCCCTGAAAGGGCACTGTGAATAGTCAAGAGATTGCTGATCCCTGGCTTTTCCTTCTCATCGAAGCGAACTTCGCTGCCGGCATCGGTCATAGAGCTCTTGATTTTTTTAGCATTTACCTCAGGTGCATCCATAATCTCAATAACCCCAGCAGCTGAACCAGATGACTTACTCATCTTGGCCGTTGGCTCTTGCAGATCATTGATCTTGGCGGCAGTCTTTAAAATATAGCCATCAGGAATCGTAAATGTCTGTCCGTAGCGAGTATTAAAGCGGCCCGCTAGATCACGAGTGAGTTCGATATGTTGGCGCTGATCTTCCCCTACCGGAACAAGATCGGCTTGGTATAACAAAATATCGGCAGCCTGCAACATCGGATAGGTAAATAAACCAACACGCGCGCTGTCGGCCCCAAGTTTAGAAGATTTATCTTTGAACTGTGTCATGCGATTAGCTTCACCAAAGCCCGCCATGCACTCCATTAACCAACCGAGTTGATTATGTTGTGGCACTTGTGACTGCACAAATAATGTTGATTTCTCTGGCGAAATACCGAGTGCAATTAACTGCGCCGCCGATGCCAACGTCCGCTTTCGCATCAGCGCTGGTTCAGTCTCAACAGTAAGGGCATGTAAATCAACGATGCAGTAAAAGGCGTCATGACCGTCTTGCAGCGCCACCCACTGTTTTACCGCGCCTAAATAGTTACCTAAATGAAACGAATCACTCGTTGGTTGAATCCCCGATAAGACACGTTTCATACTCATGGCGCGATTCTTTCACATGCAGAGTGATTGCCGTTAACTATTGAGTCCAGATACCAGTTACTTATAGGTTAAAAAGCGCGGATAGGACGAAGGTAGCGGGTTAGGCTTTTACTGTAAGTAGTCTGTGTGCCATCATCGAAGTACTGGATCCACGTGTTGGTGCGGGGGGAGCCGCCGCCTTCAGACGAGGACCTATAGCGGCCCCCCACCACGAACCCTCCAACAGTAGTTCTCGCTAAATAGAGTTGGGCGAGCTCATCTTTAGATGGCAGGAACCAATCACTCTTTCCTCCGCCGTTGTAGGAAGCTGCCATATTTGCGGCACCGTAGGTGCAACTGTTCAACATCATCTTGGTATTTGAATAACCGGATCCGATTGCAGTTGAAGTATTGACGGAACCCGTACCACCTGAAGTGAGGGCGGCTACAAAAGTCGATGTATTTGAACACCAAACGATCTCTGGATCCGCAACTCCACCACTCCATGTATTTGGGGCAGCTTCTAGATAACGCCACGGAGCAGTTGCCGTTGCTGTCTGAACATAGAAAACAATTCCGCCACCAGGACCGGTATTTCCAATGATGCAAGTTCCACCTTCGGCACATGACATTCCATAACTTCCATTCGTTCCGACCGTTCCATTCGTTCCATTGGAACCTGCTGCGCCATTAGATCCACTAGCACCTCCTGCGCCATTAGATCCATTAGTACCTCCCGAACCTGCTGGCCCAGTTGGACCTTGAGAACCAGTCTCGCCCTTAACTCCTTGACGGCCGAGAATGGAAACTCCTGCTGGCCAACCAGTTATTAAATCTTTAGGTCCAAATAGAACTCTTGTTGCAGAGTTAATGAATATATCCCCCGGTGCTCCCAATGTGCTTACTGGATCAGTTGTACCGCTCCATAAAGTCTTTCCATCGCTGCCATTTTTTCCATCAATACCATTCTTACCATCACTACCGACTAGTCCCGCAGCACCGTTTAATCCAACAGTGCCTGCATCCCCTTGTTCTCCAATGACTAATTTCTCAAATCCTTTTGGACATTTGGAAGTTGATGGGTGTGTAACAACAGTCGACTTTGGATTAACACATACGAGATATCCGCCCGAAGTTAGATTCAATAATCCAGTTGCCTGCGCACTAATGCCACCAACAACAAGGGTCAGAACTAATAGAGCCAGAGTTGTTTTATTGCGATTGGGCGCGAAAGGTTTACTTGGCATTAGTTAGAACGCTCGAATTGGTCGAACGTAACCGAGGTGGGCCTTAATGTCGGTGTCGGCAAGGCTACCGTTGAATGGCTGGTACCACACGTGACCCGAGTCAAGCTCAAATGAGGACCAGTAGCCGCTTGCAACAAACCCTCCAACCGTTGTTTTTTGTAAAGAGAGTTGGTTGAGCTCATCTTTAGATGGCAGGAACCAATCGCTCTTTCCGCCGCCGTTATAGGAAGTTGCCATATTTGCAGCACCGTATGTACAACTTCCGATCATCATCTTGCTATTTGAAAAACCTGATCCAATTGCAGTTGAAGTATTCACCGAACCCGTGCTACCTGAAGTAAGGGCTGCAACGAAGGCCGATGTATTTGAGCACCAAGCTATTGTTGGATCGGCAACTCCACCACTCCATGTATTAGGGGCAGCCTCTAGGTAACGCCACGGAGCGGTAGCCGTTGCTGTCTGAACATAGAAAACAATTCCGCCACCAGGTCCGGTGTTTCCAACGATGCATGTTCCGCCTTCGGCACATGTCAATGTTGCATTACTTCCATTAGTTCCATTACTTCCATTAGTACCTGCACCACCATTAGAGCCATTTGATCCTGCGGCACCAGTAGCACCAGTTGCACCCGTTGACCCTTGAGGACCTGTTAGTCCTCGCGCACCTGTATCACCTTTGACTCCTTGAAGGCCGAGCATAGGAACTCCTGCAGGCCAACCTGTTGTTAACTCTTTAGGTCCAAATAAAACTTTTGTTGTTGCGTTAATAAACATATCTCCGGGGACGCCCCACGTACTTTCTGGATCTGTTGTGCCGTTCCAGAGAGTTCTTCCATCAGCACCGTTCTTGCCATCGACGCCATTCTTTCCGTCAACACCAGGTAATCCTGCAGCGCCGGTTATGCCCACTGTTCCAGCATCACCTTGTGCACCAAGGATTAACTTTTCATAATTCTTTGGGCACCTCGAAGTTGAAGGGTGAGTCACAACTTTTGTCTCTGGATGAACGCAGACGAGATATCCGCCCGACGTTAGATTTAATATTCCCGTTGCCTGTGCGCTAATTCCACCGATAACAAGGGCTAGAACTAATAGGGCGACGCTAGTTTTATTGCGGGTAAGTGCGAAGGATTTACGTTGCATAAGTTAGAACGCCCGAATCGGACGGACGCGGTAGAGTTCATTCTTGTAACCTAGGGACTGTTGGAAGAAGCTGAACCGCTGGCGGTACGAGTTGTTGTACTGCTCTTCAGAAAGAATGCCTTCAGAAGAGGTCCAGTAGAGGGCATTCACGGCGAATCCACCCACCGTTGATTCCTTTGAATAGAGCTCGTTGAGTTCATTTTTAGATGGCAAATGCCAATCAGATTTTCCGCCACCGTTATAGGCCGCTGCCGCATTTGCAGCACCCCATGCACAGCCAATAAGCATTATCCGGGTATTGGTATATCCGGCACCTATCGCATCTAATGTTGTTATATCGTCCCTTAGGCCCGTGGCTAGGTTTGGAGCAGCTTCAGTTTGGTTGGAACACCACCGGATGAACGGATCTTCTGTTCCACCACTCCATGTATTTGGGGCAGCCTCTAGGTAACGCCACGGAGCAGCAGCCGTTGCTGTCTGAACATAGAAAACAATTCCGCCACCTGGGCCGGTGTTTCCAACGAAGCATGTTCCACCTTGGGCACATGACAATCCATAACTTCCATTGTTTCCTGTAGCTCCATTAGATCCATTGGCACCTGCCGCACCGTTAGATCCATTGGCACCCGTCGCGCCATTAGCTCCATTACCACCACCTGAACCTGCTGGCCCAGTTGGACCTTGAGAACCAGTCTCACCTTTAATTCCTTGGCGGCCGAGGATGGAAACTCCAGCTGGCCAACCAGTTGTTAAATCTTTAGGTCCAAATAGAACTCTTGTTGCAGAGTTAATAAATATGTCTCCCGGTGCTCCCAGGGTAATTACTGGATCTATCGTGCCACTCCAGAGAGTCTTTCCATCGCCGCCATTTTTTCCATCAATACCATTCTTACCATCACTACCGACTAGTCCTGCCGCACCGTTTAATCCAACAGTTCCTGCATCGCCTTGTTCTCCAATGACTAATTTCTCAAACCCCTTTGGACATTTGGAAGTTGATGGGTGTGTAACAACAGATGTCTTTGGATTAACGCAGACGAGGTATCCGCCTGAGGTGAGATTGAATAAGCCAGTTGCCTGCGCACTAATTCCGCCGATAACAAGGGCAAGAACTAATAGAGCCAGGGTTGTTTTATTGCGGGTAAGTGCGAACGCTTTAGGTTGCATTAGCTAGAACGCCCGAATCGGCCGGATGTAACGGCCGAGACTCTTATGGTTGAGGCTCTGAGTGTTATTACTGAAGTCCTGGTACCACGCGATGAACACCAGGTCCGCCGGGCTCTCAGAAGAGGACCAGTAAGGGCCGCTCACGAATCCTCCGACGGTGGTTCTCTCTAAGTAGAGTTGATTTAGCTCATCTTTAGATGGTAGAAACCAATTTGATTTTCCACCACCGCTATAGGAAGCTGCAATATTTGCAGCGCCATAAGTGCAAGTTCCCAGCATCGTCCGTGTATTTGAGAATCCGGTACTTATGGCAGTTGAAGTACTCGCCGATCCCGTACTGCCTGATGTCAGGGCTGCAACATAAGGAGTAGTACTAGAACACCAAACTATTGACGGATCTGCTTCTCCACCGCTCCATGTATTAGGTGCGGCCTCCATGTAACGCCATGGCGTGGCGGTTGTATTAGGTGTTGTACTTACATAAAAGACTTTTCCACCACCAGGTCCGGTGTTTCCAACGATGCATGTTCCTCCTTGGGCGCATGTCAACGTTGCATTACTTCCAGGAGCACCAGCAGAGCCATTAGAGCCATTTGAACCTGCAGAGCCATTTGATCCTGCCGCTCCAGTAGCACCAGTTGCACCCGTTGAGCCTTGAGGCCCTGCTAATCCTCGGACACCAGTATCACCTTTGACTCCTTGAAGGCCGAGCATAGGAACTCCTGCTGGCCAACCTGTTGTTAATTCTTTAGGTCCAAATAAAACTTTTGTTGTTGCGTTAATAAACATATCTCCGGGGACGCCCCACGTGCTTTCTGGATCAGTTGTGCCGTTCCAGAGAGTCCTTCCATCAGCACCGTTCTTTCCATCGACGCCATTCTTTCCGTCAACACCAGGTAGTCCTGCAGCGCCGGTTATTCCCACTGTGCCGGCATCACCTTGTGCTCCAAGGATTAACTTTTCATAATTCCTAGGGCATTTTGAAGTTGATGGGTGAGTCACAACTTTTGTCTTTGGATGAACACAGACGAGGTATCCGCCCGACGTTAGATTTAATATTCCCACTGCCTGTGCGCTAATTCCACCAATAACAAGGGTTAGAACTAATAGGGCGACGCTGGTTTTATTGCGTGCAAGAGCAAAGGACCTTCTTGGCATGTGGTCTCCGTGAGAATAGTGTGATGTTTAGACGAGCATATTGTGAGGGTTAGCGCTCCCGATTACAAGGCAGCATAGGGAACCCCTACAGATGTGTCCTAGAGATTAATAACTGACCAGCGCGCTTGCCCTCCATAGTCAGGACAGTGATTCGTAGGCCATTGATTGTGACGACATCATGCTCTTTCGGAATACGTCCTAAATGGTGCATCACAAAACCGCTCGCAGTCTCATAGGGACCGTCGGGGATTTCTAGCTCGGCCTGTTCGATGAGATCCTCGATCGAAATCAGACCGTCTACCTCGAAGTCACCTGTACGGGGCTCCTCTGTCACGTCGGCATCTACTTCATCGTATTCATCGCGGATATCTCCGATTAGACACTCAACTAAATCCTCTAACGTCACGATGCCATCAGTTCCGCCGTATTCATCCAGAACGATTGCTACATGCTGGCCCTGCAATCGCATCTCGGTCAGCGCCGGCAAGACACCTTTTGTTCCAGGTAAAAACATAATCGTGCGAACAAGTTCTACGATCTTGGTCGACTTACTTGCAAGGGATGTATCTAATAAATCGCGTACGTGAATAAAGCCGACAACTTCATCCGTTGAGCCACGAACTACTGGATAACGTGAGTGGGCTTTATCGACGGCTAATTCAATCGCCCTACCAACAGAAAATGATGCATCCATAAAATCAACTTCAGTGCGCGGAACCATAACCTCATGAATCTGTCGTTCAGATGCGTTAAATACTTCTTCTACGATGTCTCGCTCTTCGGCAGTTAATGCCGCATGTCCTGCAACTAAATCAAGGAGCTCCTCTTCGCTCATCGCACTGCGTTGCTCTTTTGGATCGACACCAAATAAACGTACGACAAAGTCGGTTGAGTGAGAGAGCAGCCAAATTATTGGACGGAATATTTTCGCTATGACATCGATGATTCCAGCCGATGCCAACGAGATTTCTTCAGAGCGAAAAAGCGCAAGGCGTTTAGGTACGAGCTCGCCAAAGACAAGTGAGAAATAAGCAATTACCAGCGTCACCCCAATAATTGAAAGAGTTGTGCTCAGGCCATTGGATAGCCCACGCTCTTCAAGCCAAGGGATCACATACCCGCCAAGCTTTTCAGCACCTAAGGCGGCTGATAAGAATCCGCAGACTGTCACCCCAACTTGGGCAGCGGCTAGAAAACGGTTGGGATTCTCAGCTAATTTTGCAACGCGAGCGCCACGTTTTCCACGAAGTGCGAGTTGGCGGACCTGGCTATCACGCAGAGAGATTAACGCGATTTCTGCGGCAACAAAGAGTGAGGCTGTCAGAATCAGTGCGGCGACTATTGAAATGTCTCCCAGCAAAGAGCCCAGCGAGTGCGATTCCATTATGAAGGAAAGTATAGGTCACCCAGCTCTGCCTTTCATTTACTGGTATTTACGCGTAATCTAGCCAGCGTTGGCCGACCGGCCATCACCTTCATCCTCGGACCGTCGGGCACGTACCTGCCCGGAGAAGGAGAGAAATCTCATGGCATCAGTAGTTTTCGAAGCCGCATCACGTATCTATCCAGGCACCACAGCACCTGCAGTTGATAAATTAAATCTCACTGTCAATGACGGTGAGTTTTTGGTTTTAGTTGGCCCATCAGGTTGCGGAAAGTCAACATCACTTCGTATGTTGGCAGGACTTGAAGAGATTGACACTGGTCGAATCTTGATCGGTGATCGCGATGTAACAAACGTTGCACCAAAAGATCGCGACATTGCAATGGTCTTCCAGTCATATGCGCTTTACCCACATATGACAGTTGCAGAAAATATGGGCTTTGCATTAAAGATTGCAGGCACACCAAAAGAAGAGCGCGAGCGTCGCGTATTAGAAGCGGCAAAGCTGCTCGATCTTGAGCCATACCTAGAGCGCAAGCCAAAAGCTCTTTCAGGTGGACAACGTCAGCGCGTTGCAATGGGTCGCGCAATTGTTCGCGAGCCACAGGTATTCCTTATGGATGAGCCTCTATCAAACCTTGATGCGAAGTTGCGTGTAGCAACTCGTACACAGATCGCTGCATTACAGCGCCGTCTTGGAATCACAACTGTTTACGTAACTCACGACCAGGTTGAAGCTATGACAATGGGTGATCGCGTAGCAGTTCTAAAAGATGGTTTGCTACAGCAAGTAGATACACCACGAAATCTTTACGACAACCCATCAAATGCTTTCGTTGCTGGCTTTATCGGCTCACCTGCGATGAACCTACTTAACGCTCCAATCGTTAATGGCAAGGCAATGCTTGGAAATCTCGGCATCGCAGTACCAGCATCTGCTGGCAATGAGGTCACTGTTGGTGTTCGCCCAGAGGGCTTCACTCCAGCAAGTGATGGCTTCCACGTTCAAGTAGAGGTTGTTGAAGAGCTTGGGTCGGACGCATTCGTTTATGGAAAGCCAGCCGATACAAACGTTAAGTTTGCTAATGCAGGCGATGAAGGCGCACAGATCATCGTGCGTTGGGATCCAAAGAATCCTCCAAAGCCAGGTGAGACAATCGCAGTTACTGCTAATCCAAATGCAGTGCATTTGTTTAACTCAGTTACTGGAGAGCGTATTTAATCTCTTTATTAGAAAACCCGCGGACCATATCGGTTCGCGGGTTTTTTAATGTCGATTAATACTTGATGCGCTCCCACCCTGGACGGGCTTTACGGTTACCTGCAACACCGCGACCGTCGCGGGTGCGATAGACAAT
>Ga0209297_1001169_pt1 | contig 15245 bp, 14 predicted proteins | sample S_130805_MF_Meta_FD_187322 | JGI IMG/M metagenome (GOLD analysis project Ga0209297, IMG submission 187322) | Freshwater microbial communities from Lake Simoncouche, Canada to study carbon cycling - S_130805_MF_MetaG (SPAdes) (version 2) | ecosystem: Environmental > Aquatic > Freshwater > Lake ... | reverse complement strand
CCTTTATAAATCAAATTATAGGAATCTTTTAAAAGAATTGTGTTATTGATCTAATATTTTTTTAATATTTGGCTTAAAATATAATTTTGATTTTAAAACTTTACCATCTTCTCTATATATTGGCTTTCCATCTTCATCTAATTTACTCATATTACTTCTATGTATTTCGTCGTAAACCTCTTCTATTTTATGCTCTAAGCCATGTTTTAAAATTGTACCAAATAAAATATACAACTGATCACCCAAAGCATCAGCAATCTCGATAATATCATTATTTTTACACGCCTCTAAATATTCTTCATTCTCTTCTTTAATTAGATTAAAACGCAACTGATAATCATTTTCATCAATTAATTTTATTTGATCTGCCTTTCCAATTTTAAAAACCGTATGAAATTCGGCAACAGATTTTATTTTTTCATGAAGAATAGACATACTTATTTTTTAATATTACTTGATTTGTACTCATTATTTATTTCTTTAATAACAACATCGGTTATCTCTAAAGTTTTGTTACCTAATAACATGCTAGGAACCGTCTCACTGTATGAGAATATATAATCAAATTTTCCATTATTCCATTGAACTAAAAAATCTCTAACATTTTTTTGAAATTTAGCATTTTTCTGATTGATATCCATGGATAGATTATCCATTTGTAGTTGCTTATTTTGGGCTTCTTTTTCTAAAGCCATAATTTCATTCTCGGCTGTTTTCAATTCATTTTGAGAGGCTATTCCTGCTTTAGCTGATAATTGATACGCCTCAACTTTTTTTCGATATTGCATACTTAAACTCTCAACGCTTGCTTCAATATTAGCTTTTCTTCGTTTTGTTTCAGATACTAAATCAGCAATTTCTAAACTCTCTTCGTTTAATCTATCTATATTTAAATAAGCTATTTTACCAGTAGGAATTGATTCTATCTGATTAAAATCAGTTGATGATCGTTTTTTTATTGAGTCTGATTTTTCAATCCCATTTTCTTCGATTTTATTACCAGAAGATTGTAATGAATTAAGCTTAAAAAATAGAAAAATAACAGCGAATGTCAATAAAGCTAAAAAGCTAATTAAAAATTTATTCATAGTATAATTATTTATACAAATATAAAAAGCTTATTGTTAAATTTTGTATTTATTTTGTAATTTTTGCAACCACACCCTTTTTCTTGTTATCATTCAAAGCATTAAAATAATTTAAAATACTATTAAAAACTCTTTCAGAGGGAATACAATCTGAGTTTAACTCATGAAGGCACCAATGCTGATAATCTAAAAGAAAAAGGCTGTCAGTTGGTGTTAAAAAAAAACGCTCATATGAAGGCAATCGCTGTTTAATTTTTTTATTTATTTTTAACTCTAAAACTATATTATTTCCTCCTTTACTATTAGAAGATAGAAAATCGGGCCATTTATTAATTAGGTTAAAAAACGGCAAAACAATAAAAAAAATAAATACAGGGTAAAATAAAATACGATTAAATAAAAAAATAAAACTATAATTAGTTTGTTTAGTATTACCAGAAAACAAAAAAAATAAAAGTATAATAAATGATAAATTACTAAACCACAAAGCATAATTAAGGTGATTAGCAGATGGAAAATATAGAAATAACAACATCAAATGCAATAAAAAAGCAATACTAATTGCTAAATATCTAATCGAAGAAATTATCAATCCTAAACCAATAAACATTAATAAATAAGGTACTAAGTAGCCTATTTTTTTTAAAAATATAAAATGTCTTTCGCTAACCAAAGTTTGAATTGGTGAAATAATTTTTTCAAAGGATTCTTTTACAAATTGATCATTTAAACAACTGATTCCATTAAAAAAATAAAACGAGGCGAAAATCAATTGAATGATAATAAAAAACGATGTGTTTTTATTTGGCTCATCAACTCTACCGTTATAAAAAATAAACATAACCAATAAAGAGTTATACATAAAAAACCAGGGCTGAAGGCGGTTAAGATCAAATAAAATAAGAAAAAAACATAATAAACACGCAAGAAAAATAAATACACGCTGAAATCTTAAAAAAAGTGAAGTTATCCAAAACAAAATAACCAAAACAATCCATATAAAATCATAGGAAGAGTTTAACCAATTTAGTTGTATAATCGGAGTAACAGGAAAACTTCTATCTCCACACCATAAATTCAAACTCAGTAAAACAGAAATTAATAAGGATAAAACAAGAGTGAAACGAATTAAATTAATTCTTTGTGATATTGATAATTTTAAGCCTTCCATTTTACTATTTTATTTTGCCTATACAAAAAAAATACTCTTTATAGTAGGCTTCACCCAAATTACTAATCATTACGCCTCTACTTGAACTCGCGTGAACGAAAAAATCATCTTTAATATAAACGCCTATGTGAGAAACAGTTTTACTGTTTATTTTAAAAAAAACTAAATCGCCAGATTTTGCTTCTTTTATTTCTGATTTAACCGATTGAATATAAATATCATTTGCTACTCTTGCTATTTTTTTATTATAAACTTTTTCAAATAAAAGATCTGTAAAACAACTGCAATCAACACCATTTTTCAAACACCCTCCATATTTATAAGGAACCCCATACCATTCGTTAATAAAAGAATATAAAGGATTATTTCTTATTTCTCTTTCGCTAACATTTAACTTCTCTTGAATAAGTTCTGAGTTACTTAATTTCTTTGTTTTATCCCCATTATTATCAGATTTTTTTAGAGTTAAGTCTTTTTTGGATTTAGATTTTATCTCTTTTTGATGATGCTTACAAGCAAACATAAAAAAAAATAGGGCAAAACAGTAAATTAATCGATAATTTAATCTAATCATTTAAACCAAAAGTAATTCATAAGCTCATAAGTAAAACATGTTTTTAAACCTCTTTTATACAAAGGGTTGTTAATACTCAATTATAGAAAAATACAATAAAATAAATATTTGGAATGAAAATCTAATTTTATTATTTTAAAACAATATTTAATTAACAACAATAAGGGCAAATAGTATAAAAATTATTACTTTTAATGAATTAAAGATGTATTATTTTGATGGATTTTCTAATTAAATAAATGTGAAAACTAAAATACCAAACGAAATACTTAAAAAAGCATTTGAGCTCATGTGCAAAGCCAAATGTATGACTGAGCTTTATGAGGCTAATAAAGAAATAACATCTAAATACGTTCATGCAACTAGCAGAGGTCACGAAGCAATCCAAATTGCATTAGGTATTCAACTATTACCACAAGATTATTTAAGTGCTTATTACAGAGATGATAGTATATTATTGAGTATTGGGTTAGAACCCTTTGAACTCATGTTACAGCTTCTAGCTAAACGAAACGATCCATTTTCTGCCGGAAGAACCTATTATTCTCATCCGAGTTTAAAACGTGATGACATGCCAAAAATCCCTCATCAATCTAGCGCGACCGGCATGCAAGCTATTCCTACTACTGGCATTGCTTTAGGATTGCAGTATTTAGAAAAGAATGGGATGAATATGGATTACAAGGGACTAAACCCAATTGCCATTTGTTCGCTAGGAGATGCCAGTTGCACCGAAGGAGAAGTGTCTGAAGCATTTCAAATGGCGGTATTAAAACAATTACCTATTTTATTTTTAGTTCAAGATAATGAATGGGATATTAGTGCTAAAGCTAAAGAATTTCGTTCTCAAGATATTACTGAATTTTCAAAAGGATTTAAAGGTCTTGAAACAAAAACTATAGATGGTACCGATTTTATTTTAAGTTATAATATAGTTAAAGATTGTATTAATACCATTCGTACTGAGCGAAGGCCTATGTTAATTCATGCAAAGGTTCCTTTACTTAATCATCATACCAGTGGAGTTAGAAAAGAATGGTACAGAGATGATTTAGCAGAATCCGAAAAAAGAGATCCTTTACCACGTTTAAGAAATCAATTAATTGTTTCAGGAATTGATTCTGATGAATTAAAATTAATTGAAATAAATGCAAAAATAATAGTAGAAAACGATTATCAAAAAGCCATTCTTGAAGAAGACCCATTGCCTGAGGATTTATTTCTACATGAATTTGCCCCTACCCCAATAACTGAAGAAAAAGGCGAACGTTCTCCAATCGGTAAACAAGCAACCGTTATGGTAGATAGTGCATTGTTCGCAATTAGAGAATTAATGACAAAACATCCAGAGTGTTTATTGTACGGACAAGATGTAGGTGCAAGATTAGGAGGTGTATTCAGAGAGGCTGCAACATTAGGTGAACAATTTGGAGAGAACCGAGTTTTTAACACACCTATTCAAGAAGCATTTATTGTGGGTTCTACAGTTGGAATGAGTGCAGTAGGATTAAAACCAATTGTTGAAGTTCAGTTTGCTGATTATATCTGGCCAGGCTTAAATCAATTGTTTACCGAAGTTAGCAGAAGTTGTTATTTATCAAATGGTAAGTGGCCAGTAAGTATGATATTACGTGTTCCAACAGGCGCTTATGGTAGCGGAGGTCCTTATCATTCTTCAAGTGTTGAAAGTGTTTTATCAAATATAAAAGGAATTAAAATTGCTTATCCAAGTACTGGTGCAGATTTAAAAGGGCTTATAAAAGCAGCTTATTATGATCCTAATCCGGTTATTATTTTAGAACATAAAGGATTATATTGGAGTAAAATAAAAGGTACAGAAGATGCAAAAACAATTGAACCAGACGAAAATTACATCATTCCTTTTGGTAAAGCTCGAATAGTAATTTCTGCAGATGAAGATAATGTAAAAAATGGCAAATCTATTTGTATTATTACATATGGAATGGGTGTTTATTGGGCTAAAGCTGCTGCCAAAAAATTTGAAGGTAAAATTGAAATTATCGATTTAAGAACCATTGCTCCTATTGATGAAGATGCTATTTTTAATAGTGCCCGAATCCATGGTAAAATAATGGTTTTAACAGAAGAACCCGTTAACAATGGATTTTCACAAAGTATTGCCGCTCGAATTAGTGAGCATTGTTTTGAATATTTAGATGCTCCTGTTAAAGTAATTGGTTCAGAAAATTTACCTGCTATTCCATTAAATTCAATTTTAGAAAAAACTATGCTTCCAAATGCCCAAAAGGTTGAAATAGCAATTGAAAAATTATTGAACTATTGATATAAAAAGATTAAAAATTTAAAACATGGAACAACTAATTGAATGCGTACCGAATTTTAGCGAAGGACTTGATTTATCTATCATTAAACAAATTACTGATGAGTGCGAAAAAGTAGATGGTATTAAATTATTAAATGTTGATCCGGGTAAAACAACTAACCGAACAGTTGTAACTTTTGTTGGTAATCCTCAAGCCGTTATAGATGCAGCTTTTAATGCTATTAAAAAAGCAGGGGAATTAATTGATATGAGTAAACACAAAGGCGAACACCCTCGAATGGGAGCTACAGATGTTTGTCCGCTTATTCCAATTAAAAATATTAGTCTGCAACAAACAGCAATTTATGCTCAAAAATTAGCTAAACGCGTTGGTGAAGAACTAAACCTACCCATATATTTATACGAAGAAGCTCAAACAAATAAAAAAAGAAGTAATCTTTCTGAAATAAGAGCTGGAGAATACGAAGGCTATTTTAAAAAAATTTTATTACCAGAATGGAAGCCCGATTTTGGACCTCAAATTTTTGACGAAAAACGGGGTGCTACTGTTATTGGTGCTAGAGATTTTTTAGTGGCCTATAACATAAATCTTAATACAACTTCTACTCGTCGAGCTAATTCTATTGCTTTCGATGTTAGAGAAGCTGGTCGTGTTTTAAGAGATGGAGATCCAATAACTGGAAAAGTAATTTTAAACGCTGACGGAAGCCCAAAATCAATTCCTGGATCTTTAAAATCAGTTAAAGCAATAGGTTGGTACATTCAAGAATATGGCGTTTGCCAAATATCTATGAATCTGACTAATATTAATATAACACCTATTCACATCGCATTTGACGAAGTTGTAAAAAAAGCATCCGAAAGAGGAATTCGGGTTACTGGCTCTGAATTAATTGGTTTAATTCCTCTAAAAGGAATGTTAGATGCAGGAAAATATTTTCTAAATAAACAAAAACGATCTGTTGGTGTTTCCGAGTCTGAATTAATTAAAATAGCAGTTAAATCAATGGGCTTAGATGAATTAGCTCCTTTTAATCCAGAAGAACGAATTATTGAATATGTGTTAAAAAATACGGCTGACTCAAAATTAATTAATATGAATTTAGCAACTTTTGCAGATGAAACAGCAAGCGAAAGTCCAGCACCTGGTGGAGGCTCTATTTCTGCATATGTTGGTAGTTTAGGTGTTTCATTGGCTACAATGGTTGCTAATTTAAGTTCACACAAAAAAGGTTGGGACAATCGTTGGCAAGAATTTAGTATTTGGGCCGAGAAAGGACAAGCTCTTAAAGATCAATTAATTAATTTGGTAGATGCAGATACTAAAGCCTTTAATGATATCATGTCTGCTTTTAATTTACCTAAATCAACCGATGAAGAAAAAAAGAAAAGAATGCAGTGTATTCAAGAGGCAACAAAGTACGCAATTGAAGTTCCTTTTAAAGTAATGCAACTCTCTTTTGAAAGTCTGGATTTAATTAAAACAATGGCTATAGAAGGCAATCCTAATTCGGTAAGTGATGCCGGAGTTGGTGCTTTGTGTGCCAGAAGCGCAGTAATGGGCGCATTTATGAATGTAAGAATCAATGCATCAGGTTTAGATGATAAAAAATTTGTAGATGAAATAATCTCTAAAGGAAAATTAATTGAAAAACAAACCATCGCCGCCGAAACAGAAATTTTATCTATTGTAAACGAAAAAATTGGTATTTAACAAAATTTTAAAATAAAGTGATTCCAAAAAACACGGTTGATATCATAATTGAAACTGCTCATGTAGAAGAAGTAGTTGGCGAATTTATTACTTTAAAAAAAAGAGGTGCTAATTTACTAGGATTATGCCCCTTTCATGGCGAAAAAACACCTTCTTTTACTGTATCTTCTGTAAAAGGTATTTATAAATGTTTTGGCTGTGGTAAGGCAGGCAACTCAGTAAATTTTGTAATGGATCATTTAAAACTTACTTATCCAGAAGCTTTAAAATGGTTAGCAAAAAAATATAACATCGAAGTTATTGAACGCGAAATAACTCCTGCCGAACGAGAATTACAAACTGAGCGCGAAAGTATGCTTATAGTTATGCAATATGCTCAACGGTATTTTTCAGAAACTATGTTACAAATAGACGAAGGTAAATCTATTGGATTAGGTTATTTTAAAGAGCGTGATTTAAAAGACGATATTATTTCAAAATTTCAATTAGGCTATAGTTTAGAAGAAAAAAATTCATTCACTAATACCGCCATAAAAAACGGTTATTCACCAAAATATCTTGCCAAAACTGGCATGAGTATTTTAAGTAACCGCTACGTTGAAGGAAATGAAATTAAAGACAACGATTTATTTGATCGATATGCAGGTAGAGTCATGTTTCCAATTCACGACGATGGTGGCCGAGTAGTTGCATTTGGAGGAAGATCCTTAACTAAAGATAAAAAAATAGCCAAATATATTAATAGCCCTGAAACAGAAATTTATAATAAAAGTAAAATTTTATATGGATTATGGTTAGGAAAAAAAACTATTCAAGAAAAAGATGCCTGTTATCTCGTTGAAGGCTATATGGATGTTATCGCCATGCATCAAGCAGGTATAGAAAATGTAGTAGCCTCAAGCGGAACTTCTCTTACAGTCGACCAAATTAAATCTATACATCGCTTTACTAAAAACATTATTGTTTTATACGATGGCGATGAAGCAGGACAAAAAGCCAGCTCCCGAGCTATCCCGCTTTTACTTGAAGAAGGAATGAATGTTAAACTTCTTCAATTTCCTGATAATGATGACCCTGATTCATTTAGTCGCAAAGTTACAATTCAAGAGTTTCATGATTATATAGAAACTAATGTTACTGATTTTTTATATTTCAAAACCAAAAAATTAAAAGAACAAACTAAAAACGATCCAATAAAACTTGCCGGAGTTATTAAAGATATTGTTGAAAATATTGCAATTATTCCGGATAATATTATTAGAAGTATTTATATAAAAGAGTGTTCTAATATAATGGAAATTGAAGAATCAATTCTCCAATTAGAAGTAAATAAAATTAGAAGAAAAGTATCTCCAAAACAAAAAAAAGATGATTCTGTTCTCGATGAAAATTCACAAACAGAAATTTTAAATCAAACCAATTTTCAAGAAACAAATGAAAATACAGTCTTAAAATTTGACTCAGAAGAGAAGGAACTTTTAAGAATTATGTTGTTACATGGCAACATTTTAGTAAAAATAGATGCTGAAAATGAAAATGAAGTTGCTGCTGATGATTTAGAAATTACTATTTCTGAATTTATTTTATATGAACTATGGAGAGATCAAATTAGTTTCGAAAATCCTATTCATCAGGTTATTTTAGATGAATATATTCTTGAATTGAGTCATGACCGAATACCAACAATTCAACATTTTTCAATGTCGCAAAACCCAATTATAAGCAGTTTCGTAATCAATAACATTATTAATAACTATGAATTAAGTAATAAATGGGAAAAACTTGGTGTTTATATTAGCGAAGAAATAAATGATATAAAAAAAAGTACCGAGAATCTACTTTTTAGTTTAAAAGAAAAAAAAATAAACTCCTTCATCAATCAAAAACAAGATCTACTTAAATTAACAAACCCTGAAGAAACTGAACATATAATTAAAGAAATAATTCAGCTAATAGGTTTAAAAAAAAGGGTTAACAAATTATTAGGTAGAATTGTAATAAAATAATATTTTAATTTGATTATTAAAAAAAATTATACTTCAACCAGAGTTCCAATTTTATGACCTAATATTAAATTTTTGAGATTTCCTTTTTTATTCATGTCAAAAACAATAATCGGTAAATTATTTTCTTTACATAATGTAAATGCCGTCATATCCATTACTTCCAAGCCTTTATCATAAACCTCTTTAAATTTAATAGTCTCGTATTTAGTTGCAGTGGTATCTTTCTCTGGATCCGCAGTATAAATTCCATCTACACGAGTACCTTTTAATATTACTGAAGCTTCAATTTCAATCGCTCGCAAAGTAGCGGCTGTATCTGTTGTAAAATAGGGATTTCCAGTACCTGCACCAAATATTACAACTCGACCTTTTTCTAAATGACGGACAGCTTTTCGTCTAATAAAAGGTTCGCAAATTTGTTCCATTTTTATTGCACTTTGTAAACGAGTTGAAACTCCAATACCTTCTAAAGCAGATTGAATAGCCATACTATTAATTACAGTAGCCAACATCCCCATATAATCTCCATGTACGCGATCCATGCCACCTTTTTCAGCTTGAATACCGCGAAAAATATTTCCTCCACCAATTACTATGGCTACTTCGCAACCTTCGTCGTAAATAGATTTAATTTCATTAGCATATTCCAACAAACGTTCTTGATCAATACCAAAACCTTTATTTCCCATTAAAGCTTCTCCACTTAATTTTAAAAGAATTCTTTTATATTTCATGATTTTATATATTTGATTTTTTAAAAAAATAGTTTCTGGTATTTACTATTTTAAAGGTAAAAAAAAATCCCGATTAAAAAATCGGGATTTAAAATTAAGATAACGAAAAACGTTTTAGTGCCGAAACGGTTAGGTCTTTTTCAACACCTTGCAAAAACTGTCTAACAGTTAGTTTGTTATCAATAAAATATTCTTGATTTAATAAAGTTGAGTCTTTATAAAATTTATTTAATTTACCTTGAGCAATTTTCTCAATCATATCTTCTGGTTTCCCTTCGGCACGAGTAGTTTCGCGAGCTATATCTAATTCACGATTAATAGTTGTTGCGTCCACATCATCTTTATCAATTGCTAAAGGAGCCATTGCAGCAGCCTGCATTGCAATATTTTTAGCAACTTCATCAGAAACAATTTTATTAAATCCAATAGAAACTGCTAAACGATTTCCTGGATGAATGTATCCAACAACTTGTTCTGCACGTATAACTTGATAAAATCCAATATCAATTTTCTCACCAATCTTACCTACTTGTTCCATAAATTTATCAGCAATTGATATTGTACCATCATATGATAATGATTTTAACTCATCGGCTGTAGCAGGTTTTTTATCAAGTGCAACAGATGCAACCGTTTCTGCAAACTTTATAAAATCAGCATTTTGGGCTACAAAATCTGTTTCACAATTAACACTAATAACAATTCCAGATTTTTTATCTGTTGCTGTTTTAGCTAAAACTACACCTTCTTTAGCATCACGATCTGCTCGATTGGCAGCAACTTTTGCCCCCTTTTTACGAAGAAAATCAACAGCGGCTTCAAAATCACCGTTACATTCTTCTAATGCTTTTTTGCAATCCATCATACCAGATCCTGTTTGCTGGCGTAATTTGTTAACTTCTGCTGCTGTAATAGCCATTTTTATAAAATTAAGTTGTTATTTATTTTTTTATCTTGATAATATTCTTTCTTAAAAAAAAAGGTCAAGCTGTAATAACAGGATGACCGCTTTTAATTAATTAAATTAAATTTATTTCTTTGCTATCACTCTTCGACGTGGTTTTTTAGCACCGCCTTTTTCTTCTTCATTAGTATTTTTAGTAGCACCTTTAATTACAATACCTTCAGCTAATTCTTCAGCTTCATTAGCACTTAATTCTTTTGTATCTCCTTCTTCAGTATTTGCTTCTTTATCCATTTTGCGGTCTGATAATCCTTCTTTTACAGCACTTACCATTAATTCAATAATATAGGCAATTGAAGTGGAAGCGTCGTCGTTTGCTGGAACTGCAAAATCAACTAAATTTGGATTTGAATTCGTATCAACAATTGCAAAGGTTGGGATATTTAAACGTTTTGCTTCAGCAACAGCAATATGTTCTTTGGTAATATCTACAATAAATAAAGCTGCAGGTAAGCGAGTTAAATCAGAAACTGATCCAAATTGGATTTCTAATTTTGCACGTTCACGAGAAAATTGTAAACGTTCGCGTTTAGAAACATTTGTAAAAGTGCCATCAGCAAACATTTTATCTATCTGACTCATTCTTCGAACAGATTTACGAATAGTTGCAAAATTAGTTAACATACCGCCTGGCCAACGCTCAGTTACATATGGCATATTTACTGTTTTTACTTTCTCGGCAACAATATCTTTTGCTTGCTTTTTAGTCGCAACAAATAATACTTTACGACCCGAACGAGCAATTTGTTTCAAAGCTTCAGCTGCTTCTTCAATCTTTGCAACAGTTTTGTTTAAATCAATAATATGAATACCGTTTTTTTCGGCATATATGTATGGAGCCATTGCTGGATTCCACTTACTTTTAAGATGCCCAAAGTGTGCACCTGATTCTAGTAACTCGTTAAATGATGTTCTTACTGACATTTTTTATCTTCTTTCTTTAAATAATTTTATCGTTTGCTAAATTGGAAACGGGCACGAGCTTTTTTCTGACCAAATTTCTTACGTTCAACCATACGTGGATCACGAGTAATTAAACCAGCTGCACGCAAGTCTTTTTTTAATTCTGCATTCATTTCAACTAAAGCTTTTGCAATAGCTAAACGAATAGCTTGGGCTTGACCCGTTATGCCTCCACCAGCAACTTTCACTTTTACATCATATGAATCAAGTAATTTAGAAACCATTAAACTTTGAGTTACATAGTAATGCAAAGTTGGTGTAGTAAAATATGTTTTGTAATCTTTTCCGTTTACTTCAATTTTTCCTGAACCTGCAGATACGTATGCACGAGCAACTGAAGTTTTTCTGCGGCCAGATGTGTTTATTACTTCCATTTAATTATAATAAATTATTTAATTTTACTTAAATCAACCTTTTTTGGTTGCTGAGCATCATGCCCGTGTTCAGTTCCTACAAAAATTCGAACATTTGTATTCAAAGTTCTTCCTAAACGTCCTTTTGGTAACATGCCATGAATAGCATGAGTTAATATCTCTTCAGGTTTTTTTGCCATTAACTCTTTTGGAGTTGTAAACCTCTGTCCACTTTGAAATCCAGTGTAACGAACATACTCTTTATCAGTTAATTTTTTACCAGTAAAACGCACTTTTTCAGCGTTGATGATAATAACATTACTTCCAGAATCAGAGTGAGGAGTATAACTTGTTTTGTGTTTTCCACGAAGCAACATGGCAACTTTCGAAGCCAAACGGCCAACCACTTCATTCTCAGCGTCAACAAGTAACCACTCTTTATCGGCAGTTGCTTTATTCGCGAATTTTGTTTTATAACTTAATGCATCCACTTTATAAAAATTTTATCTTTTCCCTAAATTAGGGGTGCAAATCTAATAAGTTTTTTCTATTATTACAAACTTATTTTCAAAAATCAAGAGATTATGTTGTTTTTTATCCTTTTTTGAAAATAAAATCAGCATTTTTGCTTGTTGTTTCAGCAACTTCGACCATCGATATGTTTTTTATTTCGGCTAGTTTTTTTGCAATTTCTAAAAGATAAGATGGTTCATTTCGCTTTCCTCTGAAAGGATTTGGTGCCAAATAAGGCGCATCTGTTTCTAAAACAAAATGCTCTAAATCAATTTTTTCTACAACTTTATCCAATCCTGAATTTTTAAACGTTAAAACGCCTCCAATTCCTAATTTAAAATTTCCCAAATCAATAATTTTTTTTGCTTGTTCATAATTTCCAGAAAAACAATGAAAAATAGCTTTAGGTAATTTTGGAAACGATGTTAATACAGAAAAAATTTCATCAAAAGCATCTCTACAATGAATTACAATTGGATAATTAAAGGCTAATGCCCACTCTATTTGTGTTATAAAAGCATGCTTTTGTTCCTCAATAAATGTTTTATCCCAATACAAATCCATTCCTATTTCTCCTATGGCAACAAACTCTCTTTTTTTTAACCAATCACTAATTATTATTAACTCATTTTTTACATCATTTTTTACATGACAAGGATGTAAACCCATCATTGCAAAACAGTTTTTAGGAAAATGGGATTCTAAACTTAACATTGGAGCAATAGAATTTGAATCAATATTTGGTAGATAAAATTTACTTATACCATTATGAATTGCTTTTTCAATTAAAACATTTCTGTCTGAATTAAATTCCTCTGCATAAAGATGGGTATGTGTATCAATTAACATATTTATTAAATGTGTAAAGTATTTGTTTGGTTGGCTAAAATTATTAAATATTAGTGTTAATTAATTAATTAAATATTAATAATAAATTTAAGATAAACTATTCAAAATAAATATTTTCAAACTATTATTTAATTTCACGTTTTTTTAAAAGCCTGTTAACTTTGTATACAAAATAAAAGCACAACAACATTAAAATAACCATTACATAACCCAAAATATCAAAATTTTCGATTGGACTATTTTTGGATTTTTGAACAACAACTAAACCAGAAAACAAAGCGGCAATGCCTCCAGCAAATTGTTGTAAAGATGAATTTATACTCATGTATGCACCCCTGTCATACGCATCAGGAACTGCCGAATTTAAAGCCGTTGCAGGAACCATTCTACTCATGATTCCAACAAATAAAACTATATTAACTATAATAACCAACCAAATTGGCACAGGAGACAAATGAGTATATATTACAACCATCACAATGGCTATAATAGTTCCTATTCCAAAAATTAATAATTTATCATATTTATCACTTAATTTTCCAACAATTGGCATTATAATAATAGAAAATATACCTGTAAAGAAAAAAATAATAGCAACCTGACTTTGAGCAATATGTATATTGTTTACCATAAACGCAGTAGAAAAAGGCATAATCATAAATCCTCCCATTGATAATAAAGCGGTTGCTAAAAAACCTATGCGATAATCTTTCTTTTTAATTGTTTGCAATAAATGTTGAAGTGCATTTTTATTATTTATTAGTTTCAAATGTTCAGTAAGCGGTTTTAATTTAATAACCAATGCAATTCCTAATAAAATTGCTAAAATTAACACCATATAAAAAGTAGCATGCCACGACCAATAATTAGCTAAAACTAATCCTATTGGAATGCCTAAAATTTGACTTCCTCCAAAGGCCATTTGAACAAAACCCATTACTTTGCCTCTTTGATGAATACTAAAGATATCCGTTATTATGGCCATTGAAATAGATCCAATTACTCCGCCAAATAATCCTGTAATAATTCTTGCAATAAATAAGGTTTCGTAATTATAAGAAATTGCACAAAAATAAGTGCCAAGAATAAAGCCAGTATAAAAAAACAAGAGTAGCTTTTTGCGATCAAATTTATCTGCGAATCCTGCAGCAAAAATACCCGAAATACAAGCGCTAATTGCATACGCAGAAACAACTGTTCCAAATTGCTTAGTGCTCATATTCATTGACTTCATTAAAATATCTCCTAAAGGAGCTAAAATCATAAAATCTAAAACAATTGTAAATTGAAGGATTGCTAATAAAAGAATAATAATTTTTTGATAACTAGTAAATGTTTTTGGTAAAACAGATGTGTCGTTTTTAGTACTAACAGAAGACATTAAAATTTAAGTTCTAGCTTTTTTGAATAAAAAATCATTACGGATTAAAAAATAAAAAACAAAAGTCAGCATATTTTTATTAAAGTCCTATCAATTAAATGGATTAAACTATATTTAATTTCAAATAAAAAAGGTATAGATTTTATATTAATTGATTTTTAATCAAAATTTGCTTTTAACTTCGGAATTATGAATAAAAAACAAATAACATTTGCTGTAATTTTTTCAATAGTTTTTATACAAATTTTTCGAATTGAAAAAACTAATCCAATTGTTGAAGAAAACAAAAATTTTATTTCATTATCACATTCAAATGATGATATAAATTCTTTAATTAAAATTGCTTGCTACGATTGCCATAGTAATGAAGTCTCTTATCCATGGTACAGCAATATCGCTCCTTTTTCTTGGTGGATAAAACATCATATTAATGAAGCTAGAAGCGAATTAAATTTTTCTGAATGGGGAAATTATTCTAGAAGAAAATCAGATCATAAATTAAAAGAATGTATTGAAATGATTGAAAAAAACGAAATGCCCATCAACTCTTATTTAATAATGAATAGTAAAGCTAAACTAAATAATAATCAAAAAGCAAAACTCATATCATGGTTTAGATCGTTAAGAAAT
>Ga0209297_1001166_pt1 | contig 15294 bp, 16 predicted proteins | sample S_130805_MF_Meta_FD_187322 | JGI IMG/M metagenome (GOLD analysis project Ga0209297, IMG submission 187322) | Freshwater microbial communities from Lake Simoncouche, Canada to study carbon cycling - S_130805_MF_MetaG (SPAdes) (version 2) | ecosystem: Environmental > Aquatic > Freshwater > Lake ... | reverse complement strand
CGGAGTAGCTCACAACGTCGAGGAGGCCCTGGTTGTGCGCGACGAAATTGGGCTGCCAGCAATTATTCGTCCTGCTTACATATTGGGCGGTCGTGGCACCGGTATCGCACATAACGAAGAAGACTTTAAAAAGATTGTGTCCGACGGATTATTGGCAAGCCCAATCAACGAGGTGTTGATTGAAACCTCGATTGCTGGTTGGAAAGAATACGAACTCGAAGTCATGCGGGATCGCGCTGACAACTGCGTAATTATCTGTTCCATTGAAAACATCGATCCAATGGGAGTTCACACTGGAGATTCGATCACCGTTGCCCCAGCGATGACTCTTTCCGACGTCGAATATCAAAAGATGCGCGATGCGGCTTTTGCGTGCATCCGAAGAGTCGGAGTAGAAACGGGTGGATCGAACGTTCAATTTGCTGTCAACCCACTGACCGGCGAGCAAGTAGTGATCGAGATGAACCCGCGTGTTTCACGTTCATCTGCATTGGCGTCGAAGGCAACGGGCTTTCCGATTGCCAAGATTGCGGCCAAGTTGGCCGTCGGCTACACCCTGGATGAGATCTCTAATGACATCACCAAGATGACGCCTGCAAGTTTTGAACCAGTGATCGACTACGTGGTCACCAAAATTCCGCGATGGGCCTTTGAGAAGTTCCCTGGCACATCCGGTGTGTTGGGTACGCAGATGCAAAGCGTTGGTGAAGCAATGTCGATCGGTAGAACGTTTGCCGAAAGTTTGCAAAAGGCACTTCGCTCGCTTGAGAACGGTCGTTCAGGATTGAACTGTGATCCTCCAGAGTTGTTGATGCGTGAGAAATCCGATGAAGAGATGTTGGCGCAGATTGCAATCCCTACGCCAGAACGTATTTTTCAGGTAGGTGAATGTGTGCGCCGCGGCATATCGCGCGAACGCATTTATGATGCCTGTCGCATTGACTATTGGTTTCTCGACCAGATGTCGATGATCACTGATGAGCGTGCGGAATTGGATGCCTGCGGCATTAAGAAAATGACGGTGCGTTCTTGGCGTCGCGCTAAGCGACTCGGTTTTTCCGATGCGCAGTTGGCGTACCTCTGGAAAGTGGAAGAGTCAACTGTGCGAGCCACACGCATCGCTGCTGGTGTTATTCCAACGTATAAGGCGGTGGACACATGCAGCGCCGAGTTCGCTGCGCAAACCCCGTACCACCGATCTACGTACGAAGATGAAAATGAAGTTCATAACTCGACAAAACCCAAAGTGATCATTTTGGGAAGTGGACCCAACCGCATCGGTCAGGGAATTGAATTTGACTATTGCTGCGTGCATGCGAGCTTTGCTCTTCGTGATGCAGGATTTGAAACAATCATGGTCAACTGCAACCCAGAAACGGTGTCAACTGACTACGACACTTCTGATCGTTTGTACTTTGAGCCATTGACACAAGAAGATGTCATGAATGTGATTGAAGCAGAAACACTCGCTGGCGGAATTGCTCCTCGAGTGATTGTTGGTCTGGGTGGTCAGACGCCATTGAAGTTGGCAAATCAGATTCCGGTCGAGCTCATCGCAGGCACATCGCCACACTCGATTGATATTGCAGAAGATCGCAAGAAGTGGAGCGCTTTGTGTGAACAACTCAAAATCACTCAGCCTCCTGGTGGTACCGCATTAACAATTGATGAGGCAAAGAAGATTGCCCTGAAAGTTGGGTATCCAGTATTGGTGAGACCTAGCTACGTATTGGGCGGTCGCGCGATGCAGATTGTGCACGACGAAGCGCACCTGGAACGAGCAATGCATGAACTCACTGTTGCCGGAACACTCGGCAGAGAAGGTGGGCTTTCATCTGAACGGCCAGTACTGATTGATCGGTTCTTGGATGACGCCACAGAAATTGATGTGGATGCAATTCGCGATTCGACTGGCGAAGTTTTGATAGGGGCCGTGATGGAACACGTTGAGGAGGCCGGAGTTCACTCTGGTGATTCGGCATGTGTCATTCCTCCTCCGACGCTTGAAGCATGGGTTATTGAGGCTGTTGAGTCATATACGAAAGTGATTGCCAACGCACTTGATGTGCGCGGCCTGATCAACGTGCAATTTGCCGTCGCCAGTTCACAGATCTACGTGATCGAAGCAAATCCTCGCGCAAGTCGCACAGTGCCGTTTGTCGCCAAAGCGACCGGTGTGCCTTTAGCAAAAATCGCAAGCAGGGTCATGCTTGGCGCTTCATTAGCTCAATTGCGAACCGAAGGGCTCCTGAAGAAGCCAGTAACTGGCAAGCATGTTTCAGTGAAAGAAGCCGTGCTCCCATTTAGTCGTTTTCCAGAAGTAGACACTGCGCTTGGGCCAGAAATGCGTTCAACCGGAGAAGTGATGGGTATCGACTCCACGTTCGGTCGGGCATTCGTGAAAGCCGAAATTGCTGCCGGAACGGAATTGCCAACAAGTGGCATGGTGTTCTTGTCACTCAACGATCGCGATAAGCCGAGCGGACTCGTGGTTGCTAAGCGTCTACGCGAACTGGGTCTTGGCATTGCAGCAACAACCGGAACTGCCGATTATTTGCAACGCTTTGGGCATCCTGTTGACCGTGTCGTTGGAAAAGTTTCAGAAACAACAGCCAAAAAGAATTCTCAGCCGGAAGATGCAGTTGAGTTGATTAAGCGGGGTGAAATTTCTTTTGTGATTAACACACCGCAGGGCAGAGGCGGTCGTTCGGACGGCGAAGCTATTCGCAAAGCCGCAAACATCTTTAGGGTCTCCTCGGTGACGACGATCAATGCGGCGTTGGCAGCAATGCAAGGTCTGTTTGAACAACAGGAACATCCACTCGAAGTGAAGTCATTACAGGAATATCACCAGCAGTGAGATTGCGATCGCGCTCACCGCATTTGGCAACGCATGTTGGATCGGTGTCGCTGAAGAATCCGGTCATGACCGCTTCGGGAACTTGTGGTCTTGGAACTGAGCTAGATGCGTATATGCCATTGCGCGAACTCGGTGCAGTAGTAGTCAAATCTTTGGCTTCTTTCGAATGGGGCGGAAATCCGAAGCCTCGGTTGCACCCGACCGCAAGTGGAATGCTCAATGCGGTTGGACTACAAGGTCCAGGCGTCGAACAGTGGATGGCAAATGATCTCCCGCAACTCATCGACATTGGTGCAACAATTGTGTGCAGCATCTGGGGTTTTGGAGTGCAGGATTACATTGATGCTGCGCGCATGCTTGCGCCTGTCAAAGACAAGATTGCGGCATTGGAAATCAATTTGTCATGCCCAAACATGAAGGCGGCAGTTGTTGGCGATAATAAACCCCATGCCATGTTTGCTCACGACGCAGCTCTCGCGGCTCAAATTGTTGAAGCGGTAAGCGTTTCTGGATTGCCGCTGTGGGCAAAATTGTCGCCCAACACGGATCGCATTGGTGAAGTCGCCGAAGCGTGCATGAATGCTGGAGCCCAAGCATTGACATTGGTGAATACATCTCTTGGAATGATTATTGACACGAAGACCGGTCGACCAGCGCTTGGAAATGGCGGCGGTGGTTTGTCTGGAAGGGGAATTCATCCAATTGCTGTTCGGGCAATTTCTGATATTTACGGACGAATACCAGGTGTGCCAATTGTCGGTGTCGGTGGGGTAACCAATGGGTTGGAGGCTCTCGAAATGATGTTGGCAGGGGCCAGTGCCGTACAGGTGGGTACTGCTTCCTTCGCCGAACCAAAGGCCGCTTACCGAATTGCTGGTGAATTGTGCAGATGGGCAGAGCGCCACAAGATCTCGAGTTGGTCTGAAGTAATTGGTTTGAGCCACCGCGGCGGTTTTCGTGATTCGGGTAAGTAGAGATCAAGGGTGAACGGTAAAATAGATCAATGACGACCTCAACCAAACTGCCGAGTGAGCGTCAAGCGGCTGTGTTGCCATTGCATCTTTTGCGCCAGCAAATGGATGCAGTACTCGTTCAAGTTGAGAGCGGTTCACTCAACATTGATGCGATTCTGTTACAAGATGAGCTCGATGAAGCCAGCAGTGTGTTGTACGCATGCAAGCTGATTGAAGTTGTTCCTGGAATTGGAAAAGTCAAAGCACGACATTTATTGGCACGCATGAATGTGAGCGAGACAGAACAAACTGGCAACCTGAGTGTTGACCAGAGAAGCAAACTTGCGCGGTTAATTGCAAAAGAATTGGTTTCGTCATGAGTTCCGCGGCTAAGTCATTAACCATTGTCGTTTCTGGTCCAGGTGGTGTTGGAAAGAGCACGATCGTTGAAGAGCTCGTGAAGCGCGATGATCGCTTGTGGTTGAGTCGGTCATGGACTACACGCGAGCGCCGTGAAGGCGAACAGCAGGATGCATACAAGTTTGTTACTCATGAACAATTTCGCGAACACATTTCAGCTGGTGGGTTTTTGGAGTGGACTGAATTTTTGGGAAATTTATATGGCACTCCAATGCCAAAAGCACCAGATGGCAAAGACATAGTTCTCGAAATCGAAGTGGATGGTGCGCAGCAGGTGAAACGACTGCACAGCGATGCGCTGTTGTTGTTTGTGTTGCCACCGACACGAGAAGAACAAAAGGCCCGTTTGGTTGGTCGGGGGGATGCAGAGCAAAAGGTTGTTCAGCGACTTCAAAAGGCAGAAGATGAAGAGCCAATTGGTAAGGCTCTTGCCGACTATGTATTGATAAACGACGATTTGGCCGAGACCGTAACGGAAATGCTCGACCTCATAGCTCGCGAGCGAGTAAACCGCCTGAAGTAGCCAAAACGGCCATTTTGCGCCCTGTGTGCAGATACAATCAACGCTTCGGTGAGTCGCTTTGACCCCGAACCAGATCTGACCCAAAATAAATTGAAAGGCAACGCCGTGGCCACTGAAGACACCATGATGAACCCCCGTATCGAGAGCTTGATGAAGCGCACCGCATCCAAGTTTGGTCTTGTCACGTTGTCGGCACGACGCGCTCGCGAGATCAACTCGTATTTCAACCAGTTGGGCGAGGGCCTAGGAACAATGGTTCCACCACAGGTGAGCTCAACTTCGCGCAAACCGCTTTCGATCAGTTTCGAAGAGATTGCCGCTGACAAAATCTTGAGTGTTCCATTGTCGGTGTACGAAGAGTTGGAAGCCGAATTGGATGAAGAGATGTTGGACGCAGTTGCCGACGATGTCGTCAGCGATCTCGAAGTAGTTGAAGAAGCTGTAGTAGTTGAAGCAGTTGAAGTTGTCGCTGAAGCAGCCGAAGTTGTCGCTGAAGCAGTTGAAGTTGCTGCTGACGCCGAAGTAGCAGCCGAGTAACTCTCACTTAGCTGAGTTTCAACTCGCACTGGTTCTGATGAATTTGCTCACCGGCAAACACATTGTTCTTGGTGTTTGCGGCGGCATAGCCGCATACAAGTCAGTTGAGTTGTGTCGCTTGTTGGTAGATGCAGGTGCGCATGTTGCACCAATCATGACCAGTGATGCTGAGCATTTCATAGGCAAGGTCACACTCTCGGCGCTTGCTTCTGAACCAGTACACACAACATTGTGGGATGATGCGGATCCGATACCGCACACGCGTCTGGGACAACGTGCTGATTTAATTGTTGTTGCACCAACTACGGCTCGCGTACTCGGAGCGTATGCCGCAGGTATTTCGAGTGACCTTTTGACTGCAACTCTGATTGCAACTCGCGCACCCGTACTTGTGTGTCCAGCAATGCACACCGAAATGTGGGAGCACCCTGCGGTGCAAGAAAATATTGCGACTCTCCGTCGTCGTGGTGTCAATGTATTGGATCCAGAATCTGGTCGATTGGCTGGTGGCGATATCGGAGCGGGTCGACTTGCTGATCCGCAGCGCATCTTTGATGAGATCGTGCAACTTCTGACCCCGGGTGATTTGTATGGAACGCATGTTGTTGTGACCGCGGGAGGCACTCGCGAACCAATTGATGCAGTGCGTGTGATTGCCAATCGTTCGAGTGGCAAACAGGGTTATGCAATTGCTGCAGAGGCAAACTCCCGCGGCGCAAAAGTCACGCTCATCTCGACCGTTGAACTTGCAGTTCCGTTCGGTGTCACATTGATCGCAGTTGAGACAGCGCAACAGATGCAGGATGCAGTGAATTTGAGCGCACAGCAAGCCGATGTTGTGGTCATGGCAGCTGCGGTTGCCGACATGCGACCAGTAGTTTCGTCCACTTCTAAAATGAAGAAGAACCCTGCGACTGGAGTAATCGATGGTCTGGAAAGTATTGCTCTTGAGGCAACTCCCGACATCCTCGCGGGTTTGGGTGCGTCAAAACGTCCTGGCCAAGTATTGGTTGGCTTTGCTGCCGAGACGGAGAATCTCGTTGCGAATGCTCAGGCCAAATTGCAGCGTAAAAATGTCGATTTGATTGTTGCTAACAATGTTGCTGATGCCGGGGTCGGCTTCGGTCATGAAACGAATGCGGTAACGCTGGTTACGAGCAGGGATGAGCCTGTTGAGGTTGGGCTGGCAGATAAGCGTTCTATTGCCAAATCGGTAATGGATGCGGTAGTCCTAATCCGTAGCCACTCGACCCACTAGTCTCGTCACGAACTATCTACTAAGGAGCAACGTTGAAGAACTTCACATTTACCTCTGAAAGCGTCACCGAGGGTCACCCGGACAAGATGGCGGACCAGGTATCCGACGCGGTACTCGACGCGATTCTCGCAGAAGACCCACAAGGTCGCGTTGCGTGCGAAACGCTCCTCACCACAGGTTTGTGTGTCGTTGCTGGAGAAATCACAACGTCTGCATATGTTGATATTCCAAAGTTGGCTCGTGAAGTAATCAAAGACATTGGTTATGACAACGCGTTGTACGGCTTTGATGGCAACACATGTGGCGTGATCGTCTCAATCGATGAGCAAAGCTCCAACATTGCACAAGGCGTAGACAAATCTGAAGAGTCACGTGCTGGCAAAAGCGGCGAAGACATTCTTAATAGTCAGGGAGCCGGCGACCAAGGAATGATGTTTGGTTACGCGTGTGATGACACTCCAGAGTTGATGCCATTGCCGATTTGGCTTGCACACCGTATGGCCGAGAAGTTGGCTGAGGTGCGAAAGTCGGGTGCAATTCCTTACTTGCGTCCAGACGGCAAAACCCAAGTCACCTTCGAGTATGAGAACGGCAAGCCAGTTCGTTTGTCGACCGTATTGATCTCGACTCAGCACGCCGATGGAACGCCGCGCGACACAGTCATTCGTCCAGACTTGATCGAACAGGTTATTCGTCCAGTTATCCCTGCACAGTTTGCAAACGACAAGTACGCAGTGCACGTCAACCCAACAGGCGAGTTCGTCAAGGGCGGACCACATGCAGATACAGGTTTGACAGGTCGCAAGATCATCGTTGACACATACGGTGGTATGGGTCGTCACGGTGGTGGTGCATTCAGCGGCAAAGATCCATCAAAGGTTGATCGCTCGGCCGCTTACGCAGCTCGATGGGTTGCCAAGCACGTTGTTGCCTCTGGTGCAGCAACACGTTGTGAAGTGCAAGTGGCCTACGCCATTGGTATGGCACAACCAATCAGCATCTTGGTCGAGACGTTCGGAACCAGTGTTGTCAATGAAGAACTCATTGAAGACGCAGTTCGTTCAGTATTCGATCTTCGACCAGCGGCAATTTTGCGTGATCTCGATTTGAAGCGTCCGATTTATCGCAAGACAGCCGCATACGGTCACTTCGGCCGACAAGACCCAGATTTCACATGGGAGACATTGTCGCGCTTGAAGGAATTCAAAGCCGCAGTCAAACTCTGATCAGTCGTGATGCCGTGGCGGTAATCGCGCGCATCGTTCCTGATGTAACTGGCGTTGACAAGGTTTTTGATTATCTCGTACCCGAGAATCTTGTCGGCAATGTTTGTGTAGGGGATCGAGTTCGTATTCCCTTGCACAACCGCAATGTTGCGGGCTGGGTGTTGCAACTTGGGGATACAACAACGCAGTTTTCGGATATTGACGAAAGCCGACTGCTGTCGGTGATTAAAATTTTGGGTAAGGGACCGTCGCAAGAAGTAGTAGATATTGCGCGATGGGCTGCACACATGTGGGTTGGACGCCTTCGCGCATTCTTCGTAGCAGCATCCCCTGCGACGCTGGTTGCGACATTGCCGGGTTCGCGTTACACGCAAGTACCTACGCGTAAGAAATTTGATATTGATCCACAAGCGAGTGATGCAGTAGATGGGGCTGGTGTTTCTGTTTTGCGCAGAGGCCCGGCTTGTAGCCCGCGATCATTGGTGCTTACTGCTGCCGCGCATGGTCCAGTGCTCGTAATTATTCCGACAATCAATCGTGCTCGTCTCATGGCAGCGTCTTTGCGTGAGTGCGGACTCAGCGTTGCTGTGATGCCGGGGGACTGGGCAGTTGCCGCCGGCGGAGTTGATGTGGTGATTGGGGCACGCTCTGCAGTTTGGTCGAGCGTGCCACTGTTGAAGAGCATCATCGTTATTGACGAGCATGATGATTCGCTGCAAGAAGAGCGTTCACCCTCGTGGCATGCACGAGACATTGCTATACAGCGTTCCAAGCAGCTTGGCATTGCCTGTCTATTGGTTTCACCTGTTCCAAGCTTTCGAGCTCTGCACAGTGTTTCTGGTCTCGTCGCAAGTTTGGATCCTGAGTCTGAGGCGAGTCACTGGCCACAAATTCGGGTGGTTGATCGTCGTCTAGACGAGCGTTGGTCTTCTTCGATGTTGTCATCAGAGTTGATCGAGCAGCTGAGAGATCATTCGCGTCGCATTGTGTGCGTGCTCAATGTGAAGGGGCGCGCAAGGTTGCTTGCATGCGGAAGCTGTCGTGAACTGGTGAGATGCGATGTCTGTGAGGCCGCAATGATGATGTCGGCGAGCAAACAACTCGAATGCCCACGGTGCGCAAACGTGCGACCAGCGATTTGTGTCAAATGCGGTTCGGGAAAGCTTGCGGTTATTAAAGCTGGCGTTTCTCGCTTGCGCGAAGAATTGGCTGCTGCTGCCGGAAGGCGAGTTGAGGAAGTTGTCGAGATTTCGGGTGGCGATGCTGCTGAGAAAACTGGCAAAGACGGCAATAGAGAAGTGACCGACCAGACAAAAATGCTGTTTGTAGGTACAGAGGCTGCTCTACATCGTGTGCGGGATGTGGACACAGTCGTATTCCTCGACATTGATCAAGAGATTTCCGCACCTCGATATCGGGCCGCAGAGATCACGCTCTCGCTGGTAGTGCATGCTGCTCGGTTGGTAGCGCGCAAAAGAAGTGGGTCAAGTATTAAAAGTGATGGCCTTGTGATGATTCAGTCGATGTTGGCAGATCACTCACTGTTGCGCGGACTGGCATCACATGATCTCAACGAGTTTGTAGGTGAAGAAATGTCGAGACGAAAGTTGATGCAATTGCCACCATACGGTGCTTTGGCCCAAGTGAGCGGCATGGGCGTCGATCAAGTAGCCGACATATTGCGCAGCAACGTACTGCTGCAGGTTTCAGCAACAAACAAAGAGTCCGTATTGGTGAAGTCAAATGATTGGGAAGAGCTCGCAAACTCGATTTCGGATGCACTTGTTACTGCATCAACGCGTGGAAAGAAAACTTTGCGGACTAAGACGCAGATTGATCCGCCCCGCGCGTAGGACGAACACGTAGAACCCGGAATCCTTGTTTGCTGACGAGGCGATCAACTTGGTAACCGATTGATGTCAGCCAAACTGCAAGAGAGTCAGAGCCCAAATTTCTATTGACAACTAGCCAGGCCTCACCCGATGGGGTGAGTTTCGATAACCACAGTTGCAGGAGAGTATGCAGCTCACTCTTTCCGATGCGGATGGGAGGGTTTGACCAAATCAGATCAAAGCGCAAATCCTGGGGAACCGAAGTCGGGAGGAGTGTCGTGATATTCAGCAGCTTGTTGAGTTTGGCATTCGCGGCTGTAAGCGCAATTGCGCGCTCGTTGACATCGACTGCGTAAACAGTTGCCTTCGGTGCGCGTGTTGCAAGTGTGAGCGCAATTGCGCCAGAGCCGCATCCGAGGTCGAGAAAATTACCCTTCGCAGGAGGACGCGCAGCAGCATCAATCAGCACCATGGTGCCTGCATCGATTCCTTTGCGAGCGAAGACGCCGCTGTCCAACACCACTTGCAACGTTTCGGAATCCACTCGCAGCTTCGCAGTTTTTTGTTTGCTTGTGCCCGCAGTTGACTGCGTTCGTGGTTGATTGGTGAAGTACTGCTCGTCGCTCATAAGCCTCGCTAGCCTTACACCATATGGCACAGACCACTCCAACAGGCGCACCACACGGTGGCTTTACGATTCGAACCTACGGAGACCCCGTGCTCAAGAGCATGGCAGCAGAGGTCACAAATGTCGATGGCAAGATTGCAACTCTGTGTGAACAGATGTTTGAAATGATGTACGAGGCACCAGGCCTTGGTCTGGCTGCACCGCAGATTGGTGTTCAAAAGCAGATTTTCGTTTACGACGTAGACGATGACCCGCAGATCATCCTCAACCCAACGATTGTCGAGTCGTCTGGAGAGTGGGTGTATGACGAGGGTTGTCTCTCTATTCCTGGTTTGTATGTAGAGATGTTGCGCCCGAAGCAAGTACTTGTGCGTGGGTTGTCAATCGATGGTGAAGAAATCCAAATAGAGGCTGACGAACTATTGGCCCGATTGTTTCAACACGAGATCGATCATCTCAATGGAGTTCTGATGTTTGACCGCATGACACCCGATCAACGCAAACTCGCATTGGCGGAGTATCGACGTCAAGAAGAGCAACCGAAATCAAGCGAACCGGTGCACCTGCGACTGACGTGAAATCCATTGCAGCGTTGCCTAAGGGACGAACAGAGCGGGTCATCTTTTTTGGCACTCCTGATATTGCGGTTGGTCCACTCCGAGCATTAGTCGCAGCTGGGTTTGTTGTCGATCTAGTTGTCACGGGTGTAGACAAGCGCAGAGGTCGTGGTTCGCAAACATCACCAAGCCCCGTGAAGCAGGCGGCAATAGAGCTGCAAATTCCTGTCACTCACGATGTGGCAGATGCAATTGCGCTCGTGGCAAAGAAAGGCACCAGCTCTGATGGGCTTTCTGGCAGTTTTGTCGGGGTAGTCGTTGCGTATGGTCACATCATTTCTGCCGACGCATTGCAAGTGTTACCGATGATCAACATTCACTATTCGCTGCTGCCAAGATGGCGCGGTGCAGCACCTGTTGAGCGTGCGCTTCTTGCCGGTGACGAACTAACCGGTGTATGCATCATGCAAGTCGTCGAGCAGCTTGACGCAGGAGATGTCTTGTCGTCGGCGACCACACAGATCTCACAAACAGACACCACTGCAACATTGCGTGCACGCCTTGGCGAAATGGCGAACCCGTTGCTCATCGATGTGTTGACTCATGGTGTTTCATCGACCAAGCCACAGATTGGCGACGTAGTTGTTGCAGCAAAGATCACACAAGCAGATCTTGAAATCGATTGGTCAAAACCTGCTGTGGCTATAGATCGACAAGTTCGTGTTGGTGGAGCGTTTACGTTTTTCAATGGAAAACGATTCAAGATTCATTTGCTCAAAGTTTCAGCCGAGATTTTCATCTCCGAATCTGGCAACATGGTTGTTGTGAACGATCGGGTATTGGTGGCATGTGGTCAGGGAGTTGTCGAACTTGTTGAGGTTCAGCCAGAAGGCAAACCTCGTATCAGCGCTGAAGATTGGAAGAAGGGTGCGCGATTAGATACGCAGAGTCGTCTCGGATTATGAACGGTGTAGTTGCAAGTTTTAATAGTCACAGAGGTCTCGGTTACATCGCGGCAGGCGATCAGCAGTACTTATTCCACTGTGCCGAGATTGTTGATTTGACTCGTGAGATTGAGGTTGGCGCTCAGGTGAGCTTTGTTGAGGTCCTTCGATTTGGGAATCTCGAGGCCTCAGAGATCATCAAGCTGTAGGTGGTGCGATTGCGCCTTTGATCTGCACGAAAGCCAATCGGATATTGCCCAGCGCATCGTTGAGTGTCGCATGTTCGTCTCCGAGCCGTGGTCCAAGTCCTTCTACGAGGCAGGCAACAGCGTCAATAGCGAGTGCGGCTTCAACTAAATGTGGTGGTTCGGCAGACAGATGGATTGCCGCTAATTCGTAGAGGCCCATGATGTGGTTGACCACAACTACTTCTGCTGGAGCCTCGCCCAAGCGTTCCCGGGCGTCAGCAAGGGCATCGGCGGCGTCTTCAAGTTGGTCAGTATGCGGATCGGTGGGGAGTTGACTCATGTGCGATACGCTAATAGCCCAAGTGGGGAACATTGTTCTCCCACCTGACCACAAGATTTCAGCACAAATATCGTCTCTTGGGACGTGAACCGCGGCTGGCAAGTGCGTTTGGGTCGGCAGTGCTGGTGAGGCTTTGTGCCCAGCGCTTCGACTTCTGCGCGCCTTCCAACTCGGTGAACGCCACTTGAGACGTCATCAACTACAGGAGGCCACACCGCTTGCATAAGAGAGTCCAGCCATAGCACCGCCAATTAACGAACCCCGGTACAACGAAAGAATTCGCGCTCGCGAAGTTCGCCTCGTTGACGCTGATGGTTCACAAGTTGGAGTCGTATCAATTGTCGAAGCACTCGAAAGAGCAGCCAAGGCAGAACTTGATCTCGTTGAAGTAGCAGCTCAAGCAGACCCGCCCGTATGTCGCATTATGGACTACGGAAAGTTCCGTTATGAAGAAGCACAGCGGATTAAGGAATCGCGCAAGAAGACGATTCAGATCACGATGAAAGAGGTGAAGTTCAAGCCGAAGATCGGCAAAGGTGACTTCAACACCAAAGTGCGCCACATCCACGAGTTTCTCGAGGAAGGTCATAAGGTCAAAGTCACGTTGCAGTTCAGAGGACGTGAAATGGCTCACCCGGAGTTAGGAACCAAAATTCTTGACGCCGTTATCGAAGATTTGGGTCAATTGGCTCGCGTGGACACCATGGCGAGACTTGAAGGCCGAAATATGACGATGGTGCTCTCACCAGAAAAGAAAGCAGCGGCAAAGAAACCAACTACGAAGCCAGCTACACCAGCACCGACCTCACCAGCACCAGTCGCGACATCAGTACCCGTCGAAACGACTGCACCTGTTGAAGAAGTGCCGGCATCAGCAGCCGAAGCAGCAGCCGAATAACTTTTCTTATCCACAAACAATCTCGACAGAAACAACAGGAGACACACAATGCCAAAGATGAAAACATCAAAGACCACGGCCAAGCGTTTTAAGACGACAGGCACCGGCAAATTGCGCCGTCAGCAATCGATGCGTCAGCACTTGTTTGAACACAAGGCTTCAACACGTACGCGCCGTCTCGATGGCTCAGTAGACGTTCACTCTGGTGATGTTAAGCGCATCAAGCGCCTGTTGGGCATGCGCTAGAGATTCCAGATTATTTATATTCGACGATAAGACAAACTGACGAAAGGGTTTTAACATGGCACGCGTAAAAAGAGCAGTACATGCAAGAAAGAAACACAAAGCAATTCTCGAGAAGGCCAAGGGTTACTACGGCGATCGCAGCCGCACATTCCGCTCGGCCAACGAGCAAGTTCTTCACTCCGGTCAATATGCGTTTCGTGACCGCCGCGCAAAGAAGGGTGAGTTCCGCAGCTTGTGGATTGCTCGCATCAATGCTGGCTGTCGCCAAAACGACTTCACATACAGCCGTCTGATCGCAGGTTTGTCAAAGGCTGGCGTTGTTGTTGATCGCAAGATCATGGCCGACCTCGCAGTTCATGACGAAGCCGCTTTCAAAGCCTTAGTAGAAACCGCAAGAGGGGCGCTCGTCTGAGCGAGACTCGACTCGGTTTCACACATCCGCGCGTACAGCGACTGCGCCGACTTGCTAGTCGGCGCAGTGAACGGATTGAAGAGGGTTGTTTCGTAGTTGAAGGAGCCACACTGATCGCTGAGGCGATTAGTGCTGGTTGGCACGTTGAAGAACAATTTGTAACGCCAGATGGAATGGCCGTATTGGGTAGCGACACTCCGGTGCACATTCTTGAAAATGGTGTTCTCGAGCGTGTTGCTTCGACGACTTCTCCGCAGCCTGTTATCGCAATCGTTCGTCGTCGTACGTTTGGCATCGATTCGATCAAGACCGCGCATTGGGTAGTCGTTGCAGACGGTATCTCCGACCCCGGAAATCTGGGCACGATCTTCCGTTCGGCGGAAGCCGCAGGTGCATCAGCCGTTGTGCTCACGCCCGGAACAGTTGAAGCATTTAACCCCAAAGTGGTTCGTGCCTCTGCAGGTTCAATGTTTTATGTGCCCATCATCGAGGACGTTAAGACCTACAAATTGCAGGCTGCAGGTTTTCGCGTGATCGGCACGTCGTCTCACGATCAAGAGGGAAGCATTGATTACACCTCAGCCGATTTCACTGATCGAGTTGCAATCGTCGTTGGCAATGAGGCTCATGGGTTAGTTGACTCAAGCAATATTGATCAGTGGGTTATGGTTCCGCATCGAGGTCGGAGTGAAAGTCTCAATGTTGCGATGGCAGCGACTCTTGTGTGTTTCGAAGTCGCTAAACAACGGGATCACGCAGCTTCCAACGAGTAAAGTGTTGCTGGTATGTCAAATGACGCAACATCAGATCTAGGCACCCAGGTAGAAGCCGCCCGTTTGGCCGCTTTATCCCAAATTGCGAGTGCCACAGATACAGCGATGGTGACCAAAATTGGCAGTGAATTATCTGGGAAAAAGAGCGCTCTGAATACGTTGCGTGCTTCACTCGGCAAGATTCAAGATCCTGAAGCTCGCAAAGTTGCTGGTCAGTTGATCAATGAGAGTGTCCAGCAAGTTGAAGCGGCCTTGCTGCAGCGAACCCAGGAGTTTTTGGTGCAAGAGCGCGCTGCTCAAGTCGCTAGTGAAGCGTTGGATCTCACCGAATTTGTAACGGCTAATCGGCGGGGACACTCGCACATTGTGACTCAAGCAATGCAAAGGCTTGAAGACGTGTTCATCGGACTTGGCTTTCAGGTTGCCGAAGGTCCAGAAGTTGAAACCGATTTTTATAATTTTGAAGCACTCAATATGCCTCGCACACATCCTGCGCGCAGCGAATTTGACACCATGTTTATCGAACCGTTTTCGAGCGAGCACGAAGCCAATACGGTGTTGTTGCGCACACACACTTCGCCGGTACAGATACGCGTTATGCAAAGTTGGGAACCACCGATTTATGCGATCATGCCGGGCAGAGTGTTTCGCCGCGACACACCAGATGCCACTCACATGCCGGTGTTTCATCAAATTGAA
>Ga0209297_1001165_pt1 | contig 15298 bp, 30 predicted proteins | sample S_130805_MF_Meta_FD_187322 | JGI IMG/M metagenome (GOLD analysis project Ga0209297, IMG submission 187322) | Freshwater microbial communities from Lake Simoncouche, Canada to study carbon cycling - S_130805_MF_MetaG (SPAdes) (version 2) | ecosystem: Environmental > Aquatic > Freshwater > Lake ... | reverse complement strand
GAAAAGAATGCGCTGTGGGCGTACGGAAAAGAAGGTCCGTTTAACGGATTAGACTAGGAGCTTGATATGATATCAGATTTAACCTTTGAACAAAAATCATTAACAATGGCAACATTGAGCAGTCTTGCATATAATGACGATCAAGAATTTAAAGAATTAGGATATGACAGTAAATTTATAAGCCATGGTGGGTCAGACTTGTATGTATTATGGGACAACGATGATTTAATAGTAGTGTGTCGTGGAACACAACCAACTCACTTTAATGATGTTGCACATGACATAGAATTTGCACTAGTACCAAGTAGATCAGGACACGGGTTAGTGCATCATGGATTTAGAACAAGTGTAGATCTTATTTGGGTTGACTTATTAAAGATGTTACAAAAATACGGTGCTAATCGTAAAGTATGGTGTACAGGTCATAGTTTAGGTGCAGCAATGGCAACCCTTATAACTGCAAGATGTGCGCGTACAGAAAAATTAACTACGCCGTTTTTATATACATACGGTAGTCCGCGTGTTGGTGATATGACATTTATTAAACACATGAATAGCTTAAACATTGAACATCATAGATGGGTAAACAATGCAGATGCAGTTACACGGAATCCAATATTTCCATATAAGCATCATGGTCAGCTACACTACTTTGATCATCATGGCAATGTAAGAGTTTTTACAAGATGGCAGACAATCAAAGATAGAGTAAAAGGTTTTTATATCGGACTTAAAAAAGGTAAGATTAATTTCTTTGTTAATCACGATATTGGAAATTACATTAAAAACTTAGGAAGGTTATAAACCTTTCCACAAGTCACGATTAATAGTTTGTTCAATTGGACTAGTCCCAAGTGCCGGAAAGAAGTTAATGTTTACTACGTTTTGTAACTGCTCAACAGTTAAAATAAACTTAGGTAACTCTCTAGCAGAAATTCCGTCATTTGGTATTAAGAATGCAATTGTTTGATTATTAGTTGCATCATAAATTGCCTTCCATAAGTAATCAGGAATAGCTACACCTTTACCAATTGTTTTAATTTGTTTACCAGGTTGATAATAAGTTCCAGAAGTTACATAAATGTCACGCCCTTCCCCTGCCCAGTTACGAACAGTTGATTCTAACTTATTCCAAATACCTCTATTGTTGGCAGGTACTTGTGGAACCATATTAGTAAGTGCAAAACTTTCACTCATAATTTCTTTAGTTTGAGTACTGTCACCTGCAGGAACTAGGTGTCCTCTGTCATATGGATGACCTGCATAGTCGTGTAGTGTTGCTCTAAATTGTTCTGGTACATCTAAGTCTGGATGAAAGTCGTCTTGACGATGAACTACTCCACTCATATCTTCAGGAGAAACATGTTCAACTACATACTCTGCAGTTTTTGTATCGTATCGATAATGAATAGCATAGTTTTGTTTACACAAGTATTGTGAAGCAGTAAGTTGCGACACTGGAGCACCGTGTATAGAAAACTGTGGACATTTGTCATCAATAGGATTTGCTGCTACCGTAAAAGGTAACAGAATTAATAATAAAAATTTCTTCATTTAAGCCAGCCTATTCGTTTGTTGTTGTTAATACGATATTCATAAACTTCCACACTTCCTGGAAAGCGCCATGCCCAAATAGCAACAAGTGCCATAAAGCTGCCTGAACCAATAATAGCGTGTAAGTTATGTGTTGTAAACCATAATGCTACTAATGAACTGCTCATTACAAGTAACATCATATATTTCATTTTAGTTGGGAAAACTTGTTTGCCCACCCAATTTGTTAAGAATGGACCAAAATACTTATGATTGTAGATCCATGCGTGCATTGTTGGGCTTCCTTTACTAAAACTAAAAGCAGCACCTACTAGGAACGGACTAAACGGCAGTCCAGGAGTAACTACACCGATATACGCTATTCCTAGTAATATAAATCCTAATATTTTCCAAAGTGCTTGTTTTAATTTCATAGCATAAAATTCCGTGCAAATTCAAGACTACATCTTTCTAATGCAACATCCCATACGTCTTCAAGATCTGTTTCAAATACTAACTCAAGATCACACGATGTTGTACACCAGTTAATGCTAGCTTTAGGCGAGCCTAATCCGTTTATTTCGTTATCAAGTTGTCCTGGATTCCAGGTACACATTCCGAGAAACATTCTCCAGTGTAATGGCTCATCACCATTTTCAAAACGTTTAAGGACATCGTTATCTGAGCTAACTGAAAAATAATTGTTTACTTTAAAGGTATTCTTACTGCTCCATTCCGAGGAATGCAATATGCTAAAACTAGTTTGTCTATCCGGTCCTCCGATATGGAGCATACCAGGGATATGACTCATATCAAAACCAAGTCTATCTCCAAATTCAGCAATTGTCATTCGACTTTCTCTATTTAATATTATGCCGGTTGTTCCGGATCCGGTATCTTCAGTAACTAAAATAGTTGCCGAACCCCATAATTGATGTTGCACATGCGGTGGTGCTATTAATATTGTTCCTGGTATATTCATGTATTGTTATGCAAATGCGTTAATTGATTGTTTTACGTCAGCGATAGTAAAGTAACCTTTTCCTGATGTATCAAAACTTGGATTCATTTTATATATAGAATGTTTTGATATATTAGTAGTTCCTAATTCACCGCCACCTTTTTGGCCAAGTACAATTTTAGGATCTTTACCTGCATACGCAGGTAAGAATGTTAACATATATAAATCACCTGCATCCATTCCTGGTTTAGCTTTGTTGATTTTATAATATTTGTAAACATAATCCATCTGTTCAACTGCAGACATTGATGCTAGTTCTTCAGTAGTAGTTCCAAGTTGTCTAGCAGTAGCTGGCATAAATTGAATTAATCCAACTGCTGCAGGTTTACCCATCTTTAAAGCTATTTTATTTCTAATAGAAGGATCTAATCCTGATTCTTTTTTCATAATTGCTAATAGTGCGTTTGGTTGAACACCTAACTTGTTAGCAACTTCTTGTACTTTATTCATAAATTCTCTGTCGTTTTCTAAAGCATATCCTCGAACTCTAGGTCCAGTTGGTTTACGCTTACTAGATACTTTAGAAGTCTTTGAGTCAGTAGCATTACTAGTAGGATCAGCTGATACACTAGGAGTTGTAAATTGTGATAGACTAGATTTTTTCATATAATCCATCATACCAGGCACTGCAGTCATTGCTTGATTAATTGCAGTAACAGTAGCGTCATCGGCCTTACCAGTTACTGGTAATCCAACATCATGTTGAGCACGTTTAATTGCATTAGTTGTTAACTCATCAATTGTACCAGTCGGTTCTACATTGTATTCAAATGCTTGTAATGCACGTTGCAAATTTGAAATGTCATTTGGTGTAGATGGCACTGACAATGTAAATGTCAATTCCTCCATTACTGGACTAAATTCACGTAATCTCATAATTATCCCCTATTCTGACCAATCAGGAAGAGGACCGCCGTACTTAGCACCTTTAATCTTTTTACCATCTACCTTAACACGGCTTTTTTTACTTTTACCAAGTTTGTGACTTTTTTCACCATCGCGTGCTCGTAGTCCTTGGCTTTTGCAACTAGCTAAGTTACTAGCACCTAAATCTTTATCTGGTCTAGCACTTTTGCATAGTGTTGTACTAGCTTTACCACGTTCGTCAAGTTGTGTTTCGTCAAGTTCAACTGATTTAGTTTTGTATCTCGGTTCAGTGTTATGACCGCGAGCTGGGCGATCACTAGTTCTTCCGGCACGTTTAGCCTTAACACCAATTTTCTCTTCTTTAATAAACTCTTGAGCTCTCATTTTTATTCCTGTCATCTGTTAATGTATTCAAATACATTAAGCCATTGACGTTTTCCAATTGTAGCTTTTAAAAGCGTTAAATCGGCACACGTCTTGTAGCGTATATCATTTCCTTTTGATTCAACTACGGTTATTACTGCATCTTCTTGTTCTGCAATAGCTTCTGCTATATCTAAATAACTATGCGCTAGCCCAGAACCTACGTTCCAAATACCAGATCCGTGTACATTTTTAATAAAATCAATATGTACTTTACATACATCACCCACCCATACCCAATCACGTTTAACTTGATCTGCAGTGTGCCATACTGAGAGTTGGCCTGTCTTACGAGCTTCTTCTTGCCATTTATATATAATGTTAGCTTGATTTCCTCGTAAATGCATGTATTTTCCATATACATTAAAATATCTAAAACCATGTACGAATGCAGAATGTGCAGGTTGCCTGAATGCCCATCTGTCAAACACATATTTACTAATTGCATACGGCGTCAATGGCTTGCATTCAGCAGTTTCACTAAAGTCCTTACTATATCCGTATACAGCACTAGTACTAGCATATTGTAGATGTACTTCGTTTAGTTGGCATTCGTTAAATAGCCATTGACTAAATTCATAATTTTGAATCATAAATTTATCAATATCGGTGTTAGATTTATCAGTTAATGCACCTAAATGTATGACCCATTGATACTTTTTAACATCAGGTAAGTTCTCAGGATCGTAATCCCATCCTTCTACTTGCCATCCTTCAGCCGACAACCATTCGACCATATTACGACCGATAAATCCATTGTGTCCTGTCACAAGAATCTTCATAGTAGTATTTATTCGTCGTCTTCATGAATGATTAACGAATACTGTATACTTGGCATTGGGTATAAAATATATTCTTCAGCGTCTTCTCTATTCTCAAAAGACTCTAATTCGCAACGGTCGGTGGTACATTTAAACACATGATATGTTCCATAGTCGTCTAAGTTAACAGATACTGTGTGAGTATTAAATTGAATTGTGCATACACTAGTCATCGAACCGCTCCTTTATTATAATATTTATGTATTAAGTTAAGTCTTAGGTAACAAAATTGCCTCAAGCCATAATTTGCAATCAGCCCAGTTTTTATATTGATAGCCAACACCTCCAGCTTCATTCCATTCAGTAATGTTGCTTAACCGATCATCAATTAATATATCTCCAAACTTGCAACGTTTAACTTTTTCATGACTACGCGGTCCGATAAACACTGGAATACCTGGAAAATACTTCTGGCACCATTCAACCTTATCCATGATTGCATACGGTATGTCATTGTTTCTAGGAATAGCTGTTAGAAAAAACAGTCCAACGTTATGTTCATGACAATACACTCTTAGCCAATTAATAAGTGAGTAGCCACCCTCTCTTACTTTAAGATCACGATATAATCTTTCACAACTTGCTAATCGCTCCCATTCTTCAGGTGGAAGTCGTTCTCTATTATCTAGATTTCTTTGAAAGAATTCTTCAGCAAACCCTTTAAAATCTGCTACTACCTCATCCATATCTACGTATATATTCATGATGCCTCTACTTGTTGTACGATTACTTCTTTACTTGGAAATCGTGCTTCGACTGCTGCAATTGCTTCGTCTAAACTAGTACCTTGTCCTGCAAATATATTAGTTGATACATCATACAAATACCAATGTGTGTTAACTTTTTCAAAAGAAACTACAATTGTATCTTTGCCATCAATGTCTTCGTCGTCATTATCAAGATCATCTTGATATGATGCATGGAATTGTCGAATACCATCAATTAATGCGTCCGGAGCATGCCGCATTGCACTTCTATACATCGTAATGTTTAACCATAAACCTGATAATACACCAACTACAAAAGTTCCGATAATAATACCAATCATACATTTCTCCTATTAAATTAGAATTGATTCATCTATATAGATGAACATGTTTGCATACGACTTACTTTCTGATAGTTTAACTATGCAGTAATGTCCGTCTTTTATTAGTTGTTCTTCAATATACAGTAGAGTTTCCTGAAAGTCGCTTATTTTATCATGACCAATAAGTGCAACTGATGCAGGTTGTGTTGCTGAAGGTTGACTTGTTACACCAATAGGTGTTACTAGTAAAATACAATGTTCATTGTGTTTACGTCGTTCAATTACTGCCTCTAGTACTTTATTTAATAATCGCTCTCTTGGCGATATAATTAACTTAGGCTTTTGAAAAAATCGTGTTATGTTCTTTATTAATCCTGTCATATTACTCCTTTGGTAGTGTGTCAACATGTTTTATATAATCAAACAAACCACGTTTGTATTTAGGATACCATAATAATGCTTGTGGTCCACAGAACGACCTATCAAGACGAGCAACCGTGCATGCTCCTAACTTTTCTGGAGTAGTGTTACCTAATACCGGATCATACTTTGCTGGTGTGATATATTTTGTACAATTATATCCATATTGGTTTCTAATTAGTTTTGAAAACCAACTAGCATGTGAATGAATACAATCTTTACACTTTAGTTCTGACTGTTCCATATATTCTCCTAATAGTTGGAAACATGGTGAAAATTGTAACATTACGTCATTAATAATGTTATTAGTTGTTTGCATATAACTCCTATATACATAAGTTATGTGTATATTATACACGTATTTAAATAAAAGTCAAAGACAATTTCATCATATAAATACACTATTATATAAACTAAAGGAATTGTTATGCGTTATACAGAATTCAAACCGTTACTCAATGAAGTAAACATGAGTCCGGGTTCTCTACAAAATTGGTTACAAGGTCCTGCATCTGCAGGTATGACTATGGGATTTGAAGCAGAAATGTGTGTACCATGTCAAAATATGCCACCAATAGTAGATGACATTGAAAGCATTATTGAATTCTTTGGTAACGGTGATCCTAAGTTAGAAATTAAAATAGGTAAAGCATTAGCATCTGCATATAAGCATTGGGTTACTGCAAAATATAACAAATACCTTAAGGATAACCCCGACTTTAAATACGATGTAGAAGAACGTGTATTTAAAGAACTATCTAAAGAATACGGTGAAGACGAAGCATATCAAATGATTGATTATGCAACTGATGAATACACCGCAGAATACGAAAGAGTAATTGCTGATCATAAAGCATACTTCTTTAAAATGAAAATCCATTCAACATCATATTGGTTATCATCATTAGATGTTAATAATATGTTAGATATTGCAGGATTAGACATAGGCGGTAAACAAGAGCTTGAATTACCTCCTGAATATAATCCGTTGACAAATTTGCTTGATGGGTTTAAGAAAGCAGTTAAAACAGATGTTGTTCAAAGTAATTTAATTTATCACGGAGTTGAACGGTCTGCAGCTAGTTATGAAAATTGGATTATTGAACCAGATGTTACTATACAACCAGCTAAAGGGCAAGCAGCAGTTGGATTAGAATTTATTAGTCCTGCTAAACCAATTGCTGAAACATTAGCTAACTTAGAAAATACAGTTGCATGGGCTAATGCATATGGATGCACAACAAATGAATCCACTGGATTGCATGTAAATGTTTCTATTCCAGACTTTGATCGGTCTAAACTTGACTATATTAAATTAGCGTTGTTCTTAGGTGATGAGTATATTTTAAATCAATTTAATCGTTTATATAACTCGCAATGCGATAGTGTGTTACGATCATTAAGAAACGATCCAGAGCGATTTGATGTTTCTGATGAAAATGGATCTATGTTGTTAACTCAAATGCGTCAGAACATGACTACACGAGTAAGCCAGTTCTTTCATAATAGTATCACTGATAAGTATGTGTCAATCAATGCTAAGGAAAATTGGGTAGAGTTTCGTGGACCAGGTGGTAATTATTTAAAACACGATATTAGATCGTTAATCAGTGTTGCAATACGTACTGCAATGGCATTACAAATTGCATGTAATGAACAGTTATATAGAAAAGAATACCTTAGAAAATTATATACACTAGTTAATCCAGAGTTAGGAACAAGTGCAGTTGAACTGTTTGCTAAATCTGCAGCTAACGAATTAAGTAAATCGGAATTAAAATCATTATTAAAAGATTTGAAAAAAGTAAAAGAAATAGAAAAACAATATGTAGAGCCTACTGTAGATCCTACAAAACCTATTGCTAAGAAACCATTACCTGTGTACAACACACCTGCTGCACAACAACCAATTGAACCGCAAACAGTTACTCCAGAAGATATAAAGGAATACTAATGTTATTAAGGGAATTATTTTTAGTTGACGGCTATAAAGAAGCTCAAGCAGAGTTTTCAAAATATGGAAATCCAGAACGTATAAAAGATATAATTAGCAAGTTTAGACAGCTTGTTGATCGCAATCAAGTACAAGGTGAACAACGTAATATTGATGCATGGCGTAAAAAAGGCTGGTTTGAATTTCAAAGATTTGTATTTGATAAATCACAAGAACAAAGTAAAACACAGAAAAAGAAATTAGTAAAAAAAGAACAAGATTCAGTAACTGTGTATGATCATAATAACATTACTGGAGTTATGCCATTAAACAAAAATGCTAGCGTTAACATTGGTAGACATAGTGACTGGTGTACTACTAAAGCAGAACAGCAGCATTGGGAAGAATACACCGGAAACGGTGTAGTTCTAATTTATTGTTTCCTTAATTATCAAGGCGACGGTGACGGTGATGACAGGTGGGCAATTGCATTTTACAGAAATCAACCAAATAGTTTTGAATTGTTTACTGGCGCTGATGATAAAATGTCCAACGAGCAGTTTTTAGAAGAAACTGGAGTAGCAGCAACTGATATCATTCGTGCTGCGCTTGCTAATCCTAATATTGATAATGTTGAATCAGAACCGCCTAAAGAACAAAAACCAACAACATATCTTGATACAATTGCTGATATGTTGACAATTAATCAACATGACTATCGTGGTAAACGTAATCCAGAAATTGAATATGCGTTGCTTAATTTCTTTGATAGAAATCATAATGCATATTCTATAAATGATGAATATTCAGGAAGAAGTTTTAAGAGATTACTTAGAACGTATACTGCAGATATTAAACCAGCAGATATGAAAGAGATGGATATTCTATTTCAAACAGATTACTTGCAAGTGCATCCTGATTTTATAAAGCATATTAGTAATCCAACAGCTCAACAGATCAATGCTGCAGTTAGAGGTAACCCAAGACTTATTAAAAAAATACCAAATCCATCGAGAGAGCAAATTGAAATGGCAATATGGACATATCCTAAAATATTTTATGATATTAGTAAAAATCCTATTGCACAAGATGTTTATGCTGATATGGTAATATCATCAAAAAATGGAGTACAAACTTTATTTAACGCATTAAATCCCCAAACACTTGATCCAAGTGTTGAGATGAAACTTGCAAAAGCATTCCCGTATAACATGCATATGCTAGGGTACCTTAGACCAGAAACAATTGAATATATAAAAGCAACTAATCCTAGAGATTTACAATTTGTTAAAGGTCAAAACATAAATGGTGTCTTGCAACCATTTACCCAAACTTAAGAATTACATACGTAGTCCACTTCCCTTCTTTAAATGAAAATCTAATATGATCGTATTGCGGAGTATTAAAGTCATCGTACTCCGCAACTGCTACATATTTAAAATCAAAGTCTTCCCCACTCTGTAACCCCTTTGAACGTAAGTCACGTATAACTTCTAAAGTTTCAGTTAATGGAATTACTATGTTAGCAACGTGTTCAAACCGGCTCATTTAACTCACGTTTGTTACCATTTTTATCAATACTTACAAATGTAATATTAGTGCTAAATGCATGCTCACGTGGGTTTGATCTATCATCGCAGTATACATCAATTTTAAATGTAACCGATGATTTACCTTTACGTGTAAGTACCGCATCGAACTCTAATATAGACCCTGCAGGTACACGCTTAGTAAATGACACGCTGTCTAATCCGCGGGTAACAAACTCGTAACCTGGAAACTCGTAGTTAGCAGATACATAGCCAACAGAGTCTATCCAATGGAGCATTTGCCCCCCGAATAAAAATCCGTAATGATTAAGATGACTGGTTAGAACTAATTTGTGGTGTTTCATAAATTCCTATAAATATATTAAATTGGGCACAAGATGAAAATTAAAGAACTATTAAGTGAAATAAAATTTAAACCACGTATATCAAATAAATCTACTAGTGGTGTAATACAGTCACCTAAGTTGCAATTTATTGCAGCTGGATGTCAAGCAATCGCATACTATCATAAAACACATCCTAATACAGTAGTTAAAGTAGCTGCAGTATCGGGAGAGGATGATCCAATATGGCAGTTCTTACGGGTATGTATTAATCATCCTAACAACCCATATTTCCCAAAAGTATTTAATCATAAAGTGTTTAACCTAAAAAATATAACACCTGAAGAAGAAGATTATTTAGAAACACACCCTGAATTTGAATATCTTCCTATATATGATAATAGAAAATTGCAAATCTTAATAGTAACTGAGCGACTACAAGAAACTGACGCTGATCAGTTTGAAGCAATGTTAAAACAGCTTGGATTACTCGAGTATATTACACGTTACCAAGCAGGACTAAAACCTATCGCAAGACACCCTATTACAACAGAATTTGCATGGGCGCACATGATGGATACTCCAAAGTTCCGTCGTGATATACGAAACCTTGCGACTGATAAACATTTTAAAGATGCAATGAGATTGCTTGAACCATTGTTTGCGCATGCAGGGTTTTATGCAGATGTCCATCTTGCTAACATGATGTCACGCCCTAATGGACATCTAGTGTTTAATGATCCGTTAGCAATTGCGTTATCAGTGGACTAAGTAAGTTGATCCATCTTCAGTTTGTTTTGGTAAACTATCACACCAACGTAAAATAAACCAGTTACGTTTCTTTTCGCTTTTAAAGCTCCAAAGAGTATCTGTCATCTTAGTTCCGCAATTGTTTTCTTTACACCAGTCTTCCATTTCTTTAATTAGTTCTTCACTAAGTTGTCCTCTTTCAAATGTAAGGCCAGGTAATTTGAACATTCCGACTAAACAATTTTTCATTATATCTCCTAATTTGAATTTGCCATAATATACGCAGTAACATGTGCGCCTTCTATAATAACAACATCATCTGGTGGACGTTGATATGCAGTTTGCTTAAACCATCTGTTTGGATCATGTGCAGTAATACGATTTATCTTAACACGTCTTGGTGTTAACTTAGTTATCTTACCAACATACTGCGATCCGCTTTCTGCAAACGCAACAATGTCACCTACTGCTATTTTTTTATTAAGTAAGTCTCTATGTTCTATTGGCTCTTTCTTACTCATAATCGTATTCAGTCCATGTGTTAGTTTTATAGCTCCAATGTCTACTATCGTACATGTTTATGTTTAATTCAAAACATAATAATCCAATGCGTAAACATGGACCTGCGTGATCAGAACCCCATAAGTGTGTGCCTAGTTCAAACCCTGCTATAATATCTTTATTAAATATACCTTCTATTTCCCAGTGTTTGTGTTTAGTAAACGATCCATGCAAGTTAAACAGATCACGAAATCCATTGTGTGTTACAAATGGATTAGTTACTCCTATACTTATTTCAAGCATTGTTGCTCCTGTAGTTAAAAATGTTTGCATATTATAAACTATTATATACAGTGTGTCAAGCAAATAAATACAGTTGTTACACTACGAGGACATATGAAACCAAAACTCTTTAAACAAAACAACACCTGGTACTGCAAACTAGGACAAACCCTAGGTCAAGGCCAATCACCTAAACGCGCTTACACAAACTTTTACACACTATATAATAAGTGTAAAGTTGTTATTTCAGACGACTTAATACATTATTATAAACAATGATTACGATAATGTAATAATGTTAGCTTGATTGTTTACTAAATGTAGATAGTCATTTTACTGTTTAGCTACTTGTTTTTCATGTTAAAATAGCATAAAATACTATGTAGACATTAACAAAGGAGACTACACTATGATTAACACTATTACAACTTACGCTGCTTTACGAAGTACAAACGACATCTTAATTGATGTATTGCATGTTGCAAGCGTAGTATGCTTTGCAACACTAGTATGGGTAATGTTCTGCGGATACATTATAACACCTCCAGTCTGGTGGCATGCGTAATCCAATCCAGTAGCCTGCGCATACTACAATACTTGCGCAGGCACTTCTTTCAAGTCAGTTGACTTGTCCTACACAACTTGTTATACTTTATTAAATTAAATTAACTTATAAGTATAATATGAGCATTGAAATATCCCCAAAAGACTATTGGAAAGCAATGTGCCGAGATGAAGCACAGATGTATTGTTTATTCTTAGTAATAGACGGCAAGAAAGGATGGCGATTCCCTACTTATCGAGAATTAATTGGACACGAGTCCACATATCATATAAGTATGTTAGGAGAATGGTATGAAGACGATTTAGTTGATACTAATTTATGCGATACTGACGATTTGTACTGTATAGTACCAGTAAGGGATAGAAAAGATGACGATTGAAATTTCACCAAGAGAAACATGGAAAAAACCACTTCCAAAAGATCAAGCACAAATGTATTGTTTATTTTTTGAACACAACGGCAGAGGGTGGAGATTTCCTACTCTAGAAGAATGTCTAACTAACATGAGTGGAATTCCAACGATTGTTGGATGGTGTTGGAACAAAGAACGCATGGAAAGTGATGATTATAATACTGCAATTTGTGACGTAATTCTAGTTCGAGATGTTAAAAATGCATAAATAGTTTTATGAAAATAGAAGAACTTTTAAACGAACTAACCTTTCACGGCTCGCAATGCACTAAAGACTGTAGCGGACATCGCGCAGGATGGTCATGGGGCAAAAAGTATCCCAATCGTGCTACTACTAACAGAGCTACTCATCAAAGTTTCAACAATGGTGTTGATATTGCTAATGCTAATACCAAAGTTGTTATGATGCCAAATGCACGTGGTGCAGGTGGCAGGTTTGTTAAGAAGCCTAAACCATAAAAGGCCCCGCTGTAAACTCTGCATTACACACATTTCCACACGAGTATAATTACATATACATGTAATACGCTCATACACATTGACAACACACATATACACTTATATACTATACGCATAACACGTTATATGCAAATAGGCCCCGCTGTAACACATACACTAAATAATTTATCAACCGGAGTAATACCATGGAAACCATTTATACTGACAGAAGAATAGTAGAAACTGGATGTATGTTGTACATGCGGATAATATCAATCGATTCTAGCATTACTGTTTATGCTTTTAAACATGACGAGTTTCGTTGCGAGATGGAAATCTTTACTGGCGATAACTATACAGGTAACTTAGAAGAATGGTTGTTACTTCCTGTTAGTACAGCTGCATCGTACTAAAAGGCCCCGCTGTAACATAATAACACTTGACATACGTGTGTGTATAATGTACAATGTACACATAACTACAGCAGGTGTCGCGCAAACTGTATTATCTATGCGCCCTATAACTGGACAGATGTATCACAGTGATGGAATTGTTGAACTGTAGCAACGACATAACCACCTACCCATTTGGATGAACATGAGATGTACCTTTACAAAACTCATTACAGGTTATGGCCCCGCTGTACACATAAGGTTAAAAGAAAGGGTAACACCCTTACGACTGATTATATGGTTAGCATTGTATAATTAGTCCGCCGTCATATAAAAACCAGGACGGAGCTCGAGGTACCGGATGACCGCCTCTGTAATGCTCTAATGCTAAACATGAAGAAACTCAACAAATGTTCCATTGGCCTTTGCGGGCCAATATGACTTCTAAATCTAACAAAATATTCAAAGAAAGAAAAATAAAATTATAATAATTTCATAATGAAATTATTATAATTTAGGACTTTAGTCCTTTATACCTATAGGAGAAATTATGATTGAAATAGCACCACTATCTGATTTTAAGATGTCGTACGACAAAGCTTGGTTATATTGTGCTACCATGACCTATAATAACAAGTATGATTGGCGTATTCCGACCGATGCTGAGTTTACATACAACGAAGAAATTGATGAAGAATCTTTTGATCAGTCAGACGAAACACGCCATTGGCTAGGACGTGTTCAACCAGTGAGAACTAAAGATGCTTGAGTTTGTCCCAATGCCGGCCGGTCGGTTCTCATTTGATAATGCCTGGTTATATTGTGCTACACTAACATATAATAACAATTATGACTGGCGCATACCAACTGAAGAAGAATTTTATGATTACGAAGCAATTGATTGCGATGCGTTTGATCAGAATGATGAAGGTCTTAAGATAGCTAAAGTAACACATAAAATATGTCCAGTGCGCACTGCTGATTAAAATACCATTTGTAAAGTCCTAAGTTTTGCGCTATAATAATGTTTTATGTAAGGAGCCATATGCTAGTAGCCACTTGTCAATCAAAATTTATAACGTATGCCGAAGCTGTTATGTATTGTTTGTTTTTAGATCACCAAGGAAAGAAAGGCTGGCGGTTGCCAACTTTACTTGAATGGGCAGATACTGCAGATGGCAGACTTACAACTAATACATGGTATCGAGAGAGTACGAATGAAGAACGAGCATTGCTTGCAAAACAATACAACCATACCCAGCAAGATATAGAAGCTATGATTGAACCATATGAAAATCGTAAAACAGGTATAGCAGTTGCAGTGAGGACTAAAAATGATTGAGTATGCAGATAGGTCGCTACATGAGATTCCGTGTGACGAAGCATGGCTGTATTGTGCTACATTGGAACATAATGGACATAGGGATTGGCGTATGCCAACATATGATGAACGAATGGACTTAGAATTCTATGGTTTCTGGGATATAGATGACCATAATAATAGAGAAAAGTGGACAACTTATGATGCAACCTGTTTTATTATACCAGTGAGGGATATAAATGAAAAAAACAAAGTATAAATCAGCTGAAGAAAAGCATAAAGTATTAGAAGCTGAGAAGCAATGGTTAGCTATGGCAAAGCAACACGGCTTATCTACCAAACCATCTAGTTCTAAATCTCTTAAAGAAGCACTTAAGAAACAGTCATATACTCCGCCTGCGCCAACATATAGAGGTAGTGATAGTAAACCTCCCAGTTTAGTTACAACTACTAAAGGTGGCGGCAGTAAAGTTACAGCTCCTAAGTATACTGGTACTTTGATTAAAGGTATCGCAACGATGCATAAATCAAATGCCGTGCCAATCATTGATCAAGAGCAAGCAACTGAGATTTCACGGATGCGTAGAGGATGATAGAATTTGCCCAAAAATTGGTTTACCCTCAGCTAACATATGACGAAGCATGGGTATACTGTCTTATATTAGAACATAATGGGCACAAGGATTGGCGCATGCCAACTCATAAAGAATGGGCTA
>Ga0209297_1001162_pt1 | contig 15323 bp, 26 predicted proteins | sample S_130805_MF_Meta_FD_187322 | JGI IMG/M metagenome (GOLD analysis project Ga0209297, IMG submission 187322) | Freshwater microbial communities from Lake Simoncouche, Canada to study carbon cycling - S_130805_MF_MetaG (SPAdes) (version 2) | ecosystem: Environmental > Aquatic > Freshwater > Lake ... | reverse complement strand
CGTGCGGCTTCTACTGGAGCAACCTCTGCCGGTGTAACAGTTGGCTCTGGAGTTGTATCCAAGATAGCCTCACTTTCCGTAGTAGTTGGTGTTGCATCTGCTTCGCTTTCGCTCGCAGCAACTTTAGTTACATTCGCCTCAGCAAATGCTGGTGTTTCTACAAGACTGACCTCTTTTAAGGTTGCCTTAGTTACATATAAGTAATCTTTGGTTTGCTTTGATCCAGTTACTTCAACGCCTACAGATAGGCCATCAATTAACTGTTCACCGGCAAGGATTAAGGCATCTTGGCCTTGCATAGATGCGCTGATCTTGAATGATGCGTAGATACCGTCTTCTGCTTTATTAAACTTCTGCATACGGCCAATAGGTTTATCATTCTTGTGTTGCATAAGCATCTTGATCTTTCCAGGATCGCCAATATCAATAGAATCTTTAGCGAATACGACTGGTCCGGCTGAAGTATGACCTACACGCTCGTATGGCACAATTTTGCCAGCAATAACTCTACGCTCAGTATCAGAGCTTTCAATCGAACTACTAAACTCAAGAAACATTATAGCTCTCATTTCCGTTAGGTGACATATCTTCCATTTCCTTTGCTTGCTCTACATCTATTAGACCTAGAGATAACATTTTCTCTATTGCTTCCAGGCGCTTCATTGTGTCTGCACGCAGGAATGATTCTTCAACATTAAACTTAACTACATTACCTCTAGCTGTAATATCATCCATAGATAAACGATCCTCTATAGCACAAATAAAAGGCTGTAGAGAATAAGAAACAAACTCTTTGCGGTTATCAACAGTATTTTGATAGGTATAACTGCCATTCATATCTGCTGAGATATATATTGCAGGCACGTTCATGGCTCTGGCAATTTGTGTTGCTAAATATTGTGATGCTTCGTTATACATCATATCTTTAGGGCTAAAGCCAACAGATTCATAAGATAATGTGCTAGTTAAATATGCAGTAGATCGTGATGCTCTAGATGCTTTCCATGTTGCTAATAATCCTTGTACATGATCCTCTGGTAGATCTGCGCCAGTATTTTTTAAGTATCCAGTAGCCATTGGAGTTTGTGCTGCAACTGCCGCTGCTCTTTCAATATCTAAAGCTGATTGAATTGTGCGACCTGCTGTTTGTAACACACCTTGTATTAAACCTTGGAAAGTAATTAAAGATCCTGGACCACTCATTGGTACTTCTGAGCCATCAACTGTGTAGTACATAACTTCTGTACCTTTAGGATTTAATTGTGCATTAACTCTTGTATTAGCAATCCATTCAAAACGTGAAGGGCGCAAATCGTCTGCATAAACTTCTTTAACCATCCAATAAGCGCACCCAAAAAATATTAAACTGTCGATGGTTGCACTTATCGTGACGGATCTTGGCTGACGAATGTCTGGCTGCTCTAACCATACAGGAGATCCTAGTTCTTCTCCAGTATTTTTGTTATAAAGTTCTAAAGGTAAATAACTAATTACTCCGGCAATTAAATTACGGCATCTTGCTACAGCTGGTACTTGCATAGCCAGGGTGCGATCCATTGGACCGTAATTAAATCCGTTGCCAATACCACCTAGGGCATAACCATCATTCATCACAGCTGGGGCATATTGCGCCGTTAAAGGTTGCTTATTATTAGTTAGACCCAATGCTGACAATATACCCATATAAGTACTTTATACCATAAAACGGACTAATGGTGCAAATTAGGCAAATATCTGTGCGGTGCGTTGCGGTTTATTTAATTGACTTACAACCATAGCCAAGGATATTGCAGCTGTAACATCACCGGCTGACTTGCGCCTTATTATGCGCCAGCCAGCATCGTTAGTCTTAGCAGCACAGTTATTTAAGTGTTGTACTAGATCCGTTTGCCCCGAATGCACAATTCTAGAATTAGCCAAACTGTCAGACAAATCCGAACATGCCTGGTAGAAGGCTTGGCCGCTTACATCAGTTAACATCCATCCGCTTTGCTCTAATTTTGTAGCAATTGATTGAGTTGCATACTTGTCATAACAGATCATTGTTGGATGATACTTTCGAGCCCATTCATTTATATCACTTGCCATCTTAACTTCATCAATAGCAATCTCACTAGACCACAGCTGTGCAAGACCTACTGCAATCTTTCCATCTTTTATTTGACCCATGACTAAAGCGCCGGATCTTCTAGTAGGTGCAATATCAAATGCCATAATAGTTTGCGGTCCAACAGGGATTTCTAATGTGCTATCACTGCATGCTTCAATAGATCCATACACCCAAGGACTGACTGCGCTATCTACCCACTGGCATAACATCTCAGTACGAGTTGCTTCTATGCTATTTGTATTAACTGATTCTTCTAATGTTTGCTCAGTAATTAAATGACCCAATGCAGGGTTTGCCCAAGTCCAGGCTTTACGATCGTGGATCTTGCAGTGTTGCGGTGCTGACCATTCGTAATAGCCAAGATTAGCAGGTGGGTATGACATACAACGTTCTTTAAGATCATTAAGCACTTCACTAAATCCGTCACCAGCATTACTTGTCATTAGTGTCATGGCATTAGGCCGAGCTCTAGTTACCGGTAATGCAGCTGTAAAGGCTTCTGGTGTCCATTCACGTAATTCATCCAGGTATAAGAAGTCGGCAGTCTTACCACGTGGTGCATCTCTAGTTGCAGCTGCAATCTCATAGCGTGCGCCATTCTTTAAGGTAATAGATTCTTGCCCATTAGCCAAGCGAATCTGCCTTATTTGTTTGCGTAAGAAGTCATTATCTTCTATGGTGTAAGCAACCTGCCTAAATGTATCTAATGCCATATTACGGTTAGAAGACATGCCTAAAACATTCTTACTACCCCAAAGATAAAGATGGGACAGGATAAGCATTCTGGCCAAATGGGTCTTGCCATTCTGACGTGCTACAAGAATTAAAGCACTCTTTTTAAGCCAGTTATCTTCATCATCTACCGACAACAGATCGCTAAGCACCCAGCGTTGCCATGGAATTAACGGCATGCCAATTTTCTCAGCTAGTTCGGCTACCTGATCTACTTTGCTAGGTGCATTTAATAAAGGCGTGTGGATTCGGGGCTCTGTACTGCCAATTAGTCCGACCCCTCGTTTGATCGGGATTACTTCTGCATCATTCTGCTTCAATTTGTAGCCCTTCTGGTCGAGTAAAAGGTGAATCCGGAACGATCTGGACCGTCTTAGGGAGAGATGAGGCTTGAAAGACAGGGGGGGTCGCCATTGGGCTAAAAAAACGATCGCCTTTATGGCCGTTGCACTTAGCACATATCGCTGCACAATTCAATGGATCAAACGTATCTCCGCCTTTAGCACGTGGATAGATGTGATCTACCTGGGTAGCCTCACCACCACAGGCGTAACATGTGTAACCATCACGTGCAAGTATTGTAAGTCTTAGGTTCTTCCATCGTGTAGTACCTAATGAACGTTGATGAGCAGGCTTCTTATGAACCACTAATGCCAACCCATCTTATCTAGATGCTCAGCTGCTAAGCACGCATTAGCTTCTCCATTGACCATACCATATCTGTGTGCTATGTATTTATAATGAAGATCTATCTGTTGCTTAGGTGTAAGTCTTAACACCATTACATTACGCATCTGACCAAGACCATAATGACTACCATTAACAGCTTTATAATTCCATTTAGATTCTCTAATGATTATGTAGTTATAACAATCAAATTGATCATACGTTAGGAACTTATGGTATGCGTATAGCTTTAAGTTAGGTATTGAATTATCAGCTGCAACGGAATTAGTCTTTTCAAAGCAAATGACTTCTAAGAATAGAAGGGTGGCAACTAGCGTGCACCTGGCGAGCAATCCCCTTCGGGGCTCGCCTTTCGGCTTTGTGAGCCGATGCGATCTAGAGCGTAGCATATGAAGTCAAATCAATCAGCATAACCGCAGGTCAGACGGCAAGTCATAATGCGTAAATCATCGGTGTCAATCCAAGTCTGATCGTAACCGGGCATCATTCTCCACCCCATCCGCTACCCTTAAAGATGAGACCAGGTGCCGAATAAACACGTGTCATAGTGATATTACATTTAGGACAACTCATACCTTCAACGTTGTCATCATAAGATTTATGAATTGAGCCATATGTGCCGCAGTCATTACAGCTGTATTCATATATGGGCATTATTTTGCTCCAATCAATTGACAGGTGTGGCAGTCCACGGTGTTAAACTTCCATCCACCACACTTGTCACATCTGCATATATCACTGTCAGGAATATGAAAAGCCTCCGCTATATTTTTAATTCCAACGCATCCACAATCCATACACTGATAAGCCTTAAAGCCTTCCGGCGTATCTAATTGCTCCAGCCATAGAAACTCGGTATTACGCTTACATCCATTACATTTGAACTGTGGGTGCATTATGGTAATATCCTTATTGCCTGGTATGGCACTGAGTACAAACTAAGTAATTACCACTATGTATTAACCTGTCATCATTACAAGCTATACATACGTCATTTGAAGGTATGAACTTTACCTGGTCGTTCTCTATGCGCTCCAGGTAAGGTCCACCTCTTAATATTTCAACATATCCCATTACTCACCTCCTTTACCTTCTTCAGAATCATCTGGCCAATACCATGTGCCTGCTTCTGTCAGCTTTGCCCATTTAGGTGCACATTGTTCACCCTTAGGTGCAGGGCACACATATCCGGCATAAGGCTTATTATTACTTTTACTTTGTCCCTGGATCTTCTTCATACTGCCATGAAAACAATTGAAAGAAACATCAACCACTTCACCAATCGCAGCAACCGTCTCACCAATAGACCAAACAACTGGGCTAGCACCTTGAGAGTTATCTTTAGATTGTGTGTCCACAATATGTAACGCCATTTCCATCGCAGCTGATTTAGATCCTGGTCTGCCATATTTAGGTTTGAACTCTTCAACTTTGCTCATCTCTTCTCTGGATGCACGTTTGCCTTTAGCTGCATAACCCGCATTTGCAAGCGCTCTGCCGATCGCTGAAGTCTCGCAGTTCTCCAATGCAGAAGTTGAATTAACACCGCGATCAGAAACGCTCTCACTAGCAAGGCCGGTCGCGCACGGTTGTGCATCGGCTTCCGTCTTAAATAATTCAGCACTAACAATGTATCTAGTGTCTGTGGCCTGTTCAAGCTTTGTTGCCAATCTTCCATCTGGATAATCCTTCCACCATTTTTCAAGTCGGCTCTCGACTGTTTCATAATCTTCTAAGTTAAATGCCATTACTCGCCAACTCTCCACTCAAATTGATCATCTTTTTCTGCTTCGATGCACATTTTGTAGATTGCCATATATGCACAGATGTCCACGATACTGTCTTCGTGTCCAGGACTTTCGGCCAACCTCGAAATCTTTTGTAAGATATTAATGATTGGTATGTCGTGAGCTGAGAGTGGATAGTCAATGTATGCACTAACTGACTTTGCGATCCTGTCCATATTGTAAATTGCGTGGCCATAGACGACCCCACGTTCGTGGACAATTGCTGTTGCATTATTAAACAGCTTCTCAGTTGATGTCGGCATCAGTTTTATTCTGAATCATCCGGCGGTGCATGTCCCAACCATCTTTGCGGCCTCGCCAGTAGTGTGTTTGCTTTGCATTCTCATACATGCCATAAGCCCAGATAATTACAACCATAGTTGCCACCCATAACAAGCCAGCTTCTTGTAGTGTCATGCTGTTACCTGCATTCTTGCTGCAAACAGTTCAAGTACCACAGCTGTATTAGTGTCCTGATTTTTAACCATAAACTCATCCACTTGTAATAACACAGTGTGGATTTGATCTGCTAAATCAATGCGACCTAAATCGGTTAGCAGTTGTATTGAATCATCTAAGGTGTCAATTGTTTCACCTCGTAGAGTGTTCTTACGAATCACTTCTTGCGTGTGTAACTGTATTTCTTGTGCACTCACGTAGCCCTACTTTCTATACCAGACTTTCCGGCATAGCAATAGTGTTGCACTTGTGTATGACTTTGTGGATGATTTAGGGCGTAGTTTGTATAACGATTAGGTAACGATGTTACCCGTAATACTTGCCCAATGCGGTAAATGAGCCATCCTTTGAGATAGGCACTAACGTGGGTGTCAGTGTCTTTCCAACGGTTTCTAGTATAGCAATACCCATCTGCCAATTAGCGCTTCCATAGCGTAAATAAGAGGCTTTTTTTCTATCCATTAGATTGCCTACCTCTACCCCATATAAGGCTCTGTAATGGCTTCCTACGCCTTCTGCATAGGCACTCATACCTAGTCTATGGGTGTGGCCACATAATACTGATTTACCCCATTTTTTAGCCAGGTTAAGAGCTGTAATACCAGCGTGCTGAGACATGTTGCCTTCATCGCCGTGGGCTAACATCCAGCCAGGATGGAACTCATAGGCAGTCTTGTGATATTCCATGCCCATGTCTTTGAATCCCATGAATGCTGGATATTGTAATTCTGGAAGGCTAATTAACCCAGGTACTTTGAGAAGAGTGCTATATAAGCGATCAGTATGATTAGAACGGATGATATGACATTCTTTAGAATACTCACTGAGATCCCACAATATCGATTTAGTGAGTTCACGGTCTTCGTGAATGGTCTGCTTATAAGCCAGAGGTGTGCCTTCGGCCCATTTGCTAATTGTATTGAAATCAATTTCATCGCCGACCACCAATACAGAATCAAACTTCTCCTTACGTGCTAATTTGATAACATTCTTTACAGCTGCCTCGTGATGGAATGGGATCTGTAGATCCGATATGACAAGGTAACGCTTAATCTTCATCCGCTTCTGTAGGATCTAATGTTGGAATGATCGCATCTGGTTTGTCATTAGCAATCCAATCAGGTAGAGAATTAGGCTCTTGCATAAAGAACCATGCAATCTCGTTACTGAATCCAGCCTTCTTTGCAGCCTTGTATATCTCATGCTTGGTAATCATAAAGACATCAAGTTTGGATAAAGGATCAGGTGACTTACGCACCACTCGCCTGTTAACCTTCTTGCGTTTACGTGTAGTTGCCATGATAAAATTATGACTTACTTATTAATATAAACAGGTCATCAACACGCTTTTCTAACCTATCAATGGAATCACGAAGGCTTGAGCCCCCATTACTTTTAAGTTCGGATAGATAAGATTTAATAACCCAGCGCAGACCCAGTAGTAAACTTGTTAATACGGCGCATACGCCAGCCCCAAAGCCAGCCCATTCTGTTGGTGTCATTTCTTCGGAGTTGCATAGCCAAATACTCCGGCTAATACTGCCCATAGAACAGCACGATAATCAGCTGCAAAGTTTGATGCTGCCCAAGCTGATAGAAATGCACCAACTGTTAATACGTATGGATTTTTCATGTTCATATCTTGCCTCCTAGTAGTGGTATATCAAACGCCTTGCCATCTTGATCTCCAGCCTTTGTAAAGCTGATATGTATGTGCTTTGTGTGTTTGTTAAAACCTGAGTATTTACGCCACTTAAAATTAAGGATCTTGCTGGCAATCATCCCGTTATGAATTACGTACGATATACGCTTATCGGTCTTTGCACAGATTCTGATTTGGTCAGCCAAATATACTGAGAGCCCTTCGGATGAATCCAACCTAGAATCAATATCAATGGCTCGAACACATCCGGTGCTGTCTGGATTATGATCTGATTTTCTGGCAGCATGACGAGCATCGCCAAGCCACCCATCGCTGGTAGTGCGGCGATCTGGATACCAGGTAGTAACGGCATCTCTTAAAGTATCAGCTGCTTTAGATAACCAGGGTGTCATTACAATTTAGGTTTGCCTAATTTAAGACCAGCAGGTATTGGCTTTGAATAATCCCATTTGGCAATATAACCACCAAGTCCATCAGAATCATCTTGCAATATAATACCTAATTCATTAAAATGATCTGTTGGATTTATTTCAGGATATGTTTCAATAATTTTTTCCCATAGTTCCATATTATGCTCCTAAATAACTAACGTTCAGATAACCTTGATCTACAGTGTTATAAATTGATTTAGATGAGCCACTTGTTTGTCTGACATACATTTCAAAATAATCTCCAACAGCAAACTCAAAGACACCATTCAAAATTGGATTTGCACCATAATTGTATGGGCTTGTAAATGACGGCACAACAACAGCACCAAATATAGATGACCCATTTTTATATAAAAATGTTTCCCAAATACCTGAATATCCACCATCTCCATTAGTAGAAAAGTTAATTAAATACTTTCCTGCTTTACCTGTAGGAATTGTAACTCTTGATGTGTTTGTTGAATTGTCATGGAATGAATCAGTATCAAATTTTTCAGAATTGTATGTGACTGCTGTAAGTGTATTATTTGTCAGCGATTGGCCAGTTGTGTTATATAGACTACATCCAACAAATCCAGCAATTGAGGGCGTTGCCCATTTTATACCAGTTGCAGCCGTACTGTCGGCAACAAGTGTTTGACCGTTTGTGCCAACACCTAAGCGAGTATTTGTTGTTGAATAAGTATAAAGATCGCCTTTAGTTGTTAAAGGTGAAGAAGTACCACCAATGGCGACCCAGGCCGATCCTGAATAATACTCGGTTGAGTTTGTGTCTTTAAGATAAGACATATTGCCTTCTTGTGGTGAAGTTACTGCAGCTGTCCTGGCAGCAGCATCAGCAAATACCCAAACGCCCTGCATCAAATAGCCATCAACATCGTTAGCGGTTAATACTTCACCAGTAACGAAGTCTTTAAATCCTTGTCCTGCTGCCATTATATCTCCTTAGTAACTTAGTACATTTTGATTTAAGACACCGTAATCTACGTTGCCTATTATAAACCCATCTATGACAGGTTCTAGCGTTGTAAAGGTCGTTTTCCAACTATTCGGGGTAATGTTGAAAGCTACTCCGAAAATCTGCAGGGTCTTCTCCAGGGTAGATCCACCTGGTTGAGTAGTAATTACTGTAATAGGATCGAAAAAATCCAGCGCTAATGCTGCAATAGTGCCTGTGGTATAACTAGGAGTATAAAGATCAAGTTCTATGTAATCGCATCTTATTGAAGTTTCAGCACGTGAAGCGGTATAAGCCCTGGCGTAATCAAGAGCTACGGAATCGGTCTGCATTAATAGACCATCTAAAAAGTATGAATGCAGGAAGTATTTATCAATTGAATCTTGATTTGTGGCTACTTGAGCAGTACCACCTGATCTAGTTACTGTAGATTTATTGAATACTAAAGTATCATCTAATTTCCATACAGCATTAGCATAGCGAATACCAGCACCATTATCGCTAAATACCGTAGGAGTACCTGCAATAGATCCTGCAGTTACAGATCTATCTTGAAATACAAATGAGCCGGAAGCATCTACATATATTGCTCCGTATTCGCTATTTGCTACAATTTGCAGTGCTTGCAAGGAAGTTCTATTAGTGCCTGGATCATTTTGCATAGTAGTTAAACCTGCATCAATATCACGCATTGTGGCTGGCCAAGATATAGAATTTAACAATTGATTAATTCTTGTACCAGATAAATCTCCTGCAGTAGCACCAGTAACAGTAGAGATTTGAGCATTCTGGGCTAATCGGTAAGCATCTACAGCTTGTATAGTTGTATAGGCAACTTCTGTTGCATCTTTAGGCTGGCTATTAACATAAGATGTAATAAAGCCTGAGAAGATTGGATAAGTTACTCCTGAGTAGGTTGCAGTTATTTGTACCTTTTTCATCGGAGTAATAAGGCCCGCATAGGGCGAGCTGGGGTTGGTCGGGTTGAAGTCGCCATTTTGATCTACTATGCGTAATGTTAATTGGCCAGTCTGGAACTCATCGGCTAAAGCATTACGACCACGTTTGGTTTGTATTAAATCAACCTGGTTAGATACATCAACAATTACAGCTGCAGAATCAGCTAGTACATTAGTGCCTAATATGCCTTGATCTAATATCATAGCCTGTGCAAAGGCAGGACCGGTACTAAAATTAATTATTGCATTGATTGTTGGAACGGCCATTATAACGCTCCAGCAGGTACTTGATTACGTCCTTGGCGATACAGTGACAAGATTGCTTCTTGGACAGTCTGCTCGATATCTGTGCTACTTACTCCGCCACCAGTTGCACCACCTACATCTACTTTAACTTCTACACTAGTGCTTCCAGCCTGACCAAATGGAGTGCCTACAAATGGCACGGAAGGCACATTAGATATACCGCCACCTTGACCTGGTGACATAGCGCTTACTGGATTATAAAGGGCTAATCTTGCAAAAGCTGCTGCTGCACCATCTACTAACAAACTACCTGCCCTAGTAGCATCATCGGCTAGTTTTTTAACTGACTCTGCTGCGTTCATTTCTGCTAAATACTTTTTAGCCAAAGCCTCATTGTTATCTAGAATGGCTAATTGAGCTTTAATTCGTAGTTTAGTCTCTTCATCTGTGGCAGCGTTAAGGGCTGCAGTTAAACCTATACGTTCTAAATCAAACTTATCTTTAAGTTTATCTACTTCTGTTTTCTTAGTTAATAAAGCATTTTCTGCAGTACGCAATTTGATAGCATCTCTAATGCGTTTGGCTTCTGTGGCTCTTGCTATATCTATTCCAGCATTTGCGCCTAATCCATAAGTAAAGTTAGATTTAGGTATCTCTGATTTTAATACCCATTCACCATTCTTCTTAACAAGGTTATTAGGATTTAAGGTAGATCCAAATCTTCCAATTCCACTTACTAATTTAGCAATACTATTAGCTAAAGCATTAACCTGATCTGAAAAAGTTGTAAGAGTAGTGTCTCCACTCAATTTAGTTATTGCATCTAATAAGCCTTTGCCTATAACTTCAGTAGCGTCTGCAGCAATAACTTTAAGTTGATCCATCTTGCCTGCATAGGTATCTAATCGAGCTAAAGCCTGACCTGCAAACTTTTTATCCAACTCAGCCATGATCTTGCTCATGTCACCACTAGCTAATGTGGACTTGCTTAATCCTGCACCCAATCTAGTTAAGGCTGTGGTCTGACCTGAATAACCTTTAGCCAAGGCTGCGCTAACTTCTTCAACACTCTTTCCAGTTGCAGCCGATACATTTAAGGCAGTAGATAAAGCCTGCTGGCTTTTAGTGATTGATCCACTAGCTGTAAGTAATGTCTGGAATGCCGGACGTAATTCATCATCTAATACGCCATATAATTTCTGTAGATTGGCTATGTAGTATTCGACATCTGGGCTAGAAAATTGGTAGCCAGTATTCTTCAATTGTAGTTCTAAGGCTTTAGCGGCCTTTTCATCTGCAGCAAATGCTAATACGGCCTTCTTACCAAATGATGCTAAAGCAGCAGCACCTAGGTATTTAGCAATTGTTTTACCTAATTGTTTAGTTTGCTTTTCAAATGCTGTTAAATCCTTCTTACCTTTGGCAAGTCCTTTGCCGTTGTATTCAGATAGGATCGAGAAAATTAAATTAGCCATTTACTGCCTTTCTAATTTCTGTGCGTTTTACAAATGTGGCAGCTGTTTGATCTAATGCTTTTAGTATGTGAGACATGGCCTTGCCTTGCTCTTCCGCAGCAGCTCTAAATATCAATCTTCCATATTGCTTATAACCTCTATTATTGCCAACCATGCCTTGAGGTCTAGCATTTACTAATGGACCTGCAGCTGCAATAAACTGTGCGCCTGCTCTAGGATTATTTGAATGTGAAATAGTTTTATCTGTATTGCTTACATCTCGACCTATCCAAGGTGCGCCACCTGGGCCTGACTTACGGCCAGCAGTTTCAAATATTGCACCAGGTGCGCTGTTATTAGATACGTAGTTACTAGCAGACCAGCCACCTTTGTTGCGTTTATTACGACCAGCACTGTACTTAATTCCTTCTACTACCTGAGCATGATTGTATTTAGGAAAGGTGCGATACTTCATAGGGCCAGTGATACCGGCTGCTTTAGTCCAGCCTGATAACACCTCTGAATCTTGTGGAGCATAGCCTCTAGCTTTGTCTCTAATAGGAAGCATAGCTACTCTTATTTGTGCTTGCACATCTTTCAATAAATCTTTATCTACTTGACCTAAGGCTTTTTTCATCTCTTTAATGCCTGTTACGTTTACTGGCATTTTTGATCTCCTTAGCTCTATCGGATAAGACCTGCACGATTGCTCTTAGCATGTCACTATCCATATCTATAAACTCACTAGGCGCGATCCCCGTCTCTACAGATAGGCTAGCGATCGTATATAAGAATGAGTCACGCCGTATTAGTTTTTTTCTTCATCCAATACTTCAACAGTTTCTAAGCTGTCAATAAACTCTGTACCAAAAACAGGTACTACAACGTTAGCCCTACGCAAGCACTCATGTGCCAGCCAGAATATATCCGTCTGTTTTTCATTCTCGCGTAGAGCCTTAGATATTCCCATGCCTTTAGATATTTCAAAAGCGTACTCAACACCCGGCGTAATTCGATGCTCTGATACTTCGCCGTTAGCCCTTGTTATCTTTAGCTTTGCCATTATGCTCCTTAAGCTACTGCTACAGCTACTGTGCTATTGCAGGTAAATGTAATTGATTGATTGCTGATATCGCCTACTGCTCCATTTACATTCTGTAGGTTATTAACCAATACAGATGCTGTATATGAAGGGTTAGTAGCTGATACGGCAGCAGATGTCTGCTTAATTACACAGGTTACAGTAGTGCCATAAGCAGCACGTAATGTAGGGATTACTGTGGCGGCAGCGTTATCATTTAAGAAGTCTAATGTAATGGTGCTTGCCTCTAAGCCTTTAGCAAACTTATGTGCTGTATCGCCCATAGCGGTTACTTCTAGCTCATCAAATGATTGGTTAATAGTTACAGCTGTTACATACGCTGATAGATCAACGCTGTTGAGCGTAACCGATACGCCATTGTTTAAGAATATGGCCATGATTACTCCTTGTCTTTCTCTTTAGTAGGGGTTGGTGCGGGTGCTTTGTCGATCTGGCCTATCTTGATTAAGAAGGCTAAGTTTTCTGCATCTGTGCTCATTTTAACTCCAGCTCGTTAGGATTGATACTGTGATCTCTGATGTTAATAAATCTCCACTTGCCACACTAGCAATAGCTGGAGCGGAGACACTTGATATATTTAGCACCAAAGATGATGCGTTTAGTTTAGTTACTACTGCTACTATAAAGTTTTCTATGCCGGCAAGGTTACCTTGGTTATCTAAGGCCGGTACACAGATCAATATCTTAAAATTAGCAAGTGGCGCAATAGATGTGTAATCATTATTTGAAGGAATTATATATGGATCACTAACAGTGACTGCCACACTATTAGGAATTAAAGTAGCGGGCGGAAAACTAAAAGTTGACCAGACACCAGGGTTTGCTAAATCAGTGGCCAGTGTGCTTCTAAGTGTAGTAATTGCAGCTGTCATCAGCCAACCATTGTGTTAGGACTAGAGTAAGGTGCGATGAGACCTCGTACTCTATTGATAAGCTGGTAGCCCATGGCGTAACGGTTAGGGCTCATGCCATCCATACCGTTGCCCCCGTTCTGTGAAATCTGACGTGCCTGAAATATATCGACCGCAATAATCATGGCAGCCTGGTTTACAGCTGGTGTAGCAGAATAATTTAATGTTTTATAGCCAGGTCCAGTTGCTAGACCGTACGGCAAAATGCGATGGAATGGATCGTCTGCATTTACTTTAGCAAACTGAATGACTGAATAGCCGGTTGGATAGTTACTAAATGCGTATGTGCTCCAAAATGCTGTGCCTATTGATGCAGGTGTTGTATTGCCAGGATATGAACCTGTAAGAGTATAAGTGCCATTGTAAGGAGATCCGGCAGCTGTAATTGTTATGCTTTGTCCAACAACAAATATGCCAGGATTAGCAAGTAAAACACTTGCTACGTTATTGCTTATGCTTGCACCGACTATGGGTGCGTTATTAAACCAAAGATATGAATTGAGTAAATCCTCAGATGTTTGACAAATAGATTCTAAATCGGCATCGGAGTAGAGCGAACCTATACCAAGATTTGCTCTTAGTTGAGCTACGGTTACGTATGCTGCGGCCATTTCTACTCCTTTGCTAATAGCTCCTTGGGGCTAGGGCTACTAAACCCCAAGGATTCTTAATGTGTTGCTTTTATTACGCTGTCATGTTGTAGCGTTGTAGGCCACCAGACACAAGTGTCTTAGTTGCCAAGTATCCGTACAGCATCAGTTCGATCTCGCCTGATGTTGGTACGTTAGTTGAAAGTCTTAGTACTGGGCTTTCATAGATTGCGATTGCTGATGGCACAATAATAAATGCTGAATCATCAATAGTTGTTGAAACCATGTTGGCATCAACATATAGATCTAATCCAAGTACATTTCCACGTAATGAAGTTGGTGATGAAGTACCACCAGCGTTCATTGGATTTTGTGAAGTAAAGATTGGGCGATCGGTTGAATCCTTAGCGCCGATCAGTAATGACCATTGTGAAGTACCAGCAATATATGCAGTTGCTAGATCACCAGTTGCAGCGTATGCAGCAGGTCCAGCTTGTGCGATGAATGCTTGGATACCTAAGTAGGTAGTAGCTTGTGATGTTGCAAGTGTTCCACCAGATGTAATCTCAGCAATTACTGCTGCATCTGTTGCTTTGTTATAAGCACGTGTCATGTTGTCAAGCATCGCTTGGAAGAATGCAGGATTATCAGATGAACGCTCTAACAATTCTACTGAGTAGCGTTGTAGTCCAGCATACTTTTTTACAGTTGCGTTTACGTATGCAGATACGATACCGGTCTCAGATGGGCCAGCACCTTCAGCTGTTTCTGCAACAGTACCTGAAGTTGTAATCTTTGGATGTGAGATAGTCATACCTGAGTTAGGAATTACCTTTGCTCCACCACATGCTTCGATTGTTGGACGTGATCCGATAAGAGTATCAATAACAGTTGTAGCATAAGAAACAGGGCTAAATGCTGGGTTGGTAGTAAATGAATCATCAGCAGCAGTTACTCTCTGTGCCTTTGCATCTTCGCCTCTTACCCATAGACCAGCTTCGTGATCTCCTAATTGTGCCTTCACTGCATATTGCAGGTACTTGGCTTGTGAATTGATTGGCGTACGTGGCTCAGCATAGATAGCAGCACTAATCGTTGGTCGTGCGGCTTCTACTGGAGCAACCTCTGCCGGTGTAACAGTTGGCTCTGGAGTTGTATCCAAGATAGCCTCACTTTCCGTAGTAGTTGGTGTTGCATCTGCTTCGCTTTCGCTCGCAGCAACTTTAGTTACATT
>Ga0209297_1001160_pt1 | contig 15340 bp, 24 predicted proteins | sample S_130805_MF_Meta_FD_187322 | JGI IMG/M metagenome (GOLD analysis project Ga0209297, IMG submission 187322) | Freshwater microbial communities from Lake Simoncouche, Canada to study carbon cycling - S_130805_MF_MetaG (SPAdes) (version 2) | ecosystem: Environmental > Aquatic > Freshwater > Lake ... | reverse complement strand
AAATGAACAGAACAATAGCAAAATTAACTTTTTGCAACACATGCAATAAAGCGCATTATGTGGGAGCAGTCGAATACCACAATTACTGGTGCGCTCAACACAATTCAGGCATTGACTGTATGCATTTTGAAGGGGCAGTTTTTTGCGAGTGTGATTCAGAATGAACTCACTAACAATTCTTACAGTTATCGGCATGGGTTTAGCAATGTATTTCGCATTTAGAATGGGTCAGGAATGCGGTTACGATCAAGGGATGGTCGATGGTCGCAAGGCTGTTCGTAAGTATTATGAGCAGGTGGGTCGATGAATGCTAAAGACCTACTTACAGAGGCAAGAGCCGCTATTGAAGACAGAGGCTTGGACTATGGGCATCCATCGGACAACATGGCAAGAACAGCAAGACTATGGCAAGCCTATTTGGAGATCCCGATTGAAGATTACCAAGTTGCAGGTTGTATGGTCTTGGTCAAACTCGCTCGAAGCATGGAAGGTTCAAAAGATGATAATTACATCGACATGCTCGGATACGCAGCAATTTCAGGAATGCTAAGAACTGAGGAGAATGAACTTTATGTTTAATTTAACTGATTATGAAACAGTTTCTATGCTTAATAAATGGTTTCAAGATAATTACCCAATGGGAAGGCAGAACATTGTTATCACTTACCACGATGTTGAAAAAGGCTTTATTACTTGCAAGGCTGAGATTTGGCGCGATGCTAATGATCCTTACCCTGCGGTTACTAATATCGCTCATGGATCTAGGGATTTATATAACGCAAATCTCCGTAGGTTTTACGCAGAGGATATTGCTACGTCAAGTCTTGGCAGAGCAATCACGCTCCTTAAAGGCGGACAAACTGCTACAAGAGACGATATGGAAAAGGTAGATGCAAATAAATCATTTGATAAGCGTTTACAGGAAAAGATAACAATTCCAGATGTTAGCGATGATTTATGGACAACTAAAACAGTAGAGTTGCCAAAAACATCTGCTGAAGCGGTTGAATTAGTAAAAGACATTATTGGCGCACAAACAGATAAAGATGTTCCGCGCTGCCCACATGGGCAAATGGACTGGCGTACAGGAAATTCTAAAGGTAAGGCGTGGGGTCATTTTAAATGCCCAGCCGCTACAACTGGAGAGATGGATCGCTGCGCTAAAGGTGAAGACATTATCTGGTATGAAATAAAGCCTAATGGCTCATGGGGAAAGCAAAAGGATAGATAATGAACAAAAGACAAGAAACATTAGATCAGGTCTATAAAATCATTGAAAATCATCCATTTAATTTGCCGCCATATTGGGATTCTTGGATGGCTTCACAAATCTTTAAAGCGGTTTATGAAGACAGGCAACATTGGATTGAAATGCTGCAAGGCATGATTGAAGAAAAGAATGATAATCATGTCTGAAATGTTTATGTTCCTTGAAGATGGAACTACACAAGTCATTACAGCAGAAGGCAATTTAGAAGATATTGTTATATATTGCCAGATGTGCAACGAACCAATAGCCATTACTACCAAACTAGGTTGCGATGATGTGTTTCTGCAATGTCTTAAATGCCATGCAGTAACCAATAAACATGGCTAGTCAATCAAGAAAATACAGAGGTTTCGCGACCGAGCGAATCGTTGCATCATATTTGCAGCAATGGTGGGAATTCGCATCCGTTGGTCGCGGAAAAGGCAAGGATATTCTGAACGTACCTAATCTCGACATAGAGGTAAAGGCTCGATCAGGTTTCATGCCGAAGCAGGTTCTCGCGCAGATAAAAGCACGTACAGACCTTTCTGGGGAGTTAGGTTTTGCGGTACTGCGTTTAAACGGACAAGGAGAAGATGCGCGTGACTATGCCGCTATCATCCGTTTCGAGGATCTGGTTACTTTATTAGTTAAGTGCGGATACCCATTATTTAAGCAAAATGTGAGAGAATTAGACATTACACGCTGTAATAAATGCGGCGGATGGATATTTCAAGATATGGACTGCGCTACATGCAACTTACCTGTTTAAAGGTTAATTAAATGCCAATATATGAATTCGAATGCGATGGCTGCGATGCCAATGTTCGATTCGATAAGGAGTTTAAGATTAATGAACCACACGAACTTGAATGCCCAGTATGCCAAAATAGTATGCGTAAAGTTTATCAAGCAGTACCAACAATTTTTAAAGCAAAAGGTTTCTATTCAACAGGCGGATAAGCGACTCGCCGAGACACGCCCAAGATTTACGCTGTTGCTTTACAGCATTGGTACACTTACAGGGCTAGAGCAGCCTAACTGCTCAGAGCGAACCGCTAAGCGGTTAGTTCGCTCGGTAGCAATCGTTATGGGGATATCTCTATTCTTGCCTATGGCTAGTGCTGTACCTGCGACAATAGATCCTAAACAATCAGCAAAAGCATTTGCTAAATCACAGATATCTTCTAAAGAACAATATGTATGCTTATTAAGACTTTATGGAAAAGAATCAGCATGGAATTACAAAGCACGTAACGGATCTCATTACGGAATACCACAAGGTAAGAGCCTGTATCTAAAGACTGCAAGCGCACAAGAGCAGGTAACTTGGGGATTGAATTACATAAATCACAGATATGAAGGCAAGCCATGTAACGCTTGGAAGCATTGGCAAGAAAAGAACTGGCATTGAGTAGCCTTAAAGATAATGGATCGACATCTAAGTGGAGAAGGCTAAGAGCCGAAGTCTTACGAAGAGATCAAGAGACATGCCAAATGTGTGGACAACATGCAACCCACGTAGATCACATCATCCCAAGAAGATTGATTAGTGGTAATCTTGCAGACAGTATGGAAAATTTACAATCATTGTGCAAAACGTGTAATTTGCGTAAAGGGGGGCGGTTTTTTGCCAGCCCAAGAACACCCCAGACTCTCCCTGTTTCTTTTACCCCCAAAAATGACTCGATAAGACACTATCAAGATGAATCAGACTAGATATGCCTGAATCAGATGCAATACGCTTAGATAGCCTTACAGACGGAATTAAAGGCATCACAGAACCAAGAATACGCACTAAAAGTCTAGATCTTCCATCTAAAGGCGCTCAGTTCATAGAATTCTGCAAGCGGATCGATTATCCGTTGCTACATTGGCAGGAATTGCTCGCACATGAGGTTTTAAAATACAAAGAGGATGGGCGCTGGGCTGCATCTGAAGTTGGAATCGTTTTAAGCAGGCAGCAAGGTAAGTCTACGTTTATGTCGCTGCTCATTCTTTTCAAGATGTACGAACTAGGCGAAAAGTTACAAGTGGCTACGGCTCACAAATTAACCACGTCTTCTGAAATCTTTTACAAGATAGATCAAATTATCCAGAACACGCCAGAACTCTTGGCTCGGTTTAGTAAAAAGTTTGAATCTAAAGGATCTCAGGAGATTAGGTTAAAGTCTGGAGAGCGTTATCTGGTTCGCGCCAATAACTCGGCGGCTCGCGGTATTGCTTCAGTCGATACTATCTTCATGGATGAAGTGCGTGAATATCAATCTATGGATGTTTGGTCTTCGATGAGATATACCCAGATGAGTTCTAAGAATCCAATGACTATTGTTCTCAGTAACGCAGGAGACCAACACAGCATTGTGTTAAATAAATTACGCGAAAGGGCTGTTGCTGCAATCGCTGGAAGTATTGATCAAATTGCTTGGTTTGAATGGTCTGCTCCCCCAGAAACCCCAGTAGATGATTCCCCAGAGTTTTGGGAAGGCGCAAGGCAAGCAAACCCATCATTAGGTTACACAGTTCACCCAGATAACCTGCGTGCAGTCTTAAATGATGATGAATCTATTATTAGAACAGAAGTTTTATGCCAATGGGTATCGGTGGTTAATCCTGCAATTAATCCAAGCAACTGGGAAGCATGTGCGCAGCCGCAGGCTAAGTTAGATCGTGAAGCAACTACATGGATGGCAATAGATTTAAGCCCAAATCGCCAAGAGGGAGCGTTAATAGCAGCCCAGCAAAAGGGAGAACAGTTTATTGTGGTTCTTCTGGCAACTTTTAGCAATCCTGTAAATTTAGATGATAAACACATGGCTAATGAAGTTGCTGATTGGGTTCGCAAGTATCCAACAGAAACAGTCGCGTATTCAAAGCAAACGGCTGGAGCAGTTGCGGCACGTTTAGCGCCAGCAGGTATCCAGACTTATCCGATCGATGGCGCTTTATATGGACAAGCCTGCGATGAAATGTTATCTGCAATTACTTCTGGAAGATTGATCCATACGCAGCAGCAAGAATTATCTAATCAAGCATTAAGCGCTGTAAAACTGCCATTTAAAGATGGTGGCTGGTATTTGGGAAGAAAAGCAAGCAACGCGACAATTTGCGCGACAGTTGCAATGGCAATGGTTAGCCATTTTGCGACACGTCCAGAAACAGAAGTAGATATCGTTATAGGATAAATCGGACATAGTGTATAATTTGCACTAATGGGAATCTTAGATTTATTTACAACCAAAACGCCAGAAATCGGACAACAAGTCGATGTGGCTGCTTCTCTTGCGCCATTCGAAGTTAGTTCATTATTAGCGGCATACGATTCTGGAACATTTGTTACTGCTGCACAGGCTTTAACTGTTCCAAGCGTTGCACGCGCTCGCGGAATCATTACATCTACGATTGGCACATTGCCTAAAGAAGTTTATATCAAATCAAATGGACAGCATGTCGATGCTAATCGTTGCATTAACCAACCAGATCGCCGCGTTGCTGGTTCAGTAGTTTATTCATTCTTAGCATTTGATATTTGGTATTACGGCGTGGGTTATGGCGTTGTAAATGAACTTTATGCAGATGGTCGAATCCAAGATTGGACACGCGTTCCATTTGAATGGGTTTCTCCACAATACAATACAACTTTAACTGAAATTATTGGTTATACAATTAATGGAAAGCCTGCGCCACTATCAGGTGTGGGAAGTGTAATCGCATTTCAAGGACTCGATGAAGGTTTTGGATCTAGAGCAGGTCGCACAGTAAACGCTGCTGTTTGGTTAGAAAAAGCGGCTCTGAATTATGCTAAGAATCCAGTTCCAGCAACAGTATTAAAATCTAATGGCACAAACTTAACAGCAGAGCGCATTCGCTCGCTTATTAATAGTTGGTCGAAGTCTCGCCAAGATAACTCAACAGCATTTTTAAACGCAGATGTTAATCTAGAAGTGCTTGGCTTCGATCCAGCATCATTACAGTTAGCGGAAAGCCGCCAGTACGTTGCATTAGAGATTGCACGCCACGCTGGTATCCCTGCTTATTTCCTAAGCGCTGAAACCACATCTATGACTTACTCAAACGCATTATCTGAGCGTAAAGGTCTTTTAGATTTCTCATTACGTCCAATCTTAACTGCCATTGAACAGCGTTTATCTTTTGCGGATTTTGTGCCAGCAGGACAGGTAGTACGTTTTAGTTTAGACGATTTCTTGCGCGGTTCTGCATTAGAGCGTGCGCAAGTTTACGAAATTCTCAACAGAATCGGCGCAATGTCGGTTGCTCAGATCCAAGAGGAAGAAGACCTAATCAATAATGGAAATTAATTTCTCATCTAATGTATTTGCAGCCGATGCAGGCAAGCGCGAGATTTCAGGTCGCATTGTTGCGTGGGGCGAAAAGGGTTACACAAGCGCAGGAGAAACAATTTTTGCTCCTAACTCATTAACATTTAATAAGAAGACCAAATTGCTTTTAGAGCATGATCGTACAAGACCGATAGGGTTTCTAAAAAGCCACGAAATAACTGCAACAGATGTGCAGGCTACGTTTGGTCTTGCTAAAACTTTTTCTGCGGATGATGCCATTGAAGAGGCAAGCACAGGACTAAGAGACGGATTTTCAGTTGGAGTTAAAGTAAACGCATGGGATAACCAAGATGGCGTAATGGTTATTAAATCGGCTACTGTGCATGAGGTCTCATTAGTCACAGATCCAGCCATCGAATCGGCTCGCGTTGAACGCGTAGCAGCGAGCGAAAATGCTCCAGAAGAAATTTCTGCGCCACAAGTGCAGGATGAAACCAAAACCCAACCAGAAGGAGAAGACCTAGTGTCCGAAACCATTTCAGAGGTAGCGACAGCCGAAGTGGTTGAAGCCGCCAAGTCAGAACCAACAGTTACAGCAAACGCTCCTGTTGCTTACACATCTCCACGCGTTGATCTCAACGTTACAGCAGGACAAGTTGCTAAGGCTCAACTCGCAGCATCACGCGGCGATGCAGATGCACGCGATCTTCTTGCTGCACTACAAGTTGCAACTGTTGCAGAAAATACAGGAACAGTTCCACCTAACTATCTTCGTGATCTAATCGGTGTTATCGATTCTTCACGTCCGTTTATTTCAAGCATTGAAACTGCTGCAATTCCTGCTACTGGGATGAAAATCTTTACTCCAAAATTAGGCGCTCAGGCAACTGTGGCTCTTACTGCTGAGGGTGCAGAATTTTCTTCAACAGATACAGCAGTAACTTTCCAAGAAGACAATGTAGTTAAGTTCGCAGGCGCTGGTCGCTTGGATGTAGAACTCGTTGATCGCTCTGATCCAAGTTTCCTAGATTTGTATCTACGTGAACTTGCTGCATCATACGCACAGAAGACAGATGCTTATGCTGCAAACATTGCTGCACAGAATTCTGCTGCTTCAACAGGTTCAACAATCTATAAGTCAATCGCAGATGGTATTGCTGATTCATTTGGCGTAATGCGCATGACTCCTAATCGTCTTCTAGTCGCAGCAGGCGGCGGAGTTAATGATATTGACTTCTCTGGTTTGCTCGGTGCAGTTGATACAACAGGTCGCCCAATTTTTGCGGCGGCTGCTCCGATGAACGCTAACGGCTTAATTTCACAAGGTTCAACAGCAGGAACTGTTGCTGGACTTTCATTAGTAGTAGATCCAAACTACACAGGTAACGATGCAGGCGCTAAGTACGCTCTAGTTTACCCATCCAACGCAATGCGATTCCACGAAAGCGGAACGCTTCAACTGCGTACAGCAGTAGTTGCTAATGGACAACTTGATATCGGAATCTACGGATACTGCGCAGTAGTTAATCGCTACCCAACAGCATTCCGTTACCTATCAGTAGCGTAATCAACTAATCATGGGGGGGCGGTTGCTCCCGATCGCTCCCCCAGTCGTAGAAAGGACTAGACATGCCAACAATTATTACAGCATCTGAATTACGCGCTGTTCTTGGCGTGTCTAGTTCCTTATACAGCGATGCGGTTCTAAATGACTGCATAGATGCCGCTGAAATTGTAATTTTGCCTATGCTTACAACATTTAGCGTACCAATTCAATCAGTCGCTTTAACAGATAACATTGCAGTATTTGAAACAACATTGCCACATGAATTTACACAGGGATCTAGCGTTGTAATTGCAGGATGCGGAACTCCATTTAACGGAACGCGCACAGTAAACGCAGAACCAACAGAATTTGCATTTACATGCAACATTACTAATGCAAATGTATTATTTAGAAACATTATTCCAGCAGGCACAGCAACCCTTACAGGCGCATCTACTTATGTAGGAAACTCAGCAGTAGAGCAAGCAACATTGGCTGTATCCGTTGAAGTCTTTACATCTCGCAACCAAGCAGGCGGACAAATGGAAGGCGTGGATTTTTCAAACGTCAGCCCATATCGTTTAGGTAGATCACTTTTCAATAGAGTGTCTGGGTTGCTTGGTAGTTACATTGATGTAGAAAGCATTGCTCAATAGTGCCAGCATCAACAATTTTAAGTTCAGTTCGCACGCCATTATCGGCTGCGCTTAGCACAGTTGCAGCAAATGTTTACGCATTTGTACCAGAGACTCCAAGCGTTCCGTTTTGCGTAAACGTTCCAGATTCTCCATATCTTGAATTAGAAACTATTAATAAATCAACGCTTCATACAAAGATTAATCTAGTGATTTCATGCGGCGTTGCCTATAACAATAACGCTGCTTCATTAGATAACTTGGAGCAGTTAGTAATGAGCGTTCTAGCGGTAATCCCAGTTGGATATACCATTGGATCAGTAGAAAAACCAACAGTTACTCAGGTCGGTGCATCGAATGTTTTAGTTGCCGATATCAGAGTTTCCACTTACTACACACAAACAAACTAAGGATAAATAATGGCAACCACAGTAATCACAGGTCGCGATATTTCTCTATCTTTCACAGGTGGAACAGATATCGAAGCACAAGCGACTTCAGCAGTTCTAACAAAGACAGTAGTTCGCGAGACATACCAAACATTAGACGGCGAAGCCTATAAAGTTGTAAATCTAGAAGGTTCTTTTGCTCTTTCAATGCTAGCAGACTGGGGTAAAACTAATTCAGTATGTGAAGCAATTTGGACTGCACTAGACACAAATTCAAACGCAGAAGTTTCAGTAACTCTTACAACAGCAACAGGTGCAGTATTTATCTTTCCTGTATTGCTAGACTATCCAACAGCAGGTGGCGCAGGAACAGATGCGCAGACTGTTGATTTCGTTTGGAAAGTAGCACGCGGAGAAGTTGCAGAAACTTTCTCATAAAAACTAACTAAGGGAGCAAAAAATGAAACTACCAATCCTAATCGAATTCAATTCAGGCGAGAAAGAGACGTTTACGGCTCAGCCGCCAGAGTGGGCTAAATGGGAAAAGGCAGTATCAAAGACGATAAGTCAGGCGCAAGACTCCATAGGAATATGGGATCTAATGTTTTTGGCTTATTACGCAATGAAGCGTGAAGCAGGCGGAAAACCTGTTAAAAGTTTTGAAGTCTGGATGGAAAACGTAGCGGAAGTTACTGTTGGAGACACAGATAGCCCAAAAGCCACGAAGTCGGATCAATAAACCGAATCTTAATATCGTTAGCAATAGCGACAGGGATTCCGATGAAAGAATGGCAGACGGCAGAAGATGTTTTAACGGCGTTTGAAATACTGAAAGAGAGGAACGGCAATGGCTGAAAGTGGTCTAGATAAAGCCGAACTCTCGGCGGTATTTAAAGCGTTTAAGAACATGGATGAAGCGGCAACAGAAGAAGCCAAACGCCAGTCTGCTGCTATATCCGATTATGTACGTTTAAAAGTGATCGACTCAGCGCACAGTCTGAATTCTAGGGCTGTGGCTGGTCGCATCGCTGAAGGTTCAAAGGTTAAGAAATCTTCTAAAATCGGTGAGATAACCTACGGATTTGCATCTCAAAAGTTTTCAGGTGGAGCAACCACTAAAACTCTCTGGGGTGGCTCAGAATTTGGATCTAATAAATTTAAGCAATTTCCAATTTGGTCTGGGCGTGAAGGTCGCGGCTCTCGCGGTTATTTTATTTATCCAACCTTGCGTAAAGAGCAACCAGAAATCCTTACACGCTGGACTGGCGCATTCAATAACATCTTGAAAGAGTGGGGATAATGGCAACAGGTACTAGAGCATTAACCCTTAAACTCATTGCAGATATTGATGCGTTTACTAAGAACCTTGATAAAGGCGCAAAAGATGTAGATGATTTTGGCGATAAGTTATCTAAATTTGGCGGCGTTGCAGCAAAAGCATTTGCAGTTGCAGCAGCCGCAGCAGCCGCCTATGCAGTCAAAATTGGCGTAGATGGCGTTAAAGCAGCAATAGAAGATGAAGCAGCACAAGCCAAATTAGCGACTACTTTAAAGAATGCTACTGGCGCAACAGATGCCCAAATTGCTGCTACTGAAAAGTATTTATCTACCCTTGCAATCCAGACTGCTAAATCCGATGGAGAACTTCGTCCTGCCCTAGAGCGCTTGGCTCTCTCGACTAACTCAGTCAAAGAAGCGCAGGATCTATTAGAAGTTTCTACAAGAGTATCGGTAAATAGCGGAGTTGAATTACAGACTGTTGCTAATGCTATTGCTAAGGCTCAGGATGGTAATACTACTTCTCTTGCTAAGTTAGGCATTGGCTTATCAGCCGCAGAAATTAAAGGTAAGTCATTTGCTGAAATCCTAGCAATGATTAATAAGATTTATCCAGACTTAGGCGCAAATGCGGATACTCTGGCATTTAAGATGGAACAGATGCGCATCGGCTTCGATGAAGCAAAAGAAACCATTGGTTTTGCATTATTGCCTATTATGGAAAGTTTAATAACATTTATCAACGAACAGGCATTGCCTGCATTTAACGCATTTATTGCTGGTTTAACTGGCAATGATGGCGCAGTAGATGGCTTAGATGCCACAGGCGTAGCAGCCTATGATCTTGGATTTACCATTAGATCTCTTGCCAAGAGCGTTGGACAATTAGCCGCAGTCTTTTCAACAGATGGAAAATCAAGCCTAGATGGATTTGTTACGGCTTTAAATTTTGTGGCTCAAACTGCCACAGTAGTAGTAACCATTATTAAAGAGTTAATCAGTTTTATCGTTGAAATGGCTAACCAAGTTATCTCATTCCTAAACCTATTTGGCGCTGGGATTAGCAAGATTAAGAGCATTCAGGGAACTGCATTTGCTTCTGCATGGGGTAGCCCGATTGGGGGAAGCACAGCAACAGGCGCAATGGGTAATTACTCAATGTCCACAGGTCAGGTTTTAAGCGGTATTGGCGGATCTACTATTGGCGGAATTCTTGGCGGTGGCGGTGGTACTGGCGGCGGTACAACAGGCGCAGGAACTTCTAGATCTAGCCAAATAGCAGCATTAAATAAATTGCAAGACGATGCAGCAAAATTACAAGATTTGTTAGATCAAGCAACAGGTTCAGGCGCTTATGATCCTGCAACAATGGCACGTGCAGCAGCATTGCAAAACTTAAAAACAAATGAAGCAAGATTTAACATTACAGTAAACGGCGCAATCGATGCAGAATCTACTGCTCGCCAAATTGTAAGCATTCTTAATGACTCAACTGCTCGCGGAACATTGGGCGCAGGTGCGTTTGATCGATGAGCAACTGGACTCCAGACTGGTCTTTATCCATTGATGGCGGTGCTTACGAAACTGTAACGCTAGCAAACCTTATAATTACTTCTGGGCGCACAGATATCTACCAGCAACCAGTAGCAGGATATTGCACAGTCGAAATCATTAATACAGACCAGAGCGCGATAGCAATCGATATTAACGATTCTTTTGCATTACAGGTTAAAGACTCTACTGGAACTTTAAAGCCTGTATTTGGCGGTTATGTAACAGATATTAACCAAAGTGTACGCACAGCAGGATCTAGCGCAATCGTACAAAGTTTTAGTGTTACGGCTCTAGGCGCTCTTTCAAAACTGCCTAAAATCCTTACAGAAGGCGTATTAAGTAAAGCGTTTGATGGAACACAAATTTATACAGTTCTAAGCCAAATCCTATTTAACACATGGGCGGAAGTTCCAGCCGCTACAACATGGGCAACCTATACAGCCACCGAAACTTGGGCTAATGCTCAAAATACTGGCTTAGGTGAAATTGATCAAGTTGGAGATTATGAACTAGCAGCACGATCTAGCAGCGTTACGGATGTTTATTCATTGGTATCTGCTCTGGCAACTTCTGGCGCTGGATATCTATACGAAGATGCACAGGGGCGTATCTCATACGCTGATAGCACGCATCGCGGCGAATACCTAGCCACAAATGGATATAGGGAATTAACTGGCAATCATGCTCTAGGAAAAGGAATTTCAACATCTCGCCGCATTGGAGATATTCGCAATAAGGTAACAATTACATATAAAAACGGCGCTCAACAAACAGCCGAAAATTTGGCAAGCCAAGCCTTATATGGAACTCAGGCACAAAATATAACTACAAGCATTGAAAATGGCGCAGATGCAACTGCTCAGGCTAACTTCTATCTAGCCTTGCGTGCCTATCCCCAGAGCCTATTTAAATCGATTACTTTTGAACTAACTAACTCAGAGATAGACGATTCAGATCGCGATGCTCTTCTTGGCGTATTTATGGGTCTGCCATTAGATATTACAAACCTGCCTGCAAACATGACTGGCGGCAGATTTCAAGGCTTCGTAGAGGGCTGGACTTTTAGCGCTGGATTTAACAAACTGCAAATAACTTTAAACGTCTCACCTATTGCATTCAGTTTGCAAGCGTTTAAATGGACAAATGTTCCAATCGGTGAAACATGGAATACAATTAACCCATTATTAGACTGGACTAACGCTACAATAGTAGCCTAAAAAGGAGAAGGAATGCCAACAACAACTAACTACGGCTGGACTACCCCAGCCGATACCGATCTGGTAAAGGATGGCGCTGCGGCAATCCGTACTCTTGGATCATCTATTGATACAACCCTTAAAACTCAAATCGATGCACAGATTCCCGATGCGTTGCTTACAACTAAAGGCGATATTATTGCTGCAAGTGCGGCATCTACTCCTGCTCGTTTAGCGGTGGGAACAGATACATTTGTTTTAACTGCCGATAGCACCCAATCAACAGGAGTTAAATGGGCTGCTGCTTCAGCAGGTGGCGCAAATTGGTCGCTTTTAAACGCAGGTGGTACTGCATTAACGGGCGCAACTACTGTAACAGTTTCAGGAATTAGCGGAAAAGATAAAATCATGGTTCTTGTTTCTGCTGCTTCTTCAGTAACTGCGGCTTCTTCAATTTCTTTACGTTTAAATACAGATACAGGTGCAAATTATGCAACTGTTGGCATGAGCATTTCCATGCCAAGCACTTATTCAGAAGATCAAATTGCGCGTTATTCAGATTTAGCAAATACTTTAATTCCGTTAGGTCGCATGGCTACATCTTATGCCGATAATGGAACTAGCGCCTATGTGTTGTTAAGTGGTTGTAACGCATCAGGATTGAAAATATACAATTCCGTTGGTATGAATAACAGACCATCAGGAGCAAATCCAGGCGGTTTCACTCTTGGTGGCTATTATAATAGTGCTTCAACAATTTCAAGCGTTTCAGTTTTTTCTTCAACTGGAAATTTTGATGCTGGAACAATTTATGTCTATACAAGCGCGTGAGGATAATACAATGAAAATAAGAGAAAAAGAATTTAACGTAATTACTGGCGAAGAAATAATCACAGAGCGCGATGAAACAAAAGAAGAAACAAAAGCGCGTTTAGATAACGAAAAAGCCGCTAAGGCTTATGCCGAAGCACAAATAAAAGCAGAAGCAGACAAGGCTGCAATTTTGGCTCGACTCGGTTTAACTGAGGATGAACTTAAAACTATTCTCGGATAATGAAGCCAATACTATGCAAGGCTGGGCAACAGTTAAGACTTCAAATCGATGACTGTTATCCAAGTAGACTTCGTGATTCCGATGGCTGGGTTGCGGATCTTCGACACATGCGTGAAGGTAAGTCTGATCACATCCCAGATGGCGATGCGACAGTTTTTGCCATCGACATTGATAGAGATTTGGCAGGAAAAGCGAAACCAGACCTTATGCCAGATCTTGCGGATCAGATACGTATATGTGCCAAGCGTGGTGATAAAAGAATTAAGTACGTTATCTTCAATTCTAAAATTTGCTCACCCATCCTTAATTGGAAGTGGAGAGCGTATAAGGGAGCAAACCCACACACGAAGCACGCGCATGTCTCATTTACTGCAAAAGGTAAAGATGATGGTTCGTTCTTTAATATCCCAATGTTAGGCGGAACTCTATGAAGAAGTACCTAAGCACTAAGCAAATTGCAGCGATTAAATCTTATCTTCGTGCAATCTTGGCATCTGCTATCACAATGGGCATTGCTCTACTCACAAACATGAAGCCAGAGTACGCAGTTCTTATTGGCGCTCTTGCCGCACCTTTAGCCAAATGGGCAGATAAGAACGAAGGTGAATTTGGCATCGGATCTGATTTATGACTCTTCAGGATGTTGGAATCGCAGTAACGATAGCCGCGAGTCTTCTGGGTGGGATTATCACAATAATCAGATTCTTAGTGAAACATTATCTTGCTGAGTTACGCCCAAATGGCGGATCTTCAATAAAAGACCAAGTAAATCGTTTGGAGACACGCGTAGATAAAATCTACGATTTGCTAATGGAGAGGTCATAATTTACTTATGGCAAGAAAAGCGACTAAGGCATTAGAAGATCAAGGTTATTCAAAACTTGATGCTTACTGCATTGGGTTACACGAATTCTATAAGTCGCTAAAAAGGGCTGGGTTTCCAGACTCTATCTGCATGAGCATGATTATGGAAAAATCTGCTTATCCCGATTGGCTCTTGCCTAACACAATAAACCCAAACATACCTGAGCCTGATTGGTATGAAGACGATGAAGAGGATTAATGGTTAAATCAAAATCTCGAATTCTAGTAATTTCAGATTTACAGATTCCCTACCATCACGAAGCAGCAGTAAAGAATTTAATTAAGTTAGTCAATCGCGAAAAGTTTGATCTAGTATTAAATACTGGCGATGAACTAGATATGCAGGCTCAGTCAAAATGGGCAAAAGGCACAGGTTTAGAATGGGAAGGGCAGTTAGATGCTGATCGAACTACTGCGCAGAACATTCTCTGGGATTTACGTACAACAGACATTACGCGCTCTAACCATACTGATCGGCTCTACCACACACTCCTAAGAGGAGCGCCAAGCCTAATCGGATTGCCAGAGTTGGAATATCCAGCATTTATGGACTTTAAGTCTCTTGGCATTCGCTTTCATAAAAAGCCATTTGAATTCCATCCTAACTGGGTATTAGTTCATGGCGATGAAGGATCTATGAATTCTAACGCTGGTCTAACTGCTCTGGGATTAGCCAAGAAATTTGGTAAATCGGTAGTTTGCGGACACACCCATAGAGCAGGCATTAGTGCCTATTCAGAGGGCATAGGCGGTTCATACAGGACTTTATGGGGCGTTGAAGCAGGTAATGTTATGGACAAGCGTAAAGCATCTTATTTAAAGGCTGGGGCGGCTAATTGGCAGATGAGCGTGGCTATCCTAGAAACCTATGGAAAGAACTTATCGCCGATGCTTATACCAATAAACAAAGATGGATCTTTTACTGTTTACGGCAAGACTTACGGCTAAGTAAAGGCTAAGGATTCTTAGGTAAAGGCTAAGCATGGATACTCTCATAACGGACATTTCGCCCATCTATCGATCAGTAGACGATGCAGTAGATGAAGCAGAATCGTTACCAAATCGTTATCAAAATAGCCTAGTAATTTAGATTGATTGTGCCATGCTTGATCCATGAAGCCGAAGGTATCGGCGGATAGGGAGCAGTAAAATGAACAGAACAATAGCAAAATTAACTTTTTGCAACACATGCAATAAAGCGCATTATGTGGGAGCAGTCGAATACCACAATTACTGGTGCGCTCAACACAATTCAGGCATTGACTGTATGCATC
>Ga0209297_1001157_pt1 | contig 15352 bp, 11 predicted proteins | sample S_130805_MF_Meta_FD_187322 | JGI IMG/M metagenome (GOLD analysis project Ga0209297, IMG submission 187322) | Freshwater microbial communities from Lake Simoncouche, Canada to study carbon cycling - S_130805_MF_MetaG (SPAdes) (version 2) | ecosystem: Environmental > Aquatic > Freshwater > Lake ... | reverse complement strand
CGGCGTGCAACCAGAAGACGGCGCGCAAATTCCGGGAATTCGGAAATGGCCGCAAGCGTATTTGCCAGCGATTTACGACGACAAAAATATTGATGAATTACGTTACGTCAGCCAGTTAGAAGCAGAAACACTCACTCGCCGTTTGGCGGCTGAAGAAGGTATTTTTTGCGGCATTTCTTCGGGTGGCGCGTTGGCGGTGGCGCTTAAAATTTCGCAACAAGTTGAAAATTCGGTGATTGCTTTTATTGTGTGCGACCGTGGCGATCGCTATCTTTCCACCGGCGTTTTTGCCGAATAATCATCCCATTTTTAGGAGCGAAAATTGAATCAAACCAACCCCAATCATTTCCGTGCGCTACGTGTTTTTGACGAACAAGGCGTGATTTCCTCGCGTTTAGTCACCATGTCGGTGGACGAATTAGCGGCCGGTGAAGTGGTGATTCGGGCGCACTTTTCGAGTGTTAACTATAAAGATGCTTTGGCCGCCACCGGTGCCGGAAAAGTGATTCGACGCTTTCCGTGCAATGGCGGCATTGATGTGTCTGGCGTGGTCGAAAGCTCATCCGATGCGCGGTTTAACTCGGGCGATGAAGTGCTAGTCACCGGCTATGATTTAGGCGTGGCGCACGATGGCGGATTCGCTGAATTTGTGCGCGTCCCCGCTGATTGGGTGGTGAAATTGCCGGCTGGTTTATCGCTGTTTGACGCGATGGCGCTGGGCACAGCCGGCTTTACTGCCGCCTTAGCGATTCATCGTTTAGAACAAAATGAGTTAACGCCGGCCAGCGGCAAAGTCATCGTCACCGGTGCCACCGGCGGCGTCAGTTCCTTGGCGATTCAAATGTTGGCGCAAAACGGTTATCACGTGGTGGCGATGACCGGCAAAGATAAGGAACATGATTATCTAAAAGCACTCGGTGCCAGCGAAATCTTGCCGCGTTCCAGTGTCGATTTAAGCAGTACGCGTCCTTTGGAAAAATCGCTGTGGGCTGGCGCGCTTGATTCGGTTGGCGGTGCTACGTTGGCGTGGTTAACGCGCACCATGCAAATCGAAGGCGCGATTGCCAGCTACGGCAACGCCGGTGGCGTCGAGTTGAATACCAGCGTGCTGCCGTTTATTTTGCGCGGCGTTAAATTGCTCGGCGTGGATTCTGCCGCCACAAAAATGCCACTGCGCCAACAAATTTGGCAGCGCTTGGCCAGCGATTTACGACCTCAGCAATTTAACGCCATGATTCAACGCATCCCGTTTGCCGAATTGCCACACGTTTTCGCGCCAATGTTGAAAGGTGAATCACGTGGCCGGAGCGTGATTGAACTCGCGTGAGCGAAATTACTGGCGTAGGAAGTGCGCTCGGTTATAATGCGCGCCCTCACGCGGAAGTGGCGGAATTGGTAGACGCACTGGATTTAGGTTCCAGCGCCGCAAGGTGTGCAGGTTCGAGTCCTGTCTTCCGCACCATCAGGTAGTTTTAAGTAGTCCCGGAAAGTCCATTAACCCCGTGTAATAGCGGGGTTTTTTGTTGTTTGAGTGCCCTAGTGAGTCCTAGTAAAACCTATGTCGGCGCGCAAAAAAGCAGTCACATTTGCAGTAACTCGTATTTTTGATCCTTCACTAGAAGAAAGTTGCTGCATTTTTTATGGGGACGCCATCGAAGATACAAAAAACACCGCTGATGAATTAACCGTAGCGTTTGGTAGTGCAGAGCATTTCGGCGTATCCACCTGTTTGCCACCTTTGTAACTGAGCGCTAGATTGAATCCTGCTCGATCCATTCGAGCAAAACCTTATTCATCTGCAATTGCCATCCCGAGCCTTTAGACTTGAAGTAATCAATTATTTTTGGGTGCAATTGAATCGATATTTGCACCTTATGATCACGAAGCGGTGGGTGGCCGCTATAAATTTTTTCTAACTTGGCTTGCATTAGCGCGGCAGCATTAGGCGAATCCTCATCATCTGCAGGCTCGATACCGTCATTTATCATACGGCGAACTCGTTTCCAGTCACTTTGACTTTCACCACGTTCGCGTGCGGCGCGCATTTCATCAAACGTCATTGTTGTCATATTCAAGCCAAGCGTTATAAATTTCACATTCAGCTTTGTAAGCGTATCTAAAACTGACGATGTGAGGCATTTTATCAACCTGATAAATGACAGTAAGCACAGTTAATATTTCAGATAGTAGAGCGAAAATGTGCTTGCGCACCGCGAGTGGATACGTGCTCTCAATCTCATACCGATATTTGTCACTGAACACCAAGTCGGCATCGATGAAATCTAGTCCATGCTTAACAAGATTAGCTTTGCGTTTTGTTTCCTTCCACAAATATAGCTTATTCATTTTTACGCATGCCAGTCTAAAACGATAACTTGAATTTTTTTCATGATCGGCAGTCGCTGAATCCACCGTTTTTATTTGTAGCAAACTTAGAGCTTGGTAGATTGCTCGCAGTTTAGGCGTTACTACCACCCTCTTGATTGGACTGTGATGCTTCCAATTGTGTTGATAACGAGAGCACAATTTTTTTGGATGAATCTGTTAAATGGCAAACAGAAATCGAGATGGCATTATCCAATGGATTGCCATCTTTAACCAATTGATAATATTTGTTTTTCGGGGGGGGGGGGTAGATTGCCTCTGCAGATATTTCGAGCCAATTTATCAGAATTTGAAGTTTGACGGGATCCGGAAAAGAAATCCCGCGCAGCCATTTTCTGGCGGTTTCGCGGCTGATAACCGTCGCCTTGTGCGCCCTCAAATTATATTCGTCAGCGAGTCTAGTTGCGTTCAAAGGATAGCCATATTTCAGAATCGAACAACGTCGAATTTCTTCGCTCAATTTGGCTTTATGGAATTCGTTCATTTAGCTTCCCATCGTTTTGGTTTTCTTTTTTTAAGCATCCTATTTTTTTAGTGCGGTTGTCAACAACCTTGAAGGACTATCCCGAAGTGCAACTAATCGTTGGTTATATAGATAATTTATGCACGTTTTAATTTGCCTTCTCTCTTGGCTTTTAATAGAAAATTCGCCCAGATTTAATTTTTGAGCAGTCAGGAATTCTTCATGGTTGCTTTGACGTGTGGTTTAAATATTTTAGGAGTTATGGGAAATGATCAAACAAATCGGTAAGTCAGCACAAGTAACTAAAAACTCGGCGGTTCAAAATACGATTGATAAGTTTCTACCAGAGCAGATTGCAAATGGCTTGGCCGTGGATACATTGCCTGCTACAGCTTCCAAAGCTTCTAAAATTAAAAATGGCCTCAAAGCTACTGACGTAGTGCTAAGTGATGTTGAAGGTTACGTGGTTGGCTCCGGTGATTTGATCGAGGTCGTTCCCGCAGCGACTGAGGCGCCAATTTATTTGGCTGTGGCCGAAACCGCCGCTGCAGTTGGCTCAGCAACAACTTCAGCTTCTGGCGCAGCAGCTGCGACAACGGCTACAACCGCAGCGACAACTGCAACAGCCACTACCGCGGCAGGTGCGGCAACGACCGCTGCTGCTGGTGTGAGTTTAACCACGGTTGCATTGGGTTCGGCTGCAGTCGTTGGTGTAGGTGTTGCAGTTTCAAACAATACTAATAGTTCTAGCTCACCAGCAGTAGCAACAAAAGTTACAAAAACTTTGAGCGTAGCAATTTCTGAGGATAATTTGAGAGCAGCCTTGGCAGATGATGCGACTGCGGCAACCGCTGCTACAACTGCAGCGGCTTCATTAGCAGCGACCAATGCAGCCTTGGCAGATGATGCGACTGCGGTAACCGCTGCTACAACTGCAGCGGCTTCATTAGCAGCGACCAATGCAGCCTTGGCAGATGATGCGACTGCGGCAACCGCTGCTACAACTGCAGCGGCTTCATTAGCAGCGACCAATGCAGCCTTGGCAGATGATGCGACTGCGGCAACCGCTGCTACAACTGCAGCGGCTTCATTAGCAGCGACCAATGCAGCCTTGGCAGATGATGCCGCGCTAGTGACTGCAAATGCGACATTGGCAACGGCGACAACCACGGCTGCTTTAACTGATGCGGTTGCTCTGGGTGTTATTTCTGCTGCTGCTGCTACAACAGCGGCTACTTCATTAGCTGCCACCAATGCGGCCTTGGCAGCAGATGCGGCGTTGGTAACGGCTACTACTGCAGCGGCGACGGCAGCAGCAACAGCAGCATTAACTGATGCAATTGCGTTAGGTGTAACCTCTACAACAGATGCAACAGCAGCGGCGACAGCTTTAGCAGCGACTAATGCGGCATTAGCGGATGATGCGGCGTTGGTAACGGCTACTACTGCAGCGGCGACAGCGGCAGCAACGGCAGCTTTGACTGATGCGGTGGCATTAGGTTTGATTTCTACAGCGGATGCAGCCGCAGCAACAGCAGCGGCAACCACAGCTGGTTTGACTGATGCAGTTGTGTTGGGTGTAACCTCTACAACAGATGCAACAGCAGCGGCGACAGCTTTAGCAGCGACTAATGCGGCATTAGCGGATGATGCGGCGTTGGTAACGGCTACTACTGCAGCGGCGACAGCGGCAGCAACGGCAGCTTTGACTGATGCAGTTGCCTTGGGTGTGATTTCTGCAGCGGATACAATCGCCGCTAGCGCAGCGCTGGGTACAGCAACCGCAACAGATGTAGTTGCCTTGGGTGTGATTTCTGCAGCGGATGCAGCAGCGGCGACGACTTCATTGGCGGCGACCAATGCAGCATTGGCAGCAGATGCCGCGCTAGTGACTGCAAATGCGACATTAGCAACGGCGACAACCACGGCTGCTTTAACTGATGCGGTTGCTCTGGGTGTTATTTCTGCTGCTGCCGCTACAACAGCGGCTACTTCATTGGCGGCGACCAATGCAGCATTGGCAGCAGATGCCGCGCTAGTCACAGCAAATACAACGGCAGCAGCTTCCTCTGCGGCAACAAGTGCAGCTCTTGCTGCTGATTCTGCTGCCGCGACAGCCAATACAGCTGCACTGGCTACAGATGCTGTTGCGTTGGGAGTTATTTCTGCTGCCGCTGCTGTCACAGCAGCGGCTTCATTGGTTTCGACAAATGCGGCGTTGGCGGCGGATGCGGCCTCCTCCGTAGCTGCAACTACTGCAGTAAATTCATTGGCCGCGACCAATGCTGCTTTAGCAGCAGATGCTGCGCTAGTCACAGCTAATGCAACATTAGCAACGGCGACAACAACAGCTGCTTTAACAGATGCCGTTGCGCTTGGTGCGGTATCTGATGCGTATGCATTGGCAGTCGCTGCAAATCCGGCTGATGCTGCTTTGGCTGCTGCTTATAATGTGGCCCTAGCTACGACAAATGCTGCGCTGGCAGCAGATGCCGCTTTGGTACAGGCGACGGCAGCACAAACAGCGGCAGCAACGGCAGCATTAACTGATGCGGTTGCATTAGGTTTGATTTCTACAGCGGATGCAGCCACAGCGGCGACAGCGGCAGCAACGGCAGCATTAACTGATGCGGTTGCATTAGGTTTGATTTCGACAGCAGATGCGGTGGTTGCTGCTACTGCATTGGCAGCGACAAATGCAGCGCTGGCCGCGGATGCGTTAGCTGTCTCTACAGCAACAACGGCAGCTTTGACTGATGCAGTTGCCTTGGGTGTGATTTCTACAGCAGATGCAGCCGTAGCAACAGCAGCGGCAACCGCAGCTGGTTTGACTGATGCAGTTGCGTTGGGCGTGATTTCGACAGCAGATGCAACAACGGCGGCAACAGCGTTGGCAGCGACTAATGCGGCCTTGGCGGATGATGCAGCGTTGGTAACTGCTACTGCAGCAGCGGCGACAGCGGCAACAACGGCAGCATTGACTGATGCAGTTGCATTAAACCTTATCTCAACTGCGAATGCGGCGACTGCTGCAGTCTCATTTGCTGCGACTAATTCTGCTTCAGCAGCAGATGCTGCGCTAGTCACAGCCAATGCAACGGTAGCAGCTTCATTAGCTGCCACCAATGCGGCCTTGGCAGCAGATGCCGCGCTAGTGACTGCAAATGCAACATTAGCAACGGCGACAACCACAGCAGGTTTAACTGATGCGGTTGCTCTGGGTGTTATTTCTGCTGCTGCTGCTACAACAGCGGCTACTTCGTTAGCTGCGACAAATGCGGCATTAGCGGATGATGCGGCGTTGGTAACGGCTACTACTGCAGCGGCGACAGCGGCAGCAACGGCAGCTTTGACTGATGCGGTGGCATTAGGATTAATTTCTACTGCTGCCGCTACAACAGCGGCTACTTCATTGGCGGCAACAAATGCAGCGCTGGCCGCGGATGCGTTAGCTGTCTCTACAGCAACAACGGCAGCTGCTTCATTGGCAGTAACCAACGCAGCATTGGCAGATGATGCGGCACTAGTGACGGCAAATGCGAATTTAGCAGCAGCGACAACTGCTGCAGCGGCCACTGATGCGGTAGTTCTTGGGGGTATTTCTGCGGCAGCTGCTACAACTGCGGCAGCTTCTTTGGCTGCGTATAATGCTGCGGTTGCTGCGGATGCTGCACTTGCTACCGCTAATGGAACGCTGGCGTATACAACGGTAATTGCTAATTCGGCAAATGCGGTTACATTAGGTGGGATTTCGACAGCAGATGCAGCCGCAGCGGCAACAGCTTTAGCAGCGACAAATGCGGCATTAGCGGATGATGCAGCGTTGGTAACTGCTACTACAGCAGCGGCGACAGCGGCAGCAACGGCAGCTTTGACTGATGCAATTGCGTTAGGTGTAACCTCTACAACAGATGCAGCCGCAGCGGCAACAGCGGCAACCACAGCTGGTTTGACTGATGCAATTGCGTTAGGTGTAACCTCTACAACAGATGCAGCCGCAGCGGCAACAGCGGCAACCACAGCTGGTTTGACTGATGCAATTGCGTTAGGTGTAACCTCTACAACAGATGCAGCCGCAGCGGCAACAGCGGCAACCACAGCTGGTTTGACTGATGCAGTTGCGTTGGGTGTGATTTCTACAGCAGATGCAGCCGCAGCAACAGCAGCGGCAACCACAGCTGGTTTGACTGATGCAGTTGCGTTGGGTGTGATTTCTACAGCAGATGCAGCCGCAGCGGCAACAGCGGCAACCACCGCAGCGTTAACTAACGCATCGAGTTTGCAAATACTTGCAGCTGCGGATGTGTCGTTGGTTGGCGGGCTTGGGGTGGCAGATGTTTTGCAGTTGTCAGCTACTCATTCAAATCTTGACTTCTCTATTTACAATAGTGTCGGACATCAAGCTATTACCGGTTTTGAGGTAATAGATATGTCTACCGATGTAACCGCAAATTCGGTTACTTTGACCACGTCTGATTTGTTCCATCAATCTAGTAATTTGGTTGATGTTGGGGCGAGTGCAATGGTTGTGAAAGGGACTGCGCTGGATACAGCCCATGTTATTGCTGGCGGATTTGTAATGACAGGTGTCGCTAATGCATTCACTGAAACAGGTGCCGCTGGTGCGGGTTACAGTAAATATGCAGGTTCTTTTACCGATGTGAGTGGATTCCACGTTGTTGAGCTGTTGATCCAAAACGGTGTAGTAGTGGCTTAAGGTGACATTTGATACTTTGAATGAAACCAGTAGTGGTTCAGAGGGCGGAGCAGACAGTATGAAGTCTGCTCCGCCCTCTGACGTATTGCTGCCCTATTTTGCCTATATCGCTCGCCATTACGGTGACGAACGGTAGCCACGCTTATGGTATTTATAACGAGCCACCCCATGCTGTGCAGTTGCCGATGGATCGGTGTTGAGGTATAGCGCAGGGTGATGGTCTGAGTTAATATTCACGTAACCGTTTAATATTTATTGGAGTTCAAAATGATTGCGCTTGAAATGCAAGGTTCAATTCTTAATCATAGTGTTTTCGTATCGAGTCATTTATTGCCTGCTAGCGCAAGGAATGCCAAAGTGATTGTGATGTATGAAGAGGCCAATGTTGATAAAGCGGCGGTGCCAGATATTCTTGCTTTGGCACGCAATGCGCAGGCGAATTTTCCGAAGCAAAACAATGTGGAATTACAGCAAGATTTGCGAACGATGCGAGATGAATGGGAGCGCAAGCTGTGACACTTTGGTTGCTAGATAGTAATGCCGTGATGGGGTATTTAAATCAAGATACGACACACGGGTTTATGGATAAATTTGAGCAAGCATTGTTGGAGGGTGTTGCCGTTTCGGTGATTACAACTATTGAGGTTTTAGGTTGGCGTGGTCATACCGTAGCGAGTCGTGACAGCGCAAAAGCATTGCTTTCCTGTATGGATGAATTGCCACTTTCCAATTCAGTTGTTCAGCAGACAATTTCACTTCGCTCTCAATATGCAATCAAGTTGCCCGATGCAGTTATTGCGGCCACTGCGCTGGCGAATGGTTTAACGTTAATGACCCGCAATGAGGCGGATTTTAAAAATCTTTCGGGTTTGACGGTTGTTAATCCGTTTGAATAAATACCGAATAAATCACTTGATTAGCGTCACTAGTCTATAGCTCTGTTTGCCGAATAGCGAGGAAATTTATTTAACAATGCGACAATTGCTGAGTGACTTTGGTGCGTGATTCACAATGTGTTTAATTGTTTTTTGAATCATAAAGGTCAAAGAATAATAATTAGGGGTGTGTTCGATAATGATTGCTGAAGCTCAGTTTGCCGAAGAAAATATTAATAGCGTAGAAAGTCAATCTGCTCCGCCCTCTGACGTATTGTTGCCCTGTTTCGCCTACATCGCTCGCCATTACGGTGACGAACGCACGGTGACTTCTTGGCGTTCTGGTTTGCCAAATAGTTTAGCGGGTTCGTCCGTTGAAATGGTGTTGCGTGCCGCCGAAAGTGCCGGTTTTACTGCCGCTTTAGTGCAACGTCCGCTTGCTCAAATCAAAGAATATTTCTTGCCTGCTATCGTGTTAACCCATGATGGTAAAGCTTGCGTTTGGCTAGGTTGCGCTAAGAATGATCAGGTGGAAGTGGCTTTTCCAGAAGGTGAACAATTGTTGCCGGTGGAAATGTCGTTTGCTGATTTGGCCGAACAAGCCAATGGCTTTGTACTTTTAATTAAGCCACCATTGCGACACGATGCCCGCTCACAAATTAAGGTGAAGGAAGATCCTGCCGCTTGGTTTTGGGGCACGCTCTGGCGCTTCCGTAGTTATTATCGAAATGTGATTATTGCCGCTGTGCTGGTGAATATTCTCACGTTGGCCGGCACTTTTTTCACCATGAACGTGTATGACCGCGTGGTGCCGAATCAGGCTTACACCACTTTGTGGGCGTTGGCGATTGGTACCGTATTGGCGATGATTTTTGAAGTGGTGGGACGACAATTACGGGTATATTTGGTCGATCATGCTGGTAAAAAAACCGACCTGATTTTAGGCTCGATTCTGTTTCGCCAAGTGCTCGATGTTCGCTTAGAAAAACGCCCTGGTTCCTCTGGCGCGTTTGCTAATCTTTTTCGTGAATATGAATCACTGCGCGATTTTGTGTCGTCTGCCACCATCGCCGCCTTAACTGATTTGCCGTTTGTACTGCTATTTCTGGCGGTGATCGCCATGATTGGCGGCCGTTTGGCGTGGGTGCTGGTGATCGCGATTCCCGTTGTGGTTTTGCTGGGTTGGTGGATACAAAAACCTTTGGCTGCGTATATGCGAGAAAACATGCGCGAAGGTTCCTTACGTCATGGTTTGTTGGTGGAATCGCTGGAAGGGATCGAAACGCTGAAAGCGGTGAACGGCCAAGGCTTTATGCAAAAACGCTGGGAAGACTGGAGCGCTTTATCGGCCACCAGTTCTATGAAAACCAAGCTGATTAGCAGTTGGGCCTTGAATTGGGTGAGTTTTATTACCCAAATTGTCACCGTGATTATTGTTATTTGGGGCTGTTATTTAATCCCTGAAGGTCATCTGTCGATGGGTGCTTTGATCGGTGTGGTGATTTTGGCGGGTCGGGCAATTGGGCCGATGGGGCAAGTGGTGGGCTTGGGTGTGCGGTATCAGCAAGCCAAGGTGTCGCTAGAAGTATTAAATGGTTTAATGAATTCACCGACTGACCGCGAAGCTAAATTAAATTATTTACCACGGCGGCGAATGGAAGGTGGCTTGACGCTGCAAGAAGCCAGCTTTACCTACCCGAATCAGCAATTGGCCGCACTCAGTCAATTAAACTTAACCATACAAGCCGGCGAACGTATCGCTATTTTAGGGCGAATTGGTAGCGGTAAATCAACGCTGTTGCGCTTGCTAAATGGCTTGTATTTGCCAACGGAAGGTAGCGTGTTGGCGGATCGCATTGATTTGCGCCAAATTGATCCTGCCGATGTGCGGCACAACATTGGTTTGGTGACGCAAGACTGCAAACTCTTCTTTGGTACGTTACGAGAAAACGTTCTGTTGGGTGTGCCAAACGCCACGCCAGAACAATTTATGCGGGTGGTTAAAATGACCGGCCTCGATGCGATTGCCGCTCGCCATCCTAAAGGCTTTGAAATGGAGATTGGCGAAAGTGGTCGCGGTTTGTCTGGCGGCCAACAACAATTGGTGGCATTGGCGCGGATTTTAATTTCAGATTCGCCGGTGTTGTTGATGGACGAGCCGACCAGTTCAATGGATGGTCAGACTGAAAATGCCTTCATCCAACAATTGCAAAGCGTGGTGAATCAGCGCACGGTGATTATCGCCACCCATCGCTTTTCATTATTACCTTTGGTCGATCGCATCATCGTGCTGGATAATGGCAAGGTGGTGGCCGATGGCCCCAAAGACACCATTATGGCGGCCTTAACTGGCGGCCAGATTGCGGTACCTAAAACATGAGTCAAACAGTGCCTAATCCAGAACAAAAACCGGATCAATCGACGACAACGGACAGCACGCCAGTCGCTGATAAACCTAGATTGCGTGATTTATTGCGTCGCGCACCCGATGTCGAAATTATTGATGCGGAAGATATTACCCATTTGCGAGATTTGCATGCGGCGATGGTGAGCCAAGCGACGCCACGGGTAAATCAAGCTTTATATCTAACGGCGGCCACCTTGCTGGTGGCTTTGATTTGGGCGTCTTTTGCACAAGTGGAAGAAATCACCCAAGGCGAGGGAAAAGTGATTGCCATCAGCGGCGAACAGATTATTCAGAGTCTTGAAGGCGGCATTGTGGAAGAGCTGAATGTCAAAGAGGGTGACATTGTAGAAAAAGGTCAGCAACTCTTAAAGCTCGATGCGGTGAAAGCGGATTCGGTTTACAGCGAAGGTTATAACAAAATGGTGGCGCTGATGGCTAGCGTGGCGCGCTTGCAGGCGGAAGTGTTTGGCAAGGCGTTACAGTTTCCGGATGAGGTTAAAAAACATCCAGAATTAGTCCGCAATGAAACGGAATCTTATGAGGCTAGACGACGCTCGTTGAATGAAAATGTCGCCGGATTAACCCAAAGTCTAAAACTCAGCGAAGAAGAAATTAATAAAACCAAACCTCTGGTGGCGAAGGGGCTGATTTCTGATATTGAGTTGACCAAAATGATGCGTCAGGCGAATGATGTTCGGATTCAAATTACGGAACGACGCAATAAATATCGGGCCGATGCTAATTTGGAATTAGCGCGTGCCGAAAGTGAATTGGCGCAGGCTAAAGAAAATGTGGCGGGACGTGAAGACGTGTTGAATCGCACGATTATTCGAGCATCGGTCCGTGGCACCGTTAAAAATATTCGGGTAAAGACCATCGGCGGGGTGGTTCAGCCGGCAGTGGATATTATGGAAATTGTGCCCTTGGACGATCAGCTATTAATTGAAGCCAAGATTAAACCTAAAGACGTGGCTTTTTTACGTCCCGGATTGCCGGCAATGGTCAAAATCACTGCCTATGATTTCTCGGTTTATGGCGGGCTGCAAGGCAAGCTCGATCATATTAGTGCGGATACTTTGAATGAAGAACGGCGGGGCATGGCGCCAGGTGAAGATACTTATTACAAAGTATTGGTTAAGACCGACAGCTCGTCCTTAAAACGCGGCGATAAAACCTTCCCGATCATGCCGGGAATGACGACGACGGTTGATATCCGCACCGGTGAAAAAACAGTGTTGGAATATTTGTTAAAGCCGGTGTTTAAGTCGCGCGAGGCTTTCCGTGAGCGATAAGAATCATTCTTCAGTAGTAAAACTTTTATTGCCTTGGCTGTTAGCGACGGTGTGTTTGGCGTCGATCGGGCCTCTAGGTTTGGCAAAAGCAGAGCCGCTGGATGCAATGGGTGATAATCAGCAGCAGCCTAATACGCAGCAAAGTCAGGCTGACAGCAATTTCTACCAAGGCTTGTCACGCGATGTAGTCGCGGCTGTACATGCGAGCCAAGCAGATGACGTTAAGCTGATTCGAAGTGCCTACACCGGTTCGATGATTCCTGATCGCGGCGTGGCGTTGTTGCCCATTCAACGGCTAGTTGAATTAGCCATGCAAAACAGCCCTGAAATTAGAGATGCAGAAGCGGCTTGGCGTGCGTCTGAGATGGATTTGGCCGAGGCGAAGGGTGTTAAATGGCCACGCTTGGATGTAACCGCCACCAGTGCTGCAAAACAGTTTGGTGATGGTAATCCTTATGGTAACGGTATCGCTAGACGTGCTGGATTGACGGCCACTTATACTTTGTTGGATGGCGGTAAATCTTCGCATCAGATTGCTAGCAAAGCTTTTTTGGAGCGGTCGGCAAAAGCTAAATATTCACTGATGCGCAATAAAATTGCGGCAGATACCGTGACTGCTTATCTGCAAATTGCTAAATATCAATTGTTGATGGGGGCTTATCAGGGGAATTTAGAGCGGATGCAAAACCTCTCCGCCAAGCTAAAAGAGATTGTGGCAGCGTTGCCTGGACGACGCAGTGAGGCAACCCAAGCCAATGCTAAAGTAATGCTGGCGCAGGCAAATTTGGCGGATGCAACGGCCAAAATTCGAGAGTTTCAAATTCAATTGATTAAATTGATCGGCGCAAAAGTAAAGATTCATGCGATCTCTCAATTTGAGGTGGACATTCCCGTTTTACCGTTAGAAGAAGCGATCAAAAAGGCCGAGGATCATCCTGTGTTGTTGAGTGTTGAGGCTGAAGTCAATGCGGCTAAAGAAGTGGTTAAAGTGGCCAAATCGGCCGAGTGGCCACAGCTTGATTTGCAAGCGAGCAAGATGAGCGGAAATGATGCGTTGGGTTATCCTGATCCAGGCCAAGTTTATGTGATGATGAAGTGGAATATTTTTCAGGGTTTTGCCGGACAAGCCGCTGAAAAAGCCAGTGTTGCGCGGGCATCCTCTGCCGAGGAAAAGCGTCAACAGGCGATTAATGAAATCGAATTTAAGCTAAATAGCGCCTGGGCGGATTATCTAACGCAATCGGCGAGAATTGGCAATATGGAAATCTTGCGGCTTGAATCGAAACAGGTGCGAGAAGACTATTACATTCAGTGGAAAGATTTGGGTCGTCGAAGCTTGTTGGAGTTGCTGGCTGCTGAAAACGAATATTTGAGCAGCGATGTTGGGTTGATCACCAGCAAGGTTGACCGATCAAATGCCATTGCTAAACTTTATGCTGAATCAGGCTGTATGGCAGAGTGGTTGGTGGGAGAGTTAGAGCAAGCCAAATAGTGTTGAGTAACTTGAAAAATGCTTTGATGAAAATCGGCAGGGCACTGGCTACCAAAATACCGGATTAGTCTGGAATAAGCAGGCACAGCCAAAATATAATCGGGTGATTTTTATTCAGCGGCAAATCTTGATAGGCTGGGTAACGGATCGTAGAAGTGGGTTGACGATGGTAGGGTATATAGTTATTCTGTACGCAGATTTTTAGGTGCTTTTTGGTTGGTGATAATTGGGCACTAAAATAAAAATGCAGTAACTTTCGCAGTGGATTATAAATTTCATGATTTAACTAATTGTTTATTAAAACTGTTCGAGTCCTGTCTTCCGCACCATCAGGTAGTTTTAAGTAGTCCTAGAAAGTCCATTAACCCCGTGTAATAGCGGGGTTTTTTGTTGTTTGAGTGATAGTTTGTGCCATAATTTAAATGGGAAGCGAACAGCGTTATGACAAACATGAACCATTATTCCCTTTGCGCCACCATCCCTGATTCGTCGATTGCACTCGCTGAAAAAAATGTGGGCGATATTTTGACGCTGGCGATCGAACATACGCCTATGCAATCGGCAACGGTAGTGTTTGATACCCAATGCGATCTAGCCATTGCGTTGACGGAAGCGTATCGGCGTAATTTGCCGCAGGCTAATTTCATTAATTTTGATCAGCTCGCATCTGAAATGGTGCGTGCGACTTTCGAGCAACTTTCGCCTAATGATTTGGTGGTGCTGATTCAATCCACCAGCTTTCGCTTAGATGCTTATCGGGTGCGTGTCGAACTTTTTAAACGCTCGCTTAAAGTGATTGAACATCCGCATTTATCTCGCATGCTGGGTAGCGAACCGCTGCGCTATATTGAGGCTTTGGCTTACGATCCAAGCTATTTTCGCGCGGTGGGAAATGCGCTAAAAGTACGTATTGATCAGGCGAAAGAAGGTGTTATTCATAGCGGTGGTGAGCAGCTAATATTTTCATCGGGATTTGAATCGGCCAAGCTCAACGTGGGCGATTATCGCGAGATGAATAATGTTGGCGGCCAATTTCCAATCGGCGAAGTGTTTACTGAATCGAAAGATTTGAAGGCGACCAATGGCCGCGTCGCGATTTCAATTTTTGGCGATACGTCATTTTTAGTGAATAAACCTGAGCGTCCGATTACGCTGGTTATCAAGCAAGGTCGCGTCTGTGATGTGGTGAATTCGACCGCTGAATTTGATCAAGTGTTAGCGAATATTCGCGCTGACGAAGGCGAAATTTGGGTGCGCGAATTGGGTTTTGGTCTGAATAAAGCTTTCAGTCAGGACAAAATTGTCAGCGATATTGGCACCTTCGAACGGATGTGCGGGGTGCATCTTTCGCTAGGGGCAAAACACGGCAGTTACAACAAACCCAATATCAAAAAATCCGCAGCGAAATTCCATGTGGATGTTTTCGCGCTGACGGAATCAGTCACCTTGGATGACGAGACAATTTATCGCGATGGTGAATGGCTGGTCAGTTAATTTTTTCGGCTAATGGGAATCTAATATGGACGTTACTAGTTTGCTTGGACTGATGTTATTAGTGGCGTTGGCTTGGTACTGGCTGAATAGTATTCGGGTGTGTCAATCGGCGTCCAAAACTTTCCACTAATCGGCGTCCAATTCTTTCCACTTTTTAGCTTGATTGAGCACGACTTTTGCGGTGCTTAAAACGGTAAGAATCATTACCAGTTTCCAAGATGTCGCAA
>Ga0209297_1001155_pt1 | contig 15359 bp, 9 predicted proteins | sample S_130805_MF_Meta_FD_187322 | JGI IMG/M metagenome (GOLD analysis project Ga0209297, IMG submission 187322) | Freshwater microbial communities from Lake Simoncouche, Canada to study carbon cycling - S_130805_MF_MetaG (SPAdes) (version 2) | ecosystem: Environmental > Aquatic > Freshwater > Lake ... | reverse complement strand
GATCTAATACAATAAATCGCACAAGTTCGCCGTAGGTATTGTCAGGACGCGAATTGAATTTATCCAGGATCACTTTTCGTATCTTCGCATTCACTGGACGGTCAAAGAATGATTTGCTTAGTAATACCGCATAATTTGCGTGTTTGGTCTTTAATAGTTTTTTATTGTCGGTCATCGAAAACCCGGTGCCTTGTGTGTGATATGTTAGGTGTAGTCCGTTAGCGGTTAAAGCAGATGCGACTATTTTTGCCCCGTAGGTGCTACGATTAACATCAGTGAATATAAGGTGTTTGTGTAATTTACCGGTTTCCTTCATATCTTTTTCGTCTAATAAGCGAATTTGTTCTAATAATAATTTCAACTTCGGGGACGCACCGTTGTTAATATACACATTCAGCATGTCGGGATTGAAATCTTTTTTATCGATCATATGAAACGTTTTGGGTATCGTGAAATTTGAGCGATTGCGAATACAGTCAGCAGTCTTCTCGTTTCCGACAATACTATCGGCATCTTCACCATCGTCATCGCTATCGTCCCCATAGCGATAGTAATGATTACTTTGATCGCTACTCTTGCTACTACTCTTGCTACTGCTGCTGCTACTCTTGCTTTTTCTCATACTGTGTAATTCTATATAAGGAAAATATAAAAATAAAAAATGATATAAGATTGAAATATAAAATTCCAATCAATGGCTACTAGTGCTAAATATATATACGTTCGTGTTCATGAATCATATGAGAAATACGATGTTTGTAAAATTGGACAAACGAGCAATATCCCTGATAGGGATAAAACGTATGCGACAGGTGAAGTGAAGCGAGGGCGTTTTATAATGGTATTTCAAATAATTTCGGAGTGTTGTATTGTTAAAATTGAGGGATTACTTAAAACGATGTTTATCGCGCATAATATTGTATTTGATGGTGGAACAGAGTTTTACAAGAATAATATTATGGTTCTTCTAGAACCGATTTTCAATAATTTAAATATAGAATATATTAAACTAACTGATGATGAAATTGAAAATTTAACGCGAAAAACAAAACCAAATCTACCAATCGTTATAACGAATAATACAGATACGATATATACCCCACGAGAATATCAGCAAACTATCATTGATAATGCGGTTTCTTATTATGCGAATAATAATAAAGGGCTTCTTGTATTAACGTGCGGAATTGGTAAAACATTGCTATCACTTTGGATAACGAATGAATTACAAGCGAATACGATATTAATAGGAGTTCCGAATCTATTATTATTGAAACAGTGGAAAAATACGTGTTTAGCTCTATTTGTAAATACTCCTTGTTTAATTGTATGCGATACGCGAACAGTCGAACACGTAGATAAATTTATGAAAGAAAACAAAAGGTTCATTATAATAACTACATATTCATCAGCACACAAGGTTAATAAAGTAAGCAAACGTATCTTATCATTTACATTTGATATGAAAATAAATGACGAATGTCATCATTTAACCGCTTTACATACCGACGATAATCGCGAAGGCGACGAACGCAAACAATTTATCAAGATGTTAGATATCCCCAGCATTAAACAAATATCTTTAACAGCAACTCCAAAGCATGTAAGCGACGACACTTGTGGAACAAGTATATCGAATGATAATAGAGAGTTTTTTGGTGATATTATTGATAGTAGAAATATGTTATGGGCGATTCACAAGGATATTATTTGCGATTATGTAATACAAACTATCATTACGAAGGAGGAGCAATTCGAGCAACATTTGGCAACATTTAATATTACTGATGAGAATGATAAGAGACTGTTTTTGAGTGCTTTCGCATCGTTGAAAAGTATAGCGACAGGACATTCGCATCATCTACTAATCTATTCTAACAATACTGTGAATTCCTTAAAAATAAGTAAATATATTACGATGCTTTTAGATAACCTTTATTTTACGGTTCGTGATTTATATTACTCGACGTATAACGGGAAGATGGACGCGAAGGAACAAACCGAAGTAATAAATAACTTTGCGAACGCACAAGTTGGCATTATAAGTTGCGTATATTGTCTTGGCGAGGGTTGGGACTTTCCTTTGTTGGATGCGGTTGTGTTTGCTGAAAATATGACATCGAATATTCGCATTGTTCAATCGGCATTGAGAGCCAGTCGAAAAGATAAAAACAATAATGGTAAGAAAGCAAAAATAATATTGCCAATATTAAGTAGCGTCGATTGGTTAGATAATAATGAAAACAACGACCTTAAAAAAGTAAGAGAAGTGATCTATCAATTGGGTTTAGAGGATGAAACGATAATACATAAAATAAAGGTGTATAAGATTGCTTTTGAAAAGCAAAATAAGAAAGAAGATAATGGATATTGCTATGGTGATGATGGTGATCGCGAATATGAATACGACGAAGAACTGACTTCTCAGTTAAGATTAAAAACAATTCCGAGAATCGCACTTGATATTACATACACGAAGGCTAAGAAAATAATCGCAGAGAAGCAATGTAAAAGCAAAGAGCAATATATAGTATTATGTGAAAAAGATGCTCGTTTATCCGCCGAGCCAGAAGAACTATATAAGACCCAATTTACGAGTTGGGTTGATTATCTAAGTATCGACAGAATATATTACGATTTAGAAACGTGTAAAAATAAAATAAATAAGTATATATCCGTACTTAAAAAAGCGGATAGTGTTGATAAGGTGGATTATTTAGATTTATCTATCATATGTAAAGAACTATGCAACACAGACGCTCTATTTCCACCCGTCGGCTTATGGGTGGATTACTATAATGTAAAGAGTTTGCGAGACATCATCATCCTAAGTCCTCAAAATAAAAAGAAGGGTATCTTGTAGATGGGTGAAAGTAATTATTGCTTTTTTGCGGAATATTTTTAAAAAATGACAGATGTATTTTAAAAAGATAAAAATACTTTCGCTTATATAGAGATGCCCAAACAATATTCTTGCGACTTGTGTAAAAAGACATTCAACCAGAAATGCGACTATGACAAGCATATTAATAAAAAAGCCCCTTGTATAACGCTCGACGAAATGCGTGAGATGAACCGTGATAAAGAGGTTAGGGCGGATAAGAAAGGGGAACTTATTAAAAGTTTGAATGGTTGCCTAAATATTTTAAGGGATAACGAAGGTTTGACGGGAGAAAAAGCGTTGCGGAACATGTCTTATTTCTTGATATTGAAACTGATTGAACAGCATTTCGGAAAAGAAAAGGGAATAGATATTGATAATTTCGAGTATGATTTTCATCATATTGAAGATGATAATCGTGAAAACCATAAGACCAAACTGCTTCAATATGTTCGATTTAGTAATCTCGTGGGTGTAAAAGAAGATGATATTACTACGTATATGAAGTATTTATGGGACGATGTTTTATCAAAACATCCAAGTACGAAGAATATTTTCTTAGAAGGCAAAGGGTTTGACATTCAACACCAATCTACCTATAAAAATATAATGAATAAATTGAAAACACTCCCTGATACGGATAATGATATTTTAGGCGATGCTTATGAAGAAATTATAAAGGGTATTATGACAGGTAAAGTATTGGGGCAATTCTTTACACCTCCATCAGTGAAGAAGATAATGGTTAAACTAATTGATCCGCAAATTTATCCGGATGGTAGAATTGAAACGTGTTGTGATCCTACTATGGGTACAGGTGGTTTTTTGATAACATACTTGAAAAATATTATGGAACAAGCGGAAACAAAAAACATTAAACTCGATTGGGACTTTATTAAGAGCGACGGGTTATATGGCAAAGAATTAGAACCAGATACATATCAGTTGGCTGTTTCGAATATGTTTATTACATCAGGGCATATGTTCGAGAAGTTAGATAGAGGCGATAGTATTCGAGACCCTATTGTAAGGAAGTTTGATACTATTCTCGCAAATCCGCCGTTTGGGATTAAAGGTTTGAAGTTTGACGAATATAATAGTTTGATGAAAGATAAATATACGCCCATTCGAAGTGATAATGCGGTTTCCTTATTTACACAAGCAATTATTCATATGTTAAATATCAACGGTAAATGTGCTGTTGTATTCCCAGATGGAAAAGAGTTGTTTAGTAAAACCGATAAAACGCTTATAGCAATTCGTGAATATCTTTTGAAAACGTGCGATGTGAAAGAGGTTATCTACCTACCGTCTGGGGTTTTCACGAATACCCCTATTAAAACATGTATCTTCTACTTTGTCAAGAAACGAGAAGGCAAGGATGTTTTAGAAACAAAGATAAACATCTCTCGAACGCACAAGGAAACTGGTAGAGATTACAAGTTTTCAAAGACGCATCAAACGACGACCGTTAAGTTTTATGATTATAACCCGTATGAAGATGTTAAAAATCTATTGGTTGAAGTTCATATCGATAAACTGGCGAACAATTCATATTCACTTAATTATGCTGAATATATGAAAGATGAAACGGATGAAGAACAATATGAAGAAGGTGTTATTGTGAAGACGCTTGGAGAGGTTTGTGACTTCCAAAATGGCAAAAGAATTGTTAAAGGACAAGTAGAAACAGGGAAATATCCAGTATTAGGAGGAGGAGGTTTTACATCATTTTATACTAATGAATATTCAAGAGAAGGTAAAACATGTAAAATAAGTAGAGAAGGAATGTCTTTACACAATTGTGTTATGATATTAAATGAAAAATATTATTTAAATAGTCAGGGTTTTACAATTAATTCTAAAAATGATAATATGATGATTAATGAATATTTATGGTATTATTTAGATAATAATAAAGAACAAGTATTTAAATGTGGAAGAGGAACAGCACAGAAAGCAATTGATATAGATGAATTTAAATCAATAAAAATCCCCATCCCTTCACTTGATAAACAACAAGAAATTGTAAAATATTTAGATTTCATATACGAAAAAGCAAACAAGACAAGTAATGAGAAAATTGCGGAATTGAAAATGTTGAACAAGTTTTGTTTAAATAATCAAAAAATATTCGGTGAGAATGTTGTGAAGATGCTTGGAGAGGTTTGTAAGTTTAAAAATGGGAAAGGAATTAAAAAAGACACATTAGTTGAAGGAGATTATCCTGTTATTGGGGGGGGGCAAAAACCTATGGGGTTTCACAATGAATATAATACATATGAAAATACTATACTATGTTCTTCAAGTGGTGCATATGCAGGTTTTATTAGTAAATATGATAAAAGGGTTTGGGCGAGTGATTGCTTTTCAATAATACCAAAGGATATTATAAATAACAACTATCTATATTATTTATTAAAAATGTTTCAAGATAAAATATATAAACTACAAACAGGAACAGCCCAACCACATATTTATTCAAAAGATTTAGAACAATTAAAAATCCCCATCCCGTCGCTTGAACGTCAAAAAGAATTCGTCGAGTATTGCGAGAATAATGATTTGCTCATCAAACATTTAGAGAAGGAGATTGAAAGCAATAAGAAACAAGCAACGCTATTTATGGCGACGATTATCAAATCTCCCGAAGACAAGTAAAAGATACCTATTATGTTATATGTTATATTATATTTTTTATATTAACGCACACATAAAAGATATTTATAATTATAATAAATAAAGAATGAAATGAGTCTATTTACAACGAACTATTTAGAGGAATTACCAGACGACCTCAAGACACTCGTATATAATCACGTATATAAAAGTAGATATTCTAGCGTATTAAAGGAGTTGCTCGCGAATATTCGCAATCGCAAGCATTACAATAATCTCATACATTTCCTCGCATATCAAGGAGAACCGAAACTCAATCTCGTACATTATCTCGCACACTATATCAACGTCCACAATATCCGCGAGTCTCGCAGGGGACACACTGAAGGTTCTATCATTTCCTTATATAAGAAACACCTAACATCGGTGAATATAGCGAACCACCGAAATATCAACAAAATCAAGATACCGCTTAATTTATACACGTATTTAGATAAGGTGATCGCGAAAACCTTTATAAGTTTTATGAAAAAATCTACGCACAGTTGGAATATTGCGTCGCATATCCATATAGATAACACGGGCGATCATATTATCTTGGCATTAGAACACGGAAAGTATTTCGCGTGTTTCGCTGATCTCTATCTGATACTCTTGTCATTCTGGCAATTTATTCGCTCCCGCTTATACGAATTTTATGAATTGCACAAGGAGGCATATAATATACACGTCCAAGATTTATTGAAAAACGATTATGATACAGGTCTTTATATTTGGTTCGGTGGCAATATAACCGACGAAATACTCACAAACAACCTTGTAAAAATGAAGAATGAAAACGCGTCCTTATATAGAAAAATAATAAGACAGCGGAGGAATATTTACAAAACGGAGTGTCTCTATATAAACTTTGATATACGCAATAATATAGAAGGATATACAGTAGAAGACGACGCGATTATAATGCGATTAAAGGAATTATGATATAATATTATATTTAATATTAGATATAGAGATGCTTCCGTCTCGACAGAACAACATCCCGCTAGTTGCTCTCGCTATTCCGCTTTGCGTAGCTCAACTCTTGGGGGCACGCCACATGCGCGTACGCATACAAAGATTGATGCGCGATCCGCACATATGGATTCCTTGGAAGAACCGATCGCCCTGGAAAAACCCTATCCAAAACTGGTGGCATAACTCCAATCCATTTGTTGTGTCAAACCCGTGGCAGAACACCAACCCTTGGCATCCGGCAACTGGTCAGACACAGTCCTTCTGGAAGAACCCATCACCCTGGAAAGCACCATCACAAAGTGCTCGCACGAGACCCGGTATACTCAAGACTTAACCAACATGTTATTTAATATATTTAATATATAGAGATATAATGCTATCTAAACCTTTTACTATGGAAAATTTGCTTGATGCTTTAAATAATTATTTGAAATGTCTTAATATGAATTGTAATCAGGAAATGAATATATATTATAGAAATAAATATATTTTAGAAATGGAAAATACAATATTTGATTTTCGTAATAATTTAAAAAATGGAAAAGCAGATTTTACAAAATTTAATAATGAAATTGCTAAATTAAAAATTAAGGCAATGAAAGAGAAGGAACGTAAAATTGTTGTTAAATGTTACTTAAAAAATTGTCATAATGAAACTTATCGCATTTTGAAATTAACAATTCAAAATATATTAGTCCATTATGAAAAAAGTTCAAAAGAATATAAACTTGCTTCAAAATATAAAAAAATATTAGAAAAAAATAAATTAACAGTTGAACATTTCAATAATATTGAGACCGAAATATTTTCAACAGCTGAATATATCAATTTTATTGAGACCGAATTACTAAAATGGCAAATGAAATTGATTAAAATGAATAAAAAGTAATGCTATCTATTACCATGTGGAGGACATAGAGTTTATATTTTCATTTTTTGCTTCTTTACTTATCAATATGAATTCTGCGTTATACTTTTTGAAGTATAATAATTATTTAAGAAAAAGAAAAGAAGGAGTAATAAACAATAATGTCCGTCAAAAAAACAACAATTGTTTTTTCAATTAATGTTCATGAGAATTTTAAGTTTTTACAAAAGCAAATTGAAGATATTGAGGCAAATGTTCTACTAGACTTTGTAATTCTAATAAATGCCAATGAGTTTATGTATCACGAGATTATGAATAGCGGACTGTTGTTTGCGAAAGCACACGTCGCGCTCTACCCTGAGTTTATAAACAAGATACATAATCACGGCACCTTAACAAAAGGGATCTATCTCAATATGGAGTATGCGGTTCGCAATTATCAGTTTGAATACTTTGTGGTGTTATCTAGTAGAAACTTGTTTTACAATACACTATGCGAGGATAACTACCGCACGATACCCAAGATATGCGACGGTGTGACAATTGAACAACTTAAAAAAAATGAGTGGCACTGGTCTATCTTCTTACAAACCAAGTTGAGTCAATATATTATCGCGAATAACTGGCGATTTTGTCAGTCCTACATGCACCACGAGGGACTTATGTTTGATTATGCGTCATCTACGCAAATTGTAGATTTTCTATCTAAAAATGAAGAGATTAAAGAAGACATCTTCAATTTCAATTGGGGCGTGGAGGAATTCTCTTTACAATCGATTTCTATTAATTTATCGGGGTATTATTATAATATCGGTAATTGGACAAATGATGACGACTTTATAAACATTCACAAACTACCAAGCGACCGCTTTGTATATAAGACATTCAGGCGATAATATAAGATATCAATATTATTTATTATTTATTATTTTTACATTATATCAAGAACTCGTTCATACATTATTGTTTTTATAAACGTCCATACGTTTTTTTTAATATCATTGTCATAATGCGAAATGAATGGTAGTGTTCCGAACACCAAACATTTCGTAACGTATGTAAGAAAATGAATATCCAAACCTTTATCGCTACATTTTTTTAGAAAATACGATTTCATATCTTGAATATACGCATTGCAAGTATTATTATTATCACCATTCAATACCAGGTCATATCCTAAGATACTCTGATATAGTTTGCCGTAATCATAGTATATATCACCGTTTAACGTCAGAATACCGTCGTTTATTCCTTTCATATCCAGGAATTTATAAGTATTGTTATATGTTAAAATAATATTAGAGAACCATAAATCACCGTGTATTACTGGTGATATACGGGGTGCAAAGTGTGCTTCAACACCTTCTATAATATCGCGAAAGACATCCTCAGCATCCTCAAAAGGATAATCTTGCGTATTAAAACGACTCTTCAATTTTTTTACATAATTATTTTTAACATTATCGCAATCTATTACTATCGTCATCGTTTCTTCTTTAAGGGAATGTAAGCGATCCAGAATATCAAACAGTTCGTCAATATGACAATGTGTCAAAAGAGAGTTCTTATACAGGTAATATAAGGGTATCCCTTCAATATAATCCATCTTTAAATCAATTGTATTATCACCTATCGTATAATCAATCAATCGCGGAAAGTAATCCTCAAACCCGCTTGGTATATTCTGGTAATAAAAGAGTTCACCTTTCAATATATTTACGGGTCCCGTTTTAATGACAGACGTCGCATCACATCTTCTTATTTTATTAAATTTATTATTCCTTATTTTATTTGGTATATGTTGGTCAGTATCTATGGTTGTATCAGTGTCCGTTTCCTTATCATAAAATAACCCGAAGTAGGATACATCATTTATATAGGGGTTTATGGCGCGGTCGTCTATGTATATGTCGGCGATCGGTTTACCGAATATCAGTTCGTCGTATTCTATGTTGAATTTTTCAAGGGTATCTATCGTGATACCAGCAATATCCTTAATAACCTTCCCAATGTTGCCGTGATGTGTCTTCATTCTTCGCGCAGTATATATGATGATCTCGTGTCCGTCGCTCTTCAACTTCTTTAATAGCGTAATATTCTTATAAATCGGTTTGACTGTAGAATAGTCCCCAGCAACTGTAGGATATGTTGTGAGCGTATTGTCCAAGTCAAAGCATATTCTTAATTTATTTTGAAAGACTATGCTTTTTGAGACGACACAGCCGCTATCCTTAAATCCAAACGTGTTCGCATCCAATCGCGTTTTTGCGTCGCTCAAGAACTGTTTGACATTATCAAATGGGTATTCTATGGTTGATTTATCGCGAATATCCATAATCGTAATTTGATCATCGCATAGTGTATTTATAAATGGATGGATGCCGACGAAAGCGGTCTCGACGACACCTCGCGTTTGATAGTCTATCTGTGAAAAATGGATCTTCTTTGTTTTACATTTGTTGATTAGGATCTCTTGGAAATTAGATTGATTTAAAAAAATATGGTATATTAAAAAGATTTCATCACTAGGGACATTCTCTAAGATGTATTCTATCCGATGTCGTCCTTGAACGAACTCTAATGGGTTTTCGTCACATAAAAGTATGTATTTCATAATCATTATAAGTATATAATATATATATTTTTATATAGGATTTACACTAATTATGAAAAATAAATCAGTGATTATTATACGATACATACGATGGCGAGTAATATAGCGATAAAACCCATAATACTCTTTAATAATTTACCGTTTTTACGCGGTCTTAAAGTATAACCCATACCTATCTATAATAACTAGTGTAAAATTATTAAATATAAAAAAATGTAATTTATACTTTTTTGTACCATTGCCTTTTATCTTTTGTGGTAATCACAAATTGTAATAGAACATACGGCAAAAGTATCAATGTAGTATGTGTAGTATTTATCCTTCTATAATAAATTATTATTAAGATGTATAAATAAAATTTGTGAAAATGTTAAAAATAAATATTATATAAAAATTCTTAAACTATTATATAAAATTATAAAGAATATATAACTGATCAAAAAATTTTTGCTAAAACGAAATATATGATCTTAAATAAATTTATAATGATAAAACAGAAGTATTAAATAAAAATATGGATATTGAAAAAAAAGTTTATGGAGAAAATGGTATATATGATAAATTAAAAATTATTAAATCTACAAATTTTAAAATAAAGGATTCTTATAATTCTGTTATTCCATTAAATATATATTTAACATGGGGTACAAAACATTTACCTAAAAAAATGCAAGAGAATGTAGATAGAATGAGGAAACTTAATCCAGAATTTAATATACAACTATATGATGATAATGATTGTAGAGAATTTATTCAAAATAAGTTTCCTGAAGATATATTGATTGCATTTGATACATTAAACCCTGGTGCTTATAAAGCTGATTTATGGAGATTATGTATTTTATATATTAATGGTGGTATTTATGTTGATATAAAATTAAATTGTATAAATAATTTTAAATTTATTGCATTAACAGAAAAAGAACATTTGTCAATAGATATGCGAGTTGAAAATGCTTGGAATGAAGGAACAATTGGATTACATAATGCACTTATGATTTTAAAACCTAATAATAAATTATTATTAAGATGTATAAATAAAATTAATGAAAATGTAAAAAATAAATATTATGGTTTAAATAGTTTATATCCGACAGGTCCTGGTTTATTAGGTGAAGAATATATAAAAATGCTTAGAGAAAATGAATCAACTATTGAATCAGAATTAAATAAATTAGATTTATGTCACATAAATTATTTACAAATTATGTTTAATAATGTTCCTATTTTAGAAAATTATAAAGAATATAGAACTGACCAACAATTTTTTGCTAAAACATTACATTATAGTGAACTATATAATCTTGAACAAATTTATAATGATATTATTGTTTCTAATACTGATACAAGTATATTTAATATATATAATTTAATATTATTTTGTGCTATTATTATAATAACACTTTTATTTTGTGCTATTATAATAACACTTTTAATAATATATAAATTAAATTTACATCCATTTCGTTCCTACATTCAAAGTTTCGTCGTTGCTTCTTAATTCAAGCATATTTTTTCCAAAAGATGGATGCGATAGCGAATATGCCAGTATCATATCACTTTTTATATAATATAAAAATAAAAAGTAAGACCCATATACACCAATTACGACTTCATCAGTTTCTTATAATCTGCTACGGCAATGAGACGTCCTTTGTATTTAATGTGTTCCTTTCTTGAACCCGGTATCTTGTAGATACATCTCAGTCTTCCACAGACTTCCTTCTTTACAGATGCTTTGCGACCACCAGTTGTTTTTTGCGCTTCAAATATCATCGGGTTATTTTCATCATAACTAAAATAACTTGTAATTTTTATTGATGTGATAATGGACTTTATTTCATTAAATATGAGTCTGATTATCTCTATGTCTAATTATAATTTCGCCTTTCGTGTAGCCTTCCGCGTCGCCTTCTTTAGCATAACTTACATCTAAATTTTTATCATTATTAAAATCAAATATATAACTTTTATCAATATATTCTTTTAATATTTTTATATTTGTTTTGATAAAAGTTATATAAGAGACCTCTTCGTCAGTGAATACAATTTCCGCCGCCATTATTCAATATATCCTTATATATATATTAGAAAATAAAAATCATACAACATATAAGAACATATCGCGTATATTAAATGATACACGTTTCACATTCTAAATATGTTAGAGGACTACTTAGAATATACAAAGGTATATAAGGAAAAATATGGCGAAAAATGTGTCGTATTGATGCAAGTCGGTTCGTTCTTTGAGATTTACACGATATACCCGAATAACGACGTGTCGCCAAATAACGACGTGTATATTATAGCAGAACTGTGCGGGATTCAGACATCGCGTAAAAACAAGATGATCGCCGAGATATCCATTGCGAATCCCGTGATGGCAGGGTTTCCCCTTGCGTCCCTTCCCAAGTTCCGTGATAAAATCTTAGCGCATAATTATACGATAGTATTAGTGGAACAGGTATCAGAACCACCAAATCCCGAAAGAAAAGTAACAGATATCATATCGCCCGGGACGAACGTTAATATCGTGAATAAGCGTAGCAATTATATAATGGTGATCTACTACGAGGTAATTGAAGGATACATAATAGCGGGTATATCCGGTATTGATTTATCTACTGGGAAAACTTTTGTATATGAAGTATCTTCGTCAAAGGACGACCCCGAGTTCGCAAATGACGAAGTATTTCGCTATATCAGCACCTACAACCCGTCAGAGTTGATTATCATTAGCGAGGCAATCAGCGAAGATTACAAGAAGCGGATACTTAAAAACCTGACGATCAATAATATTCGCGTTCATTACAAATGGAATACCTACGAACACTTGTCTTTTTTTAGCAATATCAATAAGCAACGCGATATATTAGAAAAAGTTTTTGTGATTAAAAAAGGATTCCTTTCAATGATTGAGATATTAAATTTGGAAAAATATAATAATGCGAGGTTTTCGCTATGCTGTTTGCTGGAGTTCGCCTATGAACATAACGCAGATATTGTTAAAGGATTAGAAGAAATCCCTGAAGTATTTGAAATGAATAAAAATATGACGATTGAGTTCAACTCAGCGATTCAATTGAACGTTCTAGGGTTGTATCCAGGCGACCAACCATTAATAGAAATATTAAACCGATGTTCAACGGCGTTTGGATATCGCGCGTTCAAGGAGAGACTCTTGCAACCGATGATAGATACGGTGCGAATTACACAAGCATACGATGACGTGGATATATTATTGAAAAACAACATGTATTTAATTGTTCGCAAGCACCTATCCGCAATAATGGACTTAGAGCGTCTCAAGCGGAAAATGAAAACGAATAAGATGGCGCCTCATGACTGGGTATCGTTTCACGATGCTTTACTATCTACCAAAGAAATCTTGAAATTGACAACGTCAATCAACTTTGATGGCGCGGACACGGATATTGACAATGTCATCTCGCAATTCATCAATATCATAGATTTAGAAGAGGCGGGTAAATACAATCTCGCGAATTTGCAAGACAAGTCCACTTGTATCAACTTTTTCAAGCGAGGTATATATGCCGATATTGATACGCTATATGACAAATATAATAAATCACTTAGTATCATCAATACCGCATGTGAGAAGATTACGCAAGTTGGCGGGGATAATGATAGTACGATGTGTAAGGTAGAGAATAATAATCGCGACGGATATTATTTGACAATTACAAAGAAACGATATGAGAATGCGCTGAAGAATAAAAAGGATTTGATGAACACCTTCGAGAAGAAGGCGTTATCGTCTTCCTCAACCACGTATAAACTCACAAATGCCACGATTATAAAGGAAAGTAATGCGATCACCGAGTATAGTCAGCAAATATCGCAATTAGTGTTAGCGCATTACAAAGAGTTTGTAATTCAGTTCATCGCGAATGTTGCGGATACCTACGATGCGATTGTTAAATTTTTGGTTCGCGTGGATATTGCTGCGAACTCGGCGAAGAATGCGTTTGATTACTGCTATACGCGCCCGGTAATAGACTGTGATACGACATCCGGCAAGTCGTCTTTCATAGAATCTACAAATATGAGACATCCGATTATTGAGAGGATACAAGACGATTTCCAATATGTGGGCAATAATATTTCACTGAATCAAAACGGTATCTTATTGTATGGTATTAATGCGTCCGGTAAGTCGTCGTTTATGAAAGCGGTTGGATTAAATATTATAATGGCGCAGGCAGGTATGTTTGTAGCGGCGTCGTCTTTCACGTATTACCCGTATCATAGCATATTTACGAGAATCTCGGGGTTAGATAATATTTATAAAGGAATGTCCAGTTTTACTGTGGAGATGACAGAGTTGAGAAATATTCTCAAGCGCTGTAATAAGTATAGTCTTGTGATCGGCGACGAGATCTGTTGTGGGACAGAATCGGTATCTGCGCTCTCTATTGTGGCGAGTGGCATTGACACGCTAATACAGAAAGGGGCATCCTTTATCTTCGCGTCGCATCTCCACGAATTGACAAAACTGACCAGCATTAAAGGCAATATTGGCAAATCAAAGTTATTCGTGAAGCATATTCGTATTACTTTTGACGAACAGAATACTATCATCTATGATCGGGTGATTCAAGAGGGACAGGGTAGTAATAATTATGGCATAGAGGTTTGTAGGACACTTGATATGCCAAGTGATTTTATGAAAAATGCCGAGTTGAATCGAAAGGAAGTTGAAGGCATGAACAGTACGATAATAAATAAGAAAAATTCAAGATATAACTCCAAGATAATTATAGACATGTGTAATATCTGTAATAAAAACAAGGCGGAAGAGACGCATCACATCATCTATCAACAGTCCGCAGACAAAGATGGGTTTATCAATAATACATTCCACAAAAACGCGAAGCATAACTTGGTGGCGATATGTAAGGAATGTCATCATAAGGAGCATAGCGGACAAATAAAGATAGAATGCTGGATGTCATCCTCAAAAGGCAGGAAACTAATATGTGATTATAATTATGGTAGCGGCGGGAGCGAAGCAGACGAAGCGAGTGATTGAAATGATGTTTTGTATTTATTACCCTTTATTTTTCTAAAAAATGATATTATGATAAATATCATTATGACAACACATAATGTCTGCTGATATGGTGTATTTCCATTCAAGGTCAAAAGATGCTGCTCCTGGAGAAGGTGTGCATGAATTTGCGAAAGATGAAAAGGTGTATGAAGAATTAAAAAAAATAAAGGATTGGAGGAAGGTGCTATCAAACTTTCATTTATGTCCATTTACATACAAAGGTTATACCTATAACACGATAGAACATGTGTATCAATCTCAAAGGATAGGACTTGTATGTTCG
>Ga0209297_1001153_pt1 | contig 15381 bp, 13 predicted proteins | sample S_130805_MF_Meta_FD_187322 | JGI IMG/M metagenome (GOLD analysis project Ga0209297, IMG submission 187322) | Freshwater microbial communities from Lake Simoncouche, Canada to study carbon cycling - S_130805_MF_MetaG (SPAdes) (version 2) | ecosystem: Environmental > Aquatic > Freshwater > Lake ... | reverse complement strand
GTGAGCATTTTGATTCTGTTGTTTGCTTGGTTTAGTTCCTTCTTCAGTTTTAGAACAATGTGATTCGTGTGCTTTATGTTCAGTTCGTTTTCCAGCTCAATGATTCGCTTTTGGGCTTCGACCAGTTGGTCGTAAAATATCTGACTGTTCTGTTTACTCATATTTAGCTTTATGCCATCTATTTATGTTTGCCATGTCTTCATTGTCACGCAGGAGTTCATCCCCAGCCTCCTCCAGCCGCTTGATGCGGTCTTTCAAAGCAATGATTTCTTGGCTTTGGACAGCGTTCAAGACGTTGCATTTTACGATGTGAACGGTGTCGCTCACTTGACGCCCTCCGCAATAAGAGCGTGCTCAAGTATCAGAAGAGCATCCGCGGTCTTCAAGGTAATGACCTGGCGAGGATGGCGCTGCTGGGCGATCTGTTTGAGGTGAGCCTTCCACCTGGTGCCGTGCGTAGCCTTGGTGCCGGCCTGGATCGTCTTCTGCCACTTTTGCGGCGCTACCTCAATCACCCGGGTCTTGGTGCTGGCTATCAGGCCATGGATGAATCCTACGTTCCTGCCAAAGTTAAACATGGCCGAGCCCGGTGCGCCCTTCCCGCCCACATAGCCTCCGACTTTCTCTACGTACACCACGTCGGTGATGCCCAATCGATCCAGGATGAGCGTAGAGACATCCTGATCGGTGGTAGGCATGGAATCCAGGACGATGCCTCCGTGCCCGTGGTAGGCGATGCCGCCGGACATCCCGGGGTCGATGGCCAGAATGCGTTTCACTTGGCGGCCTTCTTTAGCCAGGCCTGAATCGCATGGTCAGCGACTGCCTGCATTTTGAGGCCGGTGGCGATGCAGTAGGCCCGGAGTGACTTGTGAGTGGTTTCTTTCACGTTGATCGTTTTGGGTTTGGTCATTTCAAGTTCTTCTTAACCTTGGCCCAATAGGCCTCGGTAGCAGATTTGCGGTCTCCAGTAGGGCCACCATTCCAACGGCGGGCCAACTGCTCGGTGGTGGCTCCGCGGCCATAATGAGTCAGGTAAGCCTCACACACCGCCCTGGCCTGTGCCCGGTTGGTCATGGCCTCCCAGCGGTAGTTCGATCCTGTGATTCGGTTCACGTCCAGCACCACACCGCGGTGGATCTGTAATGGCCCAAGGGCGCGTCCGTTGTCGCCGATGGCAAGATCGTTGCCCGAGGACTCCACCGCGATTAAGGCGGTGATGAGGTTGGAGAGAGTGGTCATGGTTTGGAGAGTGTGCGCGTTGACCAGTCGCGCCCCTGGGGGTGGTATTGGCCCCACCCGGGGCTAAAGTTGTCAGATGGCGGCGGTCCAGTTGTCCTGGATGAATTGGTAGATGGAATCCATCAGCGACTCGTCGTCTCCAAAGATTCCGCGGCCTCGAGGCTCCTGCATATGCTGGAAGTCGATGTCGACGTCAGGGAATTGGTTTCGGATCATCATCTCCAAGTTGCCGATGATGCGGTAGACGTCGGCCTCGGTGGCGGTGCTGCCCCAGTAGGAGGTCTCGGTCGGAAGTTGGACGGTGATGATGTTGCTCATGTTTTGCTTTGGTTTGCTGTTGTTGCCTTCGACGCAGATGTCAAACCAACCAAGCCGGTGACCAGCCCTCAGAGTTTGCTTCCTGTTCTGGCGTAAGAAGAACTGCAATGACGTTGTCCCAAGTTGCTCGGATAAACGCGATTTCGGGAGCGTTGAAATGCGTGGTAGGCTCGGTAGTGCCGAACGATTTACCATCCCAGTACAATCCAGTGATGGCGCTCTTGGCGAAGTATTTGTCGCTGTTGGTCATGGGTTGAAGATGACCCAGACAATGCTTACCGTCTACAGCATTCTACTCTTTTCTGTAGATTTGAGAGAAAACCCAATGTTTGCAGGGGTCAAACAGGGGTTACTCGGAAACGAACTTGGCCTCAAACTCGGCCTTCGGTCGCACATAGACCTTGCCGGTGTCAACGCGTCGGTAGACCACCACCGGCCATCGAATCTCACCCATGCGTAGCTCCGCGGTATCAGCCAGTATTTCGACCACAATCGACGGGTTGGTGCGGTTGTGGTGATTCATGGCCAGATGGGATAAACCACGGTGCCCTGGCCATTGCTGTCAGTAAGTTCTACGGCATTCACGCCCTTGAGTTTGGCCAGTGCGGCCAGGAGCTGCGTGTCGTTGTTAGCCTGGGCAATGCAGGTAGAAACGATGTCGGCATCGTCGTAGGAGGCAGCTAGGAGTTCGGTGGTACGGTCGCGCCAGACTCGGATGACTCGGCCATTGGAGAGTGGGACGCGCCGCATTGATTCGATGCAGGGGAAGGTGTGTTTCATGGAAGCATCAGGTTAAGCCAGGTTGACGTATTTCCAAGCATATCCGTTGTGAACCCACAAAACATTGGTGTTTGTTGCGTTATTTGTCTGCAGGAACAACGGCACGTTGGTGGGCGGTGCTCCAACATTAGTCGGTGCTCCAGTGGGATTTGTTGATCCAGCAGGAATGTACACGAAACCATCAACCATTGTTGAGTATCCTATGGGTCCTTGGATGTCACCGTTCACCTGATTCCAGCTTGCTCCCTTGATCAGCTTTCCGGTAGAGCCATTGAACAACACAAAGTTGCCATCCGTAGCAGAACCAGGCCCCACCACGTCGCCAGAACCGGACCCGGTAGCCCCAATGGTAATCGTCCCTGCGCCATTGGTGACGGTGATAATGCCTGTGCCGGTAATCTTGGCCCGATTAAGAGTGCCTCCGGTGGTGTTGCCGATAAGCAGGTCGCCGTTGGTGTAGACGTTGGATAGGCCCGTACCGCCATTGATCACACCGAGCGTGCCGCTGACAGCCGATCCGCCCAACGCAATCTGGGGCAGGTCGACGGCCTGTATGGTAGACATCTGCACCACGGTGCCGTTGCCTCTGAGGTACTGCCCGTTGGTGGTTGCGCCGGCCAGGAACGAGATGGCAGAGGATGCTGAGGTGCTGCTGGTACCGCCATTGGCCACGCTAAGTGTACCGCCCAGCGTGATCGTGCCAGAGGTCGTCACAGGCCCGCCTGACGTGGTGAGGCCAGTGGTGCCCCCGCCCACATCCACACTCGTCACCGTTCCACTACCTCCACCGCCTGCTGCATTCAGTGTGCTGCCCGTCATCGACAGGTTTGTGCCCAGGGTAATTTCTGCCACCGCCGTACCGGATGCAGTGCTGCCTAGTAACTTCGATGAAGCAGTGACCGCCTGGATCATCCCATAGGTCACCTTGTTTGCACCGATGGTCGTGGTGATCCCGGTGCTTCCACTACCGCTGACATCTCCACTAAGGACGATGGCCTGGTCGCCAGTGTTGGTGCCCGAGGACGTGCCGCTCAAGTTGCTCCCAGTGACCGTACCAGTCGCAGCCACCGAGGTGGGCACGATAGCCCCCAGGACAATCGTGATGGCCGGGGTAGTGGTTGGGTTGGCCACCGTACCGCTGACTCCGTTTGCCGTGACCACTGAGGCCGTGGTGACCGTGCCTACATTGTAATTGTTGGGGTTGCTTGCCGGATAGGCTCCCAACGAAGTAAGGGCTGCACCTGCGCTGGTTGCTCCTGTACCGCCATTGGTGAGCGCCAAAGTGCCACCGAGGGTCAAAGTGCCTGAAGTGGTCACTGGGCCGCCTGTGAAGCTCATGCCCGTGGTCGAGCCATCGGCATTGACGCTGGTCACCGTGCCCGTGCCTGGTGCCGAGGCTGACAGCGTGTTGCCTGTCATTGAGAGGTTAGCCCCCAGGTTGATCTCGCCGATGCTGGTGCCGGTGCCGTCGGACCCAAGCAGGCGCTTGATAGCACCGGCCAACTGGATCTTGTCGTAGGTCACCGCCTGCGCAGTGATCGTGGTCGCGAAGGAGCCTGTTCCGCTGCCTGTCACCGGCCCGGTCAGAGTGATGGTCTGGTCACCGGTGTTGTTTCCTGAGGATGTGCCTGTATGCGTTCCGCTCAGGTTGGTGCCGGTTACCGTGCCGGTGGAGGCTACCGAGGTTGGCGTGATTGCTCCCAGGCCCAAAGAGATGGCCGGGGTCGTTGTCGATGTAGCCACCGAGGCTGTGATGCCTTCAGTAGCAATCACCGACACATTGGTTACCGTTCCCCCGTTGCCTGTGGCTGAGAGCACAGTGCCGGTGAATGAGATCCCGGTGCCGAGACTAATTTCCTCCACTGCTCCGGCACTATTAACCCTACCCAGCAGCCGGTTGTTGGTGCTGACCGTAAGGCCCGAGGTCGTGATCGGCCCCACTGGGACAGCCCCAAGTGTGGTTCGTTGATCTGCAGCACTAGCGTCGTCCAGGATGGCCCGGCCTGCCGCGGTGCAGGTGATCTCCTCGATCAGCCCTGGCCCTGCGGATTGCCGCCCCAACAAGCGGTCGGTGGCGCTCACATACTGCATTTTGTCATACGTGACAGCCTGCGGGGTGATCACAGCCGGGATGCGGCCTGTGCCCTGCCCGGTCACATCACCGGTCTCTAGGATGTAGTCGCCGGACTCGGTGACCAGAAAGTCGCTGCCCTCGGTCAGCATCCGGTCGCCGCTCAGGATGATCACTTGGTCGCCGGTGTTGACGCCCGACAGGTTGCTGCCAGTGACCGTAGCACCGGCAGATATTGCCCCCGAGGCAGTCACACTGCTCGGGGTGATTGCTCCCAGGGCTAGAGTGATGGCCGGCGTCGTTGTGGACGTTGCTACGGAGCCCGACACGCCGTTTGCGGTAACCACAGATACGCTTGTAACCGTTCCGCTGCCAGCCGGTCCCGGGGGTCCAGCCGGGCCTGCAGGTCCAGCCGGGCCAGGTGCTCCCTGAATGCCAGATCCACCGGAGGGCTTGGTCAGGCCGGTGTCTAGCCTGGTGATCTCGCAGATGGCGTAGATTTCCGGGATACCTGTGAGGCCAGCAGCAACACCGAGGTGATCAGCGCCTGCTGCCGAGATGTAGTATTCAAGCCTATAGACATTGTCCTTGTGGGGCTGTACTCGGACATTGATGTCGTTGTAGGTGTTTGACTGATTGCTCACCTCCACCGACACGCCGTAACCAATGATCACATCGACCGGTGACCCAGCACTAGCAGTGGCCTCTGCACTAGCTGTGACGTCGTAGATCCGCATCCTGGTGTGCCCAGTGTGCAATAAGGCAGCCATAGCCCGGATCTGGTAGGCACCTGCAGCCAGTTTGAAAGTGTTGCTTTCCAACTGAAGGATCAGCCCGTTGGGATCGACGGCTATGGTGTTGAGCTCACGGGTCGTCCAGGTAGTCGCTACTCCAGACCCTCCACTGGTGCCCGAGGGTTTGCTGTCGGTGAGGACAGCCACCTTGAGGGTAAGGCTGTCGACGTCCTTCCTGAGCTTGTTGATCAGGGTGGTGCTGGTCTGTGAATCGTAGCTCATTTGTTCTTACGTCGAAGGATGCGCTGGGCTTCGTCAAGGCTGCTGGCGATGCCTATGAGGCTGCCGGCGGGGCCGTAGAGGCGAAGTGAGCCTTTGGCCTTACCTGGGAGGGCTCGATAGCCACCAGGGAATGAGTAGGCACCGGGCATGGCGGAGTCGGGGGAGGCCATTAAGTTGGCAGGCATATTCCGAATGCCGATGGCCGCAGCAATCTTCTTGGGGGGCACCGCCCACAGGTTCTCCGGGTCGTAGTTGTCGATCTCGGTGACCTTTTTTAGCCGGATGGGATCCTCCATGCCGTCATAGGGAGCCCCATAGATCCGATAGCCAGCCTCAAAGAGTGCTTGCGCCTCACGGTGGTCCTTGACGCTACGGCCCGAGGCCATGTCCGAGGCAGGCATGAAGCGAGCCTGGCCAATTGTCTCAATTGACTTCCGCATCTGAGGAGTGATGTCTACACGCCAGATTTCACTTTCTGGAACATTTGACTTAGTAACTTCAGCTCCCCACTGCTTCACGTACTTTTTAACTTCCTTCGGAAGGATCTCGTCGTAGAAACCCTTCATTCCCTCGCCACCTACTTTAAGATCAAGACCTCGCAAGGTCATCCTGCCACCACCAGACTGACCTTCTCCTTTGACCATCTTGTCAGCAATCTCTTTTCCAACGACATCAGACACGCGGCTTTTATTTATACCCGTCTCGGAGAATAGATCGCTTCCGTTTTTACCAACGACGGCAACATCATATTTGTCAGTACCAACCTGGCGATAGTCAATGTAGTCTACCTGTTTACTGAGGTCATACCTAGCGGCCTGCGTGTCACCAGTTGTCCATCCAATCCACTTTTTATCTAAAGCAACAGCGTCACGCAACGCACGCTTGAACATCTGTAGTGACCAGTCTTTTCGGAACGGCGCATCGGCTATGCCTTTGGCGACTCTTGCATCGTAGTTCTTCTTCAGCTTCTCAAGCGATCCCTCAACGTGATTCACACTACCATCAGGAGCCACAAGCCGGTACAGACCGTCTTTGACCTCAATGTGCATTACGCTAGGAAACTCTCCTTTAGCAACAAGATCACGGTATTGGTACACAGGAACATTCGACCAATCAGTTCCTTGGTCCTCAATATATCCCTTTTCACGCGCTTGTTGATGTCGGTCAGACTGGATCTCCTCAATAAACAAACCACTCCTTCCGTCGGTTGCGGTGCGATCATTCAACCGCATATGAGCAACGTAGTTTTCTATGCCTGTATAATGAGAAGAAGTGTATGGATTTGCGGTGTCGCTTGTTAATACAACTTCTCTATAGTTTTCTCCACCAGGAAGCTGGTAGCCAGAATGAACAGCGTTGCCTTCATCTTGGTTTTCATAAAATACAACGGAAGATTCAGCCACATCTTTTGCCCCTTCTTTAATGGCAGCTTCAGCTTCAGCTTCAGAACGGTAAACATAGGGTTCCCATAAAACCCTTCCGGATTCTGATCTTTGCTCTCTAATACGGTCTCCGTATTCATCAACTATAACGAATCCGTCGTCTTGTTCTTCAACGTTCCATCCTCTTTCAGTTTCACTTTTTAAAAAGTCTATTACTTCTTCTTTTGCTGATAGTGCATCTTTTAGGTTTGTGTACCGTTCAGTGTGATTACTGTCTCCAACATTCCAAACTGTACCAAGAGTCACTTCTTCAAAGTTAACAGACCCTTCGTTATTTAAGTGCTCAATGAGTTTTTCCTTAGGCACCTTGCCTCCGTTCTCCTTAGCAATGCGCTCTACTGCCTGCGCAAACCCGGTCCACTTGAGTTCTTCTGGTTTGACTCCGCTTCCCTTGGCGGGATCAACGGAGGCAAGCACCTGTTGAGGTGACGCCAGCTTTGGTAGCTTGGATGTCACCACTTCTTCCAGCTTGCTGTAGAAGGCTTGCTGGGCCGGCATGAAGCGTTCACTAGGAACTGACGGGATGCCTTGCTTTGTTTTGATCGTGTTGATGATGTTGTCCATCACCGGCATGACCGTCTGAAGAGGCTGGGCCGTAACGGTTCCGGCCTTGTTCCTGATTCGTTGCTCAGTGGTCAGGTCAGAGATGTTGTAGAACTTGTCGAGGTATCCAATGGTTTCTCCATGGATCGTCCAAGGGTACGAGTAGTGGAACCCGGTCTTTTCCGGTGCCTGCTTCACGTTGACTCCAAGCAGAGCAACGACAGATCCGAATGGGACGTCAGCTAGCTCAGGGTCTGCAATGTCACGAGCAATGTCTGCCGGTGAGATTCCAGCAGCAGCAAGTTCCTTGGCAGTGATCGGAAGTGCCTTGCGCTGCATCTGAGTCAGCAGCGGATCCATGTCAGCGAAGTTGAGTTGCTTGTTCTGCACCGCATTCTTCAAGTCAGCCAGAGAGTTAATCTTGCTGAACTTGTCACGGGCCGACTGCTTGATCGACTTGGCCGTCGAGTTGACGATTGCCGAAGACATTGCAGCAATCTGCGAATCTGCTGCCCTCTTGGTGATTGTCTTGGAATCAATTGCAGCCTGCATGGCCTCAATGTAGGCAAGCTGTCCCGTTTGATTCTTGAGATGGTTGATCGGACTTTGAACGGTGATTCCGACAATCACATTTCCGTTAGGATCAGCGTCTTTTTTGAGTCGGCCAATAAATCTGTCAGCAGTTGACTGATCTGAAAACGCCCATCCTCCTCCGTTGAAGATGTTCATAAACCCTCGGCCACCTTGACCGAGCACGCTTAAATCACGTCTTGCTCCCTTGGGACCTACAGTCATCTGCCCGATGCCCATACGGTCTGCTGCGAGAGCGATGATCTTACGGTCAGCGTAGTCTTCCAGCCTTACCTTGTCGGACGCAGGCATGAACCTGCCCATGTCCGCCTTTGGTATGGTGAATGACTCCGCATCCGGAGCAATGACTACATCCCCCGCTTGTCGTACCGCCCCGCCTTCGCCTTGGCCTTCTTGGCCACCGACAGCGCGATTGCGACCGCCTGCTTCTGTGGCTTGCCCGACTTCATTTCCGAGCTGACGTTGCTGCTGACCGACTTCTGGCTGTATCCTTGTTTGAGTGGCATCTGCTTTCCTTTCTGCTTGGGTTTGTGTGTCGTAGATCCCGATGAGTTTGCCATCGGGGCTGTAGAGCTTGTGCTTGGCACCGCTGATGATGCGGTAGCCCTCCTCGGAGTTAATGACCGACTTGTCGCCGAGCTTCTCGGCAGGCATCCAGCGCATCTTGGATTTCTGGATAGCGTCCTCGGAGATCCGAGCGCGGAAGTCCATCGGTGTAGTCGATCCGATACGGTCTAACCGGAAATCGCGCACGAACTTGCGTCCGCCCTTCTCCTGCTCGTTCACGAAGTCTCCGAGGTACTTAGCTTTCTCCAGGCCAAAGATCTCGGCAGACCTACGCGCCCCCTCGCCGGCATCAAGGTTGGTAAAGTAGCCAGCCAGGTCGCCCATGAACCCGTCGACGTTGTCCCACAGGCCCTTGGCTACGCTCCCATCGGGAGCCGTCAGCTTGTCCAGAGCACCGCGGATCTTGCTGATGTCGATGGCCTTAATGACCGGGTTGTCGGCCTTCGACAGGTAGAAACTGTAGGGCAGCAACTCGCGCTGGGAGAGGCGGATGCCACTGTTGTATTTGCTGGTGAACTTGCCGGTCTGTCGGTTCTTCACCCGGCGGGTAGCAGCACCGTAGTTCACAAAGATGCTGTTGCCGGCATCCATGGCTGCATTCACAGCCCGGATCTTGTCCTTCATCCGGCTGCTGACTGCCTGGGACTGCTCAATGGCAGACAACTGCTGTGGGCTGAACCGGCCCAGGATCTCGCCATCAACAACACGGGCACCCGGGACGCCTTCTAGGATTGTCCTGATGGCAGTGGTGTCTTTCTCTTCGCGGACTCGGATCTCCTCGTCTGAGAGGTTCCTGACGCTGCCATCGGGCATCTTCTCAGCTACACCAAGATCCACCAACTGCTTTGCGGCAATCGGGTTAGAGACATCCTGTGGCTTGAGCACCTTACCCGGTCCCTCGTTCTCTATCGTAATGCGCTCGTCCAGCTTGCGACGGGCACGCAACAGGTCGCGCAGCATGGCGTTCACCTGGGGGGAGGCCTGCTTCAAGTCCGGGAACAGCACCGAGTCGGTTGGCTTGACTCCGAAAGTGCGCTCAATGGTCGCCGCGGCATCGGCCAAAGCCCGACTAGCATTCTGGGTCAGTGCGGAGTCCAGCAACTGACGAGTGATACCTGAGAAGCCCTTTAGCAAGGCATCAGGTTTCTGACCGGCTAGGAGTCCGGCAAAGTGCTCTGCTGCGAGCTCAGAGGCCACGTATCCAGCCTTCTTGTCGATGGTGTCGTACTTGGCAAGCTGGGCTGCACGCTCTTCATTACCTGCAGCTAACTTGTCTCTGTACTCGTTGAAACGAGCCTCAATCTCGGCGTCATTGAAAGCGCCCTCGGCTAGCTTACGGACAACATCACCTTCCTGAGCCCAGCGCCCGACAAGCGCGTCTTTGATCTCGGTGGCACCGCCCTCCAATTGAGTGGTCTTCTCTAAGGCATGGAAGAGCTCATGGCCAAGAGTGTAGAGGGGGCCGTCTCCGGTGCCTTTGCCGATGATGTCGGCGTTAATGACAACTGCAGGCCGTCCTCCTAGATCGTCCACCTGCACACCACGGGCTGAACCACCAAACTGGTCGGCAAAGTCCTTGTTGTTGCGATAGATGACTTCTATGTCGCCAAACTTGCCCCGGACAAGGCCCTGCAAGTCCATGAGGCTGGATGCTGCATCCACACCGTGCTGATCACGTACCCGCTCAAACAGCGCCTTGGTCGTAGGATCCTGCTGCCCGTCAATGAATCGACCCAGGTCGCCTGCCCGGGCCTCCTTAGCGGCAGCACCGGTAAGCTTCTGAAATCCTCTGGCACCGAGAGCACCGGCAACACCCTGCACACCGCCAGACCCAAGGCCGGCAGCCGCCCCCTCTTCACCACCGGACAAATAGCCCAAGCCTGTACCAATCACTCCGCCTTCGATTCCTCCGGCAAGCCCCCTAAGTGAGGCATCAACCGCGGCATCACCACCGTACTGCCCGATCACTCCGAGCATCCGTTGGCGCATATTCGCACCTGGGGCAGCCCCGATAGCCTCCAAAGGACCAATGCGGGAGGGCTGGGTCATCAGGTTCTCGCCTGCCCGGGCCAATGCCTCACCGGCTTCCCGCGCGGTACGGATGCCGGCAGGGATTGCTGCAAAGGCAGCAGCCTCGGGAGCAATGCCGAGGGCACCTGCAATACCGGCGGTGGCTGCAGTAGTGCGCAGACCTTCTGGCGTCATTCCAAGCGCTTCTGCTGTCATACGCTCGGCAGCACCAGCAAGACGCTCTAATGGCCTTGCAGCGCCGGCAACAGCACGTCCAGTAACTTGCGTGCCTTTACCAACTGCCCGAGTAGCCATTTTACCAGCGCCAAACACTTCTCCAACGCCAGGAATGAACAGCGTCGGGTCAAGGATCATGGACACGCCCTGAACGAACTCCGGGTTGGTGTACTCGGGAGGGACAACGATGCCTTGTTCACCGCGCTCTAGCCGGGCGGTGGTAGTAGCAAAGTCCCGTGCCTCAAGGAACTGCTGGTAGCGGGATTCCGGGGTGCCGGTGCCTGCCACCAAATCTTTGAACTTGAAGAGCGGTGAGGATGGATCCTGAGATTGCGCGGCCAAGCCGTAAAGCTGGCGAGTGCCCTGAGCAAAGCCCTCTACGTAGTTGAGAGGATTAGCGGCAGCGCCTTGAGCACCTTGAGAGATAGCTCCACCAATCATGCTCGTAGCAGCATCGGCAGCCTGAGCAATGGTGTTGACCAAATCGGTCTGCTTGGTCTTAGCGTATTCCTCGTACTTCAGGAAGTCGCCCTGCGTCGGCTGATAGGACGTGTCCTGCATTGCCAGCGAGATGTCCTCACCGGTCAATGGGGCATCCAGCAGGCTTTCGACGCTGTCTGCTGGTTCAGGCCCGAGCAACGAGTCGATGTCCACCTGGGATAGGGTCATTGGATAGATTGGAGTTCTTTAGTGGCCTGCTGACGAGTGATTGCACCGGAGTTCATTCTAGCGCGAATGGATGCTACGCGAGGATCAGAAGCGAGCGGTAAGCGTGACTGGTTGCCTTGCTGAGTGGGTTTGATTGATTCAAGGCCAATGCCCTTTGCCTTTGATTCAATAGCCCTTGTCGACTTCTGAAGCATGGTTTCAAAAGCCTGAATGTTCGACTTTTTTAGCGAAAAGATAGCAGTCGGATCAGGAATAACACTGTTCAACAGCTTGAAGTCCTCAGGTGTTATAGTTCCTGGTCCGATGATGTTAATACGTTCAATTCCACGAAGACCAGAAGCCAACGAGTTAGCCCGTGTCCTGACTTCAGGAGTTTGCTGCATAGCCGGACCCATCTTTGCGATATCTAAAAGCTCGGCAATTGTCTGACGGCTTTCAAGAACGCTGGAATATTGGTCTCGGAATTTTGCAGCTTCTGCTTCAGTAGGTGCAGTGCCTCGGAACTCAGGGAAGTCGATGGTCAAGCCCTTGACCTTCAACATATCGCTGATGTTGGTTTCTTTAGCAGGAACGAACTGCTCCTTGTCACCAAAACGAACAACGGTGCCCACATTCCCAATCTGTTCCATGGTTGTAGGACGCCGTCTGCCAGCAACCTCAAGAACACGATCAAGGCCGGAATAGACTTCAGGATTCATTCCCTGCTGCGATGCGTACTGAGCAAGATTCTGACGCAGTTTCTCGTAAGGAACCGCCTCGGTCCTTGTAGCCTCACCAGTAACTTCAATCGGAGGCAGGAACTGTGCCTCGGGTTGCTGTGCGGTAGGCGTAGTAGTGAACTGTTCCCGTGTAGGCATTGTCGGTTGAGGAACCTGAGCACGTTGGAGCTGAGACTGAAGCTGTTGGGCTTTAGTTCTTGCTTCAAGAATACGCCCCGCAATTTGCTGGGGAGTTTCTGAAATTGTTGCTCGCCCGACAGCCATTCCTCCACCAAGCCCACCTTGCAATGAAGGTATTTGAATGGTCCCAGGAGTTTCTGAGAGTTGAGGAGCAAGCTGCGCTAACTGGGCTTGAAGTGCAGCCGCATCAATAGCACCAACCGCCGGCTGATTTCGATACTGTTGAAGCGCCTGCATATATCCCTGCTCGTTAAAGGCAGGAGCAGGAGGAGCCTGCATTGGTGTTTGAACAGGACCGACCGGCTGCAACATCTCAAAAGTCGGTTCAGTCACCTGCTGCGTAGTCGGCATATTGAATCCGTAACGCATCAGTTCTCCAGCTTGTTGCTGGGTCTGAATCTGGTTTTTTATTTGAGCGACTTGAAGATCCTGCATCTCCCGAGCCTTCGCCTTATCAGCCCTATCCAGGAAGAACTCGGCATTCAGCAGCGTAGCCTTCTTCTGAGGTATGGACATCGACGAGAACTTCTCAATGTCTCCGAGCAACTTCGACTCGGGGGTGTTCTTGTCCATTATGTTGCCGCTCTGAGCAACGGTTTGGAGATACGGAGCCAGCGACTCAAGGCGTGACGTGAGGAACTGGTTCTCCTCTTTGTTCTGCCCATACCGCTGCAGCGACTCGCCAATGGCACTGCCTATGGCTTGAGCACCTTGGCCGATATTTCGACCAGCCTGAGCGTATGCCTCGATAAAACCAGAAGGGACGGCCTGTGGACCGCCCCCCTGGTAGCCTGCGGAGTATCCGTATTGTGCCATAATTTTAAGAGATTAACCGCCCCCACGACCACGACCAGAAAGAGCGCCACCACCAAGAGATCCGAGGCCGCCCATAATGCCTCCAATGATTCCAGACGTAGCAGAAGCACCGGCAGCGTTTGCCGCCATCTGGGTCTGTTGGTTTCCGCCAAACAGATTCTGGGCGTAAGCGCTCTCTGGGTTAAAGAGTTGGCCCGGATTGAATCCCTGGGCCTGGCCTAGGAAGCCTTGAGATCCGGCAAAGGCCTGGGACGGGCGTCCAAGCACCTGCTGGAACACGTCACCGTACACACCCTGGCCTGCTTGCAATGCGCCCATAGCCTGCTGCTGGCGCTGCTGCTGAAGGCCGGCACCTGCCATCTGGGAGCGTAGCGCCTCCTGGAATGCAGCATTGGGGCTCTGAGCAATTCCTCGGGCGGAAGATGCCATACGGGACTGCTGCTGCGCCATGCGCTGCTGCTCCGGGGTCAACTGGCTGCCGGCCAATAGACCGGAGGTAGCGTTGGCAGCCAGGATGTCAGCAATCCGAGTCTGGTCCGGGGAAAATCCTTGAATGGCAGCACGCGCCTGAGGCCCGAGGCGGGAGATATCGGCAATGTCACCGGCACGCGATGCCGCGCGGCTGGCGGCCTCGGTACGGCCCATAGCGGGGGCAATCTGCTGTTCGTACAGGCGCAGCAATTCAGGCGTAGCCTGGTTTAGCAGGTCCATCTGCAGCGCTTGGTACTTCGGGGCGAATTGAGCCTCGGCAGCATACCTTTCCGGTGCCAGTTGGAGCTGGGTACGAAGCGTATCCGCGGTCTCTTGGGCGTAGTTGCGTGGTGCTGGTGCGTCGACTGTCATAAATGCTTGGATGCTGCCCTATAGATCGGCATTACGCCTTTCGGATAGGTGGTTAGTTTACCGTTTCGATAACCGATAGCCGGGAGAATTGCCGACTCCGGTGCGTCGTGAAAGAACTTAGCCGCCACCGCCATTGCAAACAACGCGCAGTCGGCAGCGAACTGGTGCCAGTACCAATGGTCGCCATTGGGATCGGACTTCTGCCAGGTCCATGCTTGAGGCTCCGGCCCCATCTGCCTCCAGCCTACCAGCACAGCGACAACGTGCCCATCCTGCAAGGCCACCTTGAGCGTGCCCTGCTCGGCATGGAACATCACATAGTCCTCCACAGCCTCACGGGTCCAGCCTGAAAAGGAATCCGGGAGCTTGTGCAGCAGGTAGTCTGTGACGAGGGGGATCAAGGGAGGATCTCTTGGAGGATTACTTGGGAGGTGGCGCGGGTAGCGTAAGCAAGATTTCCGTCAGCACTGGTTCTGTTTAGGAAAAACCCGGTGGTTGAAGCTAATGTGATTTCAGTGCTGCCATAAATCTTTAGTTTATATGTTACGGATGCAGCAGCTCCTGGTGAATCTAAAAACTGGATGCAATCAAACACCTGTTGGTAGTCGTAAAAGCTCATGCCGACAGGTTTAATTCCGTAAACCTGAAGGGCTTGAGGACTTGTAGGTATTGCAAGTTCTGTTTCAACGCTTGCAACAGTGCGTGTTAATATGAATGCGTATTTTGTAGAGTTTGCTCCAAGAGCGGAAAGCGCATACGATATATTAAACGTAACAAGCACCTTTGACGTAGCTGTCTGAGTGGTTATTGACGTTGTAAGTGGGGTGATTTCCTGAGGAGTAGCCCTTGTGGTTGGAACACCATAACCAGATTGTGCAAGTACAGTTGTTGAAGCAACCGCCGGCCTCAACGCATTCAGCGTACTCCCAGTCGTAGTAAGGTTGGATCCAACGCTTAGGTTGGTCTCAATGTTTCCGACTGCTGTGGTAAATCTTCCAAGTATCTTTGGAGTGGTTCCATCAATTTGAAGCAGCTTATCGGCAGTGATCGTGTTAGTGGCTATTTTAGCCGCAGTCACAGCCAAGTCTTTAATATTGACGGTCGTCGCCGTCAGCACCAAGTCGGTCGTTGTAAGCGCCACCGGGCTTGCAGCTGCTCCTGATCCGTTACCAACTATTGTCTGAGGATTCTGAGCATATAACGAAGGAAGCGGTACAGACTGAACTCCGAGCGTTATCGACCCGCCATCGACCGTACCTGTGACATCAATTGCAGGCGTGCCTAGCAGATTGAGCGTTGCTGCATCCAGCGTGGTAGAGCTGGTGACGGTGGTTCCT
>Ga0209297_1001148_pt1 | contig 15411 bp, 14 predicted proteins | sample S_130805_MF_Meta_FD_187322 | JGI IMG/M metagenome (GOLD analysis project Ga0209297, IMG submission 187322) | Freshwater microbial communities from Lake Simoncouche, Canada to study carbon cycling - S_130805_MF_MetaG (SPAdes) (version 2) | ecosystem: Environmental > Aquatic > Freshwater > Lake ... | reverse complement strand
TAGAAGACGTATTGAGTGGGTGCCGGCTTCGGCGCCGCCTTGGCCGCAGCCTTCGCCGCGGGGGTGGAGGTTTCCGCGGATTGGCAGCCGACGAGGACGGCGGCGACGGCGGCGAGGAGGAGGCGTGGGGTTTTCATGGTAATAAAAAGGGGTCAGCGACCAGTCCACCAGCCATCAAGCTGGGCGGTAAGCCGCTTCACGTCCGCAGGGCGGGCGCCGGCCAGGTCATGTCGTTCGGCTGGGTCGGCCTTGAGGTCGAAGAGGCGAGGCGGCTCGGTGGCGTCGTTGATACCACTGGAGACGATGAGCTTCAGGTCGCCGGCGACGAGCCAGCGATAACGCAGACTGGAAGCGGGCTTGCCGATCTCGATGATATCGTGCGTCGAGTTCTGGCCAGCCACGAAAGGCCGGGCGCGCAGCGCAGCATCATCGAGTAAGTCCAAGCCGTCGCCGTCGGCGGGCACGCGGGCGCCGGCGAGCTTGAGCAGCGTCGGCATGATATCGACGGCGCTGGCGGCGTCAGGGATCACGGCCGGCTTGATGTGCCCAGGCCAGCTAACGAGGATCGGCGAGCGCACGCCGCCGTCAAAGGGCGACATCTTCGAGCGCTCGAAATCCACGAGCGCCTTGTCGGCACGAGGAATCCAGCCGTTATCTGAAATATAGACAATCACGGTATCCTGCGTGAGGCCTTCTTTCTCGAGATGGGCGCGGACCTCGCCGATGGTCTCGTCAAACCATTCGACCATCGCCAGATACTTGGCGGCGTGAAGCGTCGGCGCCTTACCGCGGTACTTGGCGAGAATCCTTTCTGGCGGGGTGTGCGGATCATGCGGCATCATCGGCGCATACCAGGCGAAGAACGGCTTGCCGTCTTTCTTCGCGCGAGAAATGAAGTCGGTGAGCGGCGCGAGCGTTTTGCGGCCGATGTCCAAGCCTTCGTCGCCATGGCGGCCACCCTTGCTCATCCCTTCGGTAAAGCCACCACGGGTATAGTCACCCATCCACCACTTACCGGTCTGGAGGCTGATATAGCCGCGCTCCGCTAGGAGACGCGGAAGATGCGGAGATTGCTCAAACAGTTTCACCAGCTGCTCACGGCCCTGCAGGAAGGCGGCGGACTTCTGTTTAGCGGCAGGCTTGCCGGCAACGACCGGCACCGGCGGGTCATTACCCGTGACCCCATGGCGATGAACATGGCGACCAGTCAGAATCGAGGCGAGGCTCGGCGAGCAGAGGGAGTTCGTGTCATAGCCGCGCGGGAAGGTCCGCGACGACGCCGCCAGCTGGTCGAGGTTCGGCGTACTCACGTCCTTCGCACCCATGAAGCCGTAGTCCGTCCATGCATGGTCATCCGAAATAATCATCAGGATATTCGGCGGACGATCTGCCGCCGCCATGGGCAGACACAGCGCGGCAAGCAAAGCGGCGCAGAGGGGCGACAGGCGGGGCATGCCCTATAGACTCCCCAAAGCGCTGCCCGTTCCCACCTAAAAAGTATGCCATTATTGGTCGTATAGGGCCCGCAGACGACCGGCAGCGGCCACCCCCTTTGACGAATCGACGGACGCGGGCACAATGCCCGACTTCCCCTCTCCGTGAGCGAAAGGGCCACCCCCAGTATAAAGTATTATACGATTTTATTTCCCTGATGGACAATAGCTTAGGTAAAGACACCCCTCCAGACCCCCTTTTTTAGCCCTATATATACAGGCCCCTTTCTTTTTCTATGATCAACAACATCACCCCCCGCACCGCCAAGCCCGACGCCCTCACCTCCCTCCTCCGCTCCGACCTGCCCGATCTCGGCGAAATCCTGGTCACCCGCAACCCGTCGCCCGGCGAACGGCCGAGCCAAGCGGACACCCTGACACAGTACATGAACCAGGCTGCCCGCTGGGCGCGACTCGGCGCCGAGGAGGAACTACGCCTCGGCCGCACAATCAAGGCCGGCAAGGACGCCGCAGGCCATCTGACCGCCGAGGCTCAAGCCGCCTTCGACGAACTCGTGAACCGCAACCTCCGCCTCCCCTACCACGCCGCTCAGCAGATGCGTGTCCCGCGGGAAGAGCTGCTGGACCTCATCTCCGCCGGCAACGCCGCCCTCCTGGGCGCCGCCCGTGATTTCGACGCCGATCTCGGCCATCGCTTTAGCACCTATGCCTTCTGGGGCATCCGCAGCGCGGTTATGCGCGAACTAAATTTCCTCCGCCGCACCGTCCGTCTCCCGCGCAACCTGCATGAGCAGCTCGCCAAGCTCCGCAAAGCCGAGGCCGTCTTGCTTCAGGAACTCGGCCGCGAAGCGGACGAAGAGGAAGTCGCTGCCGCCTTCGGCTGCACGCCCGAGAAAATCACCGAGCTCCGCTGCTACCAGCAACACGGCCAGTCGCTCGATGCTCCGATTGGCGAAGAAAGCGCGACGACCTTCGGTGAGACGCTCGCGGACCGCGCGGCGGGGACGCCGGCGGACCACGCCGAAGCCGCAGACCGCGTGGAAGCGCTTCGCGAAGTCCTGGCCCAACTGACGCCCCGCGAGCTGGAAGTGATCCGCCTCCGACACGGCCTCGACGGCGAAGAGCTGACGCTCGACGCCATCGGCCAGCGCCAAGGCGTCTCGCGCGAACGCATCCGCCAGATTGAAGCCATCGCCTTGCGTAAGATGGGCTTGGCGGCACGACGTTAAGCCCAGACTTGTATCACCTGCCGCACGCGTTATGATTTAGCCGTGCCCTTCTTCCCACGCCTCCTGCTCATCGCCGGGCTATCCGGTCTGGCGGTGCGGGATGCGTCGGCGCAGCAGGCCGAGCCATTCGAGGAGCCGCCGATTAATTATTCGGCGACGCCGACGAACGACCGCGCGACGTCGATCAACGCCACCTTCCAGAAACGGGCAAACGAGATTCGCTCACTTCCTGCGAAGAAGCGGCTGAAGTGGCTACTCGATGAGTTAGGCATCCCCGTCGAGTCCCAGCTCTTCGTCTTCAGCAAGACCAGCATGCAACGCGACCTGATCAACCCGGAGGTCCCGCGCGTACTCTATTTCTCGGACGAGGCCTATGTCGGTTGGTCCGTTACCGGCTCCTTCGAGGTGTCGGTGTTCGATGCGAAGCTCGGCGCGACCTTCTATATCCTCGACCAGCATGCGTCGAAGTCGGAACCCTTACTGGAACGCAGCGGCGACTGCCTGCTCTGCCACGCTCGCCATGAGCACACGCCAACCTTGCGCACACGATCAGTCTTTCCGGACCTGAACGGCGAACCGCTCAGCGGCTCCGGCGGTTCGAACATCGCCCCCTCTACCCCACTGGCCGAACGCTGGGGCGGATGGTACGTCACTGGCGGTCGTACGCCACTGGAGCACCGAGGCAACCTGACCGGCAAGAAGATCGATGACTTCGAAGGGCCGTCGGCCATGCCGACGCGTAACCTCGCGAGCCTCGAAGGCGTCGTCGATACGCGCCGCTACCTCCTTAAGACCAGCGACGTCGTCCCGCTGCTCGTGCACGACCACCAGGTGCACGTTCACAACGTACTCTCGACGGCCAAACAGGATGCCCGAATTGCGCTGCACCGCTGGCCGGCGATGCGCGAAATCCTTGGTCTCCCGGTTAACGCCCCACCGCAAGGTTCCTGCGTCGTGGTATTCGCGAGCCAAGCCGAGAAGGTCCTCGACGCCCTACTCTGCCGCGATGATGCGGTCTGGCCCGCCAGCGGCATCCAAGGGGACGGCGCCTTCGCCCCTGCCTACGCCAAGACACGTAAGCCCGACGCCAAGGGCCGGTCGCTACGCGACCTCGACCTTCAGTCCCGCCTGTTCCGGTACCGTTGCAGCCCGCTGATCTATTCACAGAGTTTCGCCACACTCCCCAAGGAGCTGCGAGATATCGTATTACTCCGCCTTTCTGCGGGCCTGCGGGCCTTTCCCCCGTCGCCTTCATTCGGGCATCTGGCCGACGACGAGCGTGCCGCGATCCATGAGATCCTGACGCAGACCTTGTCGGGATTACCCGCCGGCTGGGGCAAGTAAGCCAAGCATAAGAAGGGCCGGACCTCACGGAGAGGACCGGCCCTTGGATTCAGCCGAAAGGAGGCTTACTTGACGAGAGAAGCAAGCTTCTCGCGGATCGCGTCGGCTTCGACCTTGTAGCTAGCGGCGTTGAGGTGGAGTAGGTCAGGCATGACCGACTTCTCCAGCGTGCCGTCAGCGTTGAGGAACTTCGCGCCGATGTCGAAGAAGTGCACCTTCTTGCCGTCGTCGAACTTGGCGATGATGGCATTGACCTTCTCGTTCTTCACGCGGGCGCCGTCGGTGGGCTTGGCAGAGCGAGGGAAGACGGCAAGGAGCAGGACCTTGGTGTCCGGGGAGCGCTGGTGGATGGCTTCGATAATCTTCTTGATGCCGTTGGCGATCAGCTCCGGCGTGTGCGCCGGGTTACCGACGTTGTTGGTACCGATCATCAGGACGACGGCCTTAGGCTTGATGCCTTCGAACTCGCCGTTCTCAACGCGCCAGAGCACGTGCTGAACTTGGTCGCCACCGATGCCGAAGTTAGCGGCCTTGTACTGGCCGTACTCCTTCTCGAAGAGAGCCTTCTGACCACCCCAACCTGCGGTGATGGAATCACCGAGGAAGACGACCTGCGCTTCGCCTTTCTTGGCGATGGCGATGAAAGCGTCGTGCTGCTTAGCGAAGCCGACCTGGATCTCGCCGGTCTTGCCGTCAAACTTCGGAGCGGCGACGTCAGGCTGCTGGGCCGCTAGCTTCACGGCTGGGGCTGCGTCTTTCTTCGGCGCGTCTTTCTTGACTTCCTGGGCGACGACGGAGGCGGCGCCAAACAAGGAAAGTCCGAGGAGGAGGGATAGGGTACGTTTCATGGGGGTATTTCGGGGGACACTCTTTTCACCCCTTTGGCTCCACCCTGTCAACGCCCGCCCAAGGGCTTGCCCACTTCCACCGTGGCAGCATAACGAATCCATGAACAAACCGCTGCGTTTCGTGACCAAGGCCGAGGCCATCAAGGAAGAATATAAAGGGCGTACTAACTATTGGCTGACGCGGCCTGAGCTGACCGGGGCGAAGGACCTGCAGGTCTGCGAAGCCACCCTGCCCTCCGGTGAAGGCCACGCATTCCATACGCATCCCGAGCTCGAGGAGATGATCTATGTGCTGGCCGGCGAAGTGGAACAGTGGGTGGAGAAAGAGAAACGCATCCTAAAGCCCGGCGACGTTGCGCACATCCCAGCCGGCATCGTGCACGCGACCTTCAATTCCTCGAAGGCGGATGCGACCATCCTTGCGATCCTTTCTCCCGGCGCGAGCAAAGGACCTTTCATGGTCGACGTCAGCGGCGAGGCCCCCTGGAAGGACCTGCGCTGACGACAAGGGTTACTTCAGTTCCTTGACCCGCACGTTGCGGTACCAGACGTGCTTCGCCTCGTCCTGAAAACCGATGTGGCCTTCAGCCGGACGGTCCTTCATCGGCGACGCATCGAGCTCGAGGACGATGGTGCGCTCGCCGTTGAAGTCGACGGTCAGGTGGCGGTCTTTGAGGGTCAGGGTGTAGCGGTTCCACTCACCGGGTGCCTTCACCATATTCTTAGACGCCGCCATGGCGCGGATAATGCCGCCGCAATCATGATGGCCGGGCTTCGCCAAGCCAAAGGTATCGAGGATCTGCAGCTCGATGCCCTTAGCAACCGGGTTGAGAGGGTCGGCCACGCAGAAGAAGACGCCCGAGTTGCCGGTGGGCTCGATCTTGAATTCCAGATCGAGGACGTAGTCGCGGAACTTGCGCTCGGTGAAAAGGTACGCGTCGTAGCGCTGCCAACCCTTCTCGCCCGGGCGAGGCTTCAGCGTAACGGAACCGTCCGTGTCGTAGACCCAGTTGCCCGTGGTCTTCCAACCGGCAAGGTCTTTGCCATTGAAGAGTGATACGAAGCCCGGCGCGTCGAGGGCGGGATGCGGCACCGCGGCGGCCGGGGCGCTGACGGGATAAGGGTCGGGCGCGGCGGCGAGCGCGAGGGGCATTAAGATTGAGAGCAGACGGGAGCGAAGCATCAGACTGGGGTAACAGGCAGCCAGAAGAGGTCGAGTCACATGTGGGCTCAGGCGGGTTACTAAACGATTACAAATGAAAGCAGTCGTATGCAGTTTCCACTCGCAGGCCCGGGGATAATCGCCGAAAAAGCTTCCATGGCCGCACCCCGCGGTCACCCCTCCTACCCCTACTAATATGAACTGCGTGAAGAAACTCACGGCGGCGCTGCTGCTGTCCCTCCCCGCCCTCGCCCATGCCGGCGAAGCGGATATCCGAATCCCCGACCTGGCGAAGACGACGTTCCTCGACGGTGCGATCACCGGCCACCAGATCCTGTGGTTCGGCCTGGTCGTCTGCGCCCTCGCGACCGCCTACGGCTGGTGGCAGTACCTGCAGACGCGCGCGCTCCCCGTCCACCGCTCGATGTCGGAGGTCTCCGATATCATTTGGGAGACGTGTAAGACCTACCTCTGGCAACAGGGCAAATTCCTCGCTGGCCTCTGGGTGCTCATCGCCGGCTGCATGACCTACTACTTCGCCGGCCTCGAGCACAAGGACGCCTCCTCCGTCGCAGTGATCCTCGCGGCTTCGGTCCTCGGTATCCTTGGTAGCTACGGCGTCGCATGGTTCGGCATCCGCATCAACACCGTCGCCAATTCGCGCGCCGCCTTCTCCGCCCTGCGCGGTAATCCGCTCGCCACGTTGCTCATCCCGCTCAAGTCCGGCATGAGCGTGGGCCTTCTGCTCGTCGCCATTGAGCTCTTCTTCATGATTGGGATCCTCTTGTTCCTACCCAAGGATCTCGCCGGGCCCTGCTTCATCGGCTTCGCCATCGGCGAATCCTTGGGCGCTTCCGCCCTCCGTATCTGCGGGGGTATTTTCACCAAAATCGCGGATATCGGCGCCGACCTGATGAAGATCGAATTTAAGCTACCGGAGGACGATCCCCGCAACCCCGGCGTCATCGCCGACTGCACCGGCGACAACGCCGGCGATTCCGTCGGCCCGACGGCGGACGGCTTCGAGACCTACGGCGTTACTGGCGTGGCGCTCATCGCCTTCCTCGCCCTGGCCCTAGCCGCCAATCCGGCGCTGTGTGCGACCCTCATCATCTGGCTCTTCGCCATGCGCATCCTGATGGTGATCACCTCACTACTCAGCTATTGGATCAACGACGCCGTGAGCCGAGCCGTCTGGGGCCAGTCCAAGGACTTCAACCTCGAGCAGCCGCTGACAAACCTCGTCTGGATCAGCTCGCTGGTCTCGATCGCGATTACCTACCTCGCCAGCTACTTCCTGCTCGCCGACCAGAGCGGCGGACTTTGGTGGGTGCTGTCTACGATCATCTCGCTCGGTACGCTCGCCGGCGCGCTCATTCCCGAGTTCACCAAGGCATTCACCTCGACCGAGAGCCGCCACGTGAAGGAAGTCGTGACGTCGTCCAACCAAGGCGGCGCCTCGCTCAACATTCTCTCCGGCCTTGTCGCGGGCAACTACTCCGCGTTCTGGACCGGACTCTGTATCCTCGGCCTGATGTTCGGTGCGTACCTGCTTTCGGCCCATCCAGCCGTCGCCGGCCTGATGCCACTGAAATTCGCCTTCGCCGCCCCCATCTTCGCGTTCGGCCTCGTCGCTTTCGGCTTCCTGGGCATGGGGCCTGTCACCATCGCGGTCGACTCCTTCGGCCCAGTGACGGACAACGCCCAGTCGGTCTACGAGCTTTCTCAGATCGAGAAGCAGTCAGGCATCGCCACTGAGCTCGAGCGTGACTTCGGCTTCCGCCCCGACTTCGAAGGCGCGAAGCACCAACTCGAGAAGGGCGATGGCGCCGGGAACACCTTCAAGGCGACCGCCAAGCCCGTACTCATCGGCACCGCGGTCGTGGGCGCGACCACGATGGTCTTCGGCATCATCATGATGCTGCAGGAACACTATCAGGCGGCGGACGCGAAGTTCAACGTCCTGGAGAAACTCTCGCTCGTCCACCCCGAGGCCTTGATGGGCCTCCTCATGGGCGGTGCGGTGATCTACTGGTTCACGGGCGCCTCTATGCAGGCCGTCGTCACCGGCGCCTACCGCGCGGTGGTCTACATCAAGGACAACATGAACCTCAACGCGTCGACGGCGACGACGGAATCCTCCAAGGAAGTGGTTCGCATCTGCACCCAGTACGCGCAGATGGGCATGACGAACATTTTCATCGTCATCTTCTGCTTCTCACTATCCCTCGCGCTGTTCGACCCGTTCTTCTTTATCGGCTACCTGGTGGGCATGGCCTTCTTCGGTCTCTTCCAGGCACTCTTTATGGCTAACGCCGGCGGCGCTTGGGATAACGCCAAGAAGATCGTCGAGGTCGACATGAAGGCAAAGAACACGCCCCTTCATGCCGCTACGGTCGTCGGCGACACGGTCGGCGATCCTTTCAAGGATACGTCGTCGGTCTCGCTCAATCCCGTCATCAAGTTCACGACGCTCTTCGGCCTGCTCGCCGTCGAGATCGCGGTGAAGATGCCGGCCGGCCCAAAGCTGCTCCTCGGGAGCGCGATCTTCCTGGTCGCCCTCTTCTTCGTCTACCGGAGCTTCTACGGCATGCGCATCCCGGTAGCGAAAAAAGCCCACTGACCCAGCTGGCCGACGGCCCCCAAGGGCTCCCCGACTGGGGAGCCCTTCTTTTTGCCCATAAATCGGGGGGTTATATTATTTTTATAAATCGCCGGCGGCCCGCTGGACAAGCTTCGGCGGCCGGGCATAGTAGCGTCCTCGGCCAGTTCTCCGCCCACCCCGGCGTCCCTGTCCGATCCTTCCATTCCATTGCTCACCTTTCCAGCCGCGCGCCGTTTTCCCACGGACCGCACGGCAGGGATTCCCTCTCTTCTTTTTAAAAACCAAACCATGAAACGCCACTCCCCCGCTCCTTCCCGCCCTCGCCCCCTCCTCCGCCGCCGCTTCGACACCTCCCTTCCTCCCGCCGTCGTCAGGGCCCGCCTAGAGGAACGCGTCTGCAATGACAGCGCGCTGCCGACCCTGTTCGTCCTCCCCTCCGTCAAGGAGTCGGTCCGCCTGAGCGGACCGGAGCTCCATGGGGATATCCATGTCCGCCTCGCCGTCAGCCCGACCGCGCTCGCAGTCTTCACAGGTAACACCACCGCGATTACGATTGATTTCCGTACGGCGGATAAGGCCACCGTCCAAGCGGTCGTCGCCTCCTTCGGGCCCGAGCTGATCGAGGCCAAGGTGCGCCGTCCGCGGCATGATCTCATGGGGCACCGCGTACCCGGCCACCAGCCGAACGTGGGCCACTTCCTCGCTTGGGCCAGCTGCATGCCCAGCATGGAGGACCATGACATCCTCGAATCGGCCGTCGACGCGGGGATGGCCTGTGAGTTCGATTGTTTCGAGCACATCCACTCGGCGATGCGCGCGCTGGACTTCATGCGCATGGTGCGGATGGAAGGCGGCCATGGCAGCGCTTGCGACGGCGACGAGATTCCGCCTCACCTGCGCCACCCGACCCGCCAAGGACTCAAAGGTAAAGCCGCGATCCGCGTCGCCAACCACGGCCTCAAGTTCACCCTCAACGCGACGATCGACACCAAGCCGAATTCGGCGGGTGATCGCCTGCGAATCCACTACGGCTGGTCGGCTGAGCGCGAACGGTACCAGGTCGGCTGGGTCAGCGACCTCGCACCGAAGGCTCAGTGATTATCGTGCCGCTGCATCTTCTCGCCCCAGGCGAAGAGAATCATCGAGGCGAGGAATACGCCGTGGATAATGGCCTGCCAGAAGATGACCTTCTCGTGTGCCGGCGTGAGCGGCTTATCGCCAGCGGCGGCGGTAATGTCGATGAAGCTCTTCAGGAGGTGGATGGCCGAGATGCTCGCAAGGCTGCCCGCGAGCTTCACCTTAAGGGTGTTGGCGTTGATGTGGTCGAGCCAGTCCGGGCGGTCGCCATTCTCGCCGAAGTCGATGCGCGAGACGAAGGTCACGTAGCCGCCGACGACGACCATGTTGACCAGGTTCGCTACCATCGAAATATCCACGAGAGAGAGGATGCCGAGCATGATGCTACTCTCGGTAGCGGCGGGGAATCCTTGGAGGAGATGCAGTAGCTCCTGCACGCTCTTCCAGGCGTAGGCGAAGGCCGCAAAGATGAGCGCGACGTAAATCGGCGCCTGCACCCAGCGGCTGGCGAAGATGAAATATTCCAGCCCGTGCTCGAACTTCTTCAAGATGCCTTCGTCCTTGGAGTCTTTGGCCATGCCCGGAGATTTACGATTTCAGGTCGACCGTCAAGCCGTCGAACACGGGGTCAGACTCCGGCGCTCGCCGCGGCGTCGCCGAGCGGGTCAGCGTTTGGCTCGCGCAGGTAGGCGTCGGCCTTGGCCGAGACGATCACGCCATAATTGATAGTGCCCAGCCAACCGGACATGATGATGCCGACGCTGCCGGCATGGTAGAAGCCGCCGACCTGCTCGGGCAGGGCCATCGAGACCTTGAGGCCTTCGAACTTGGTGCCAAACGAGGTGCCGCCAATGTGACGGACGTAACGCTGGACGGTGCGCGGGGTCGCAGCCTCGGCGTGATCGACCTTGGAACGGATATCGGGGATGAACTTCTCGAGGCCCTTGAAGGACTCCTCGATGACGCGCGCCTTATGCGTTGCGTAATCCGCCTCGGAAAGCAGCGCCCAGTCCTCGAACTTCTGGTTGACCGATGTCACAATCGCGTAGCGCGGCTTCTTGGTATGCGGACGAGTGTCCGGATAATAAACCGAGTAGGTGCGTGACGTGGTATGGAAGTCGACGAGCTCGTGGCTGGAAAACGGCTTGGCCTCGGAGGTGAACACGAGGTCGCCGATGTGCGGGATGGTCTCGCCTTCGCGCACGCCCATGTAGACCTGGCAGGAAGAAGTGTTCACGCGGACTTTCTTGGCCTCCTCAAGGAACGGAGCCTCAAAGGCATCTTCGCCGCCCATCTTGAGGACCGTATCCTTGATGTTGGCGTTGGAGACCACGGTCGCACAGGCGACCTCGGCCTCTTCGCCGAGGCGCGTGCCGCGGAGCTTCACGCCCACGACGCGCCGGCGGCCGGAGGCGTCCTTCTCGACGAGGACCTTCTCAACGAGCACGTTGCGGCGGATGTCGACGCCGTTGGCTTTCATCTCGGCGGTCATGAGGTTGATCATCGTATCCGTGCCGCCTTGGAAGATGAACACGCCCTTCGACATGAAGTTCGAGAAGACGATTCCAAAAGTGATCGCGGGGTCGTCGAGGGTGGAGCCATTGGCGTAGGCGATGGGCTCGAGGAGGAGGCGCTGGACATCGGGACGACCAGGGAAGAATTGTTCGAACAGCTGACGCGTGGTGCGCGGGTCGTTGTCGTAGTAGTTCATCTCGCGCAGGTGCGCGAAGAAGGCCTCGACGGTCTCGGCGGAAAGTTTGAACTGCTCGATCAGGATGCGCGTGAAGTCAGCGCGGTCGAAGGTCGTGCGAACATCAAAGTCTGGATTGATGAAGCGGACGTCGCTGAGCTGATGAATGCGGTCTGAGATTTCCTTGGTCCAGTAGCGGCGCGTGGACTTGATCATCCCATAGGGGAAGCCGTGCAGCGAGATATCGAAGACGTGGCCACCGGCGCGCTTAAAGAAGGTGGCGAGGCCGCCGAGCTGGTAATGGTGCTCGAGCAAGAGCACTTTGCGGCCGAATTTCGCGAGGTTGTTCGCCGCGGTCATCCCGCCGAGACCGGCGCCGATGACGACGGCGTCATAGCGGGGGAGGAGGTTATCGAACGGCGAAGGCATTGCGAAGGAAGATGAAGTAGGATGAAGCAGGGGTTAAGGGGAAGTCGAAAGCGGTCAAACCGCCCCAGCGACTACTTCCCGACTACGCCCAAAGACCAGCCGTCGCGTCCGCGGGCCAAGCGGACCTTACGGCCGAAGAGCTTCGACAGCGCGGCCGGTTTCAGGACGTCAGCCATCTTACCGACAGCAAGGGCTGACCCGTTCCGCAGCAACAGGGCGTGCGTGAAGGTCGGCAGGATCTCCTCGACGTGGTGGGTGACGAACACAATAGCCAGGCCGGGCTTCAGCTTCGGTAGGCGTTTCACCAAGGCAAGAAACTCGGCGCGCGCGACGGGATCGAGTCCCGCGCAGGATTCATCGAGGATCAGCAACGCCGGATCCGAGGCCAGCGCGCGGGCGATGAGCACCCGCTGACGCTCACCCTGCGAAAGATGACCCCAGGGACGCGCGGCGAGTCCGCCGACCTTGAGCGACCGCAGCAGCCGGCGCGCCAGCACGAGCGTCGCGGGCTTCGGACGACGCCAAAGATTGATGAGGCCGTCGACGCCGCCGGCCACGACGGATAGAGCTGGTTCGGCGGGCTGAATCATCGCGGCGACCGACGGGCCGACGAGTCCGATGCGCCGACGCAGTTCACGCCAGTCACTGCGACCAAAGGTCTCGCCAAGGACGGCGAGCGAACCAGAGGTCGGCGCGAAATAACCCGTGAGGGCAGCAAGCAGCGAGGATTTGCCGGAACCGTTCGGGCCCAGGATCACCCAGTGTTGACCTAGCTCCACGCGCCAGTCCAGTCCGCGGAGGATGACCTTGTCTTCGCGTGCAATGCGGAGACGAGCGACTTCGAGCACCGGGACTGGGATGACGGAACGTGGCACGGCGTAAGGCTATGGAGCAACCCGGGGCGGCTTCCAAGACGCAACCACGCTTGCCCTCGGCAAGGTTCACACCTACCCCTTGAACATGCGCCGGTACCCCGCCCTGCTCCTCGTCCTGGTCTCCGCACTTGTCGGTGCCGCCGAACCGTCAGCCGCGCCTCGCACCACCCCGATCGAGCTCGTCATTAAGGAAGGCGTCGAGACCCGCATCGCCTGCGACCATAACGGCGGCTACTCGAAGTATTCTGGCATCTACCATTACCGCGTCGTGCTACCTAAAGGGTATCACGGCAATGCGACCAAAACCTGGCCGGCGATCTTCATCGCCTCACCGGGCGGCAACGCCGCGATGGGTAACATGGCCGATTGGATCAAGAAGCATGGCTTCATCGCCATCATGCTCGATGAGTCGCGCAACGGCCCCTGGGATCCGAGCGTCGGCAACTTCCTCGCCGCCAACCAAGACGCCTCGAAGCGCTTCCGTATTGGTGAAGGGAGCAAGGTCTGCACCGGCTTCTCGGGAGGCGCGCGGGCGAGCTCGATTTTTGTGAGCATTGGCGACAACTTCGGTGGCGTGATCCTGCAAGGGGCCGGTGTTGGCACGCTGGATAACGGCATCCGCGGGCTCCGCGGCGTGCAGATCGCGGCCGTAGCGGTGACGATTGGCAAGAAGGACCCGAACCGCGGCGAAATCGCCGGTATGGTCCGCGAGTCGCAGGATGACCGACTACAGGTCTTCGAGTTCGAAGGCGGCCATCAGTGGGCCCCGAAGGAGACCATCGAGCGAGCCCTCGATTACGTCGCCGCCAAGCTGCCGAAGTAATCGGTCGGTCTTGCCATCGCCGCCAGCGAAGACATCAAGGACGCAACCCCATGCGCTCCGTCCCCGTCTGCCTCTTCCTCGGCCTCGTCGCCGCCTTCGCGGCTGAAACCCCGCTAAAGTTCAACGACCCCAAGCCGCAGGCCTACCTGCTCAAGGCCCGCGCGAGCGAGATCGACCCGCGTTGCAAGCCTCACCCTGAGATTGACTTCGTCTTCGAGAAGGGCGGCAAGCCGGCCGACACCGAGGTCGCCACAGTCGACACACGCGTCGCGCCGCGCGGTCAGCTCGTCATCTGGCTAATGGGCTTCAATCAGGCGCAGGCCGACCTCCTCAATAGCTACGGACTCCACTACGTGCAGGTCAGTTATGCCAACACTTGGTTCGGCAAACTCAACACCGAGCCGACGGACGATTCCCAGCATCTCGGCAATATCCGCCTCGAGGCCACGGCCGGCGTCGATGCGAGCAAGTCGATCGAGATTCCCCTGCCGGACAGCATGAAGGAACGCGCCTTCCAGTTCGTGAAGCATCTCGCCAAGAACAATCCGCAGGGCAAGTGGGAGACCTTCCTGACCAAGGACGGCAAATCCCTCGAGTGGGAGAAGGTCATCGTCTCCGGCGCCTCCCATGGCGCCACTTCCTCCGCCCGCTTCGGCCTGCACCAGAAAGTGGCCCGCGTCGTCATGCACTGCGGCCCGCGCGATAACCTCGATGACTGGCAGGCTGGCCCTTCGGCCACGCCCAAGAACCGCTTCTTTGGCTACAGCCACGTCCTCGACGGCGGCTGGACGGCGGAGCACTACCAGCGCTCCTGGCTGCTCTTAGGCCTGAACCAATTCGGACCGATCGTGAACGCCGAGACCGAGAAGTCTCCTTACGGCCATTCCCGCCGCCTCATCACCGATGCCTCGCTGAAGGGCGACGAGAAGGAACAGGCCGCCCGCGGACACGGCTACGTGACGACGAGTAAGGGCTCGCCCAAGGATGCGAATGGCAAGTTCATCCAGGACGACGTCTGGCGCTACCTCTACACCTCCGACGTCGAGAAGGTCGGCGCGGCCGTCCCCGCCGAAGCCGGCGTGAAGATGGACCAGCGCTCCGACGCCAAGCCCAAGGCGAAGAAGAAGTAAGCGGGCGCAGGGACGGCTTGCCCTCGGCGGGCTTTCGGCTGTTGGATGCTTCCGATCACCGTGGCCATCCGCATCGACCTAGTCACCCTCTTCCCGGCCATGGCCGACGGCTTCCTCCAGGAATCCGTCATCGGCAAGGCTATCGATAAGGGCTTGATCCAGTTCAAAGCCCACGACCTGCGCGCCTACTCCAAGGACAAGCACCGCAAGGTGGACGACATGCCCTACGGCGGCGGACCGGGCATGCTCATGTCCTGCCAGCCCCTCTTCGACGCGGTCGACGCCCTGGCCACCCCGGATTGCGAAGTGGTCTACCTTTGCCCAGATGGTGAACAATTGACCAATAAGCTGGCCAAGGAACTGGCCCAAAAGAGCCACCTTATCCTCATATCTGGCCACTATGAGGGCATCGACCAGCGCTTCCGGGACCGTAAAGTCACCCGGGAGGTCTCGATCGGCGATTATGTGCTCACTAATGGCACTTTGCCCGCCTGTGTCCTGGTTGATTGCCTCGGCCGGCAGCTTCCCGGCGTGCTCGGGGAGGAAAACTCCTTGACGGGGGATAGTTACAACGGCAAGTTGCTCGCCTTTCCGCAGTTCACCCGACCCGCTGTTTATGATGGTCTCGAGGTGCCCCCCGTCCTCCTAGGAGGAAATCACGCCGAAATCGAAAAATGGCGTCGGGAAAGGCAAATAGAGAAGACAAAGCAACGCAGACCGGACCTGATGAAAGACCAAGAACACC
>Ga0209297_1001147_pt1 | contig 15415 bp, 19 predicted proteins | sample S_130805_MF_Meta_FD_187322 | JGI IMG/M metagenome (GOLD analysis project Ga0209297, IMG submission 187322) | Freshwater microbial communities from Lake Simoncouche, Canada to study carbon cycling - S_130805_MF_MetaG (SPAdes) (version 2) | ecosystem: Environmental > Aquatic > Freshwater > Lake ... | reverse complement strand
TAAGCATACACTCGCTCATGTATTGATTGTGCATATCCGTTTCATCATCTTCTATCATATTAGAGATAGAGACTTCAGCTATAAGATTTTTTGTATCGAATTTTACGTTTGATTTCATTTTTTTTTAAAATTGTTATTTATAGTTTCCGCCATTTTTTTGTCTATCGCAGTATTGTTTTTGACTGAATCCTTTTGGATTGTTGCAGTCAATTGATTTTTTATATTTAACGCTCCATCTAGTTTTCATTCCTTCTCTAGGAGCGTTGGCATCTGAATTTAAAACTTGAAGTTGATCAATTGTTTTTTTTAAGATGTCTCCTTTTTTATAATTAATTCCATCGTTGATAACTTCATAAGTTACAATTTTGCCCATGTCATCTGCAAGATCAGATATAGATTTAACTATACCTTCGCTGGCATAATGTTTACAAGATGCATTTACATTTAAAACTCTTGCTCCTTCAAATAATCCTGTTTCATCTTGTATTTCTATTTCATCGTTTGATTCAGAATAAGTAATATAATTATGTATAGAAGACATGTAATCTTCAATAATAGTTATTTTGCTTTGGACCCAAGGTTCTAGTTTTGCAGCTAAATCAGGTTGATTGCGAAGTTTCTCTAATAAATCTTTAGAATAATCAGAAACATACGCTAATTGTCCTAAAACCATTTCATATCCTTCTTCTTGCAAATCGGAAGAATCGGCTTCTATTTCTTCAGTGATTTCTTCGGCTTGAGCTAGATGGGGAGCTAGTTTTAAAAGATCAGACTCTTCCCACAAGGTGATACCGTCCCACTGATGAATAACATCATCGACTCCACCTTTAGAGGTATAATCAGTTACAGATTTTTTAGATTCCCACATTTTACATGACCAGTAATTAGCTTTCCAACGAGGGCCGGGGTTTGTGTCGCATTTCATTCTAGCGCGAAAACTTTTACGACGAGCAGGATCATCTCGTTTAATTTCCATATTGGGATCACCAAAATTAACTTTTACAACATTGTTGTTTTCGTTTTTGACGTAAACAGAGAATTTCTTTGGTCCTTTAGGAGTTCTAAAAGGTTTATTTAAAGCTTTCTTGTCTTTTGAAGCTCTAATTTCATTGCTAAAATTAACTGATATATTCATTTTAAATTATTTAAGAGTTAGTAAATATTTAGTTTGATTTATAGATCCTAACATTTCGTCTCTTATATTTAATAGATCTGTGTCTTCTTTTGCGTTGAGCATTGTTGGCAATTCATTTACTAAATAATATTCAATATCATTAATCAAATTTATAGGGGGCATCTCTTTGTAATTCTGTAAAGTTAAAGTAAAATTGGTTTGAGCCATAATTCTGCCATATTTACCCATGAACGTCTCAATAAATGTGTCAATGTTTTCTGACAAACTTTCGTATAATTTATTAAGAGTTTTATGTTCAGAAAAAGAAGTTGTTTGCCAATGAAGGATTTTTACTTGATTTTGATAAGTTAATAGTTTAGTTATGATGTTCATTTTTAATCTTCTATATTAATGAAATTAACATTTAATTCATCTTCATTTACACCAAATTGTTTAAGATCAGAAAGAGCTTCATTAAAATCAACTTCTTCAAAATCATTAAATGAATAAATGTCTACTATTTTGTCGTTCATGTTATTAGTTAGCTATATCTTGATCTGCGCGACGATAAGCGTCTTTGACTTTACCGCCACTTTGCATTCTTAAAAATGTATTCACTCTTGCCATACTCCAAGCTGCTCTTGATTGTCCAGGTCTATGACTAGAACTAAATGCGCCTGATCCTCTGCGGTATACCTTCTTTAATTGTCCAAGAGTTACTTTCTTAGAATGTTTAGCGTTGTGATTTTTTACTTTTTCTTTTAAAGCGTTAGTTACCTTTTGACTAAAAGTGATTTCAGCTTTACTTACTAATTGTTTTTCGTTTTTTTTGTTTAACGCTTCTTTAGCTTTCTCTTTAGCATCTGGGCTTGTCCCAGCAGATCCCGGTTTATTTACGCTAGAGCCTTTCTTACGTTCATCTGGCTTCGCTGGAGTTTGGGCCGAGCTTTTTGGGCCTTGTCTTTTTTTTGCAATAAGCTCAGAAAAATCTAATATTAAATTCACATTTAAAATTACACTAATTTAACAATGTGTAGAAAAAAGTAAAGCCGCTTTTTAGAGCGGCTTTTTTGTTTTTAATTGACTATTACTTCTTCTTTACTGGAGGCTTGGCTGGAACTGGAGGCTTTCCAGTGGGCTTTGCAACCTTAGCGGAAGCGGTGGCGGTCTTAGTCATTGTCTTTGCTGTAGTCTTGCTCATATTTGTATATGTAGTTTATGTTATATTTGTGAAAATGTTTTTCAACTTTTATCTGATTGGGCATGCACCACCGGCACATTCGGCCATATCTAGCATTTCAATGTTTCCTGATAGGATGGTAATTAAAGGTTTAACTTTAGCATTGGCTGCTAAATACGCGGCTTCGTCAATTTCTTGATATGGAGCTTGTTTGAATCCATGATCCTTGAATAAAAGAAAGCTGACGCTCTTAATATTGTTTTCGTAATTATCTTTTAGCCAAACTTTAAGAGACTCAAGTTCTTCTGGTTTGTAATAAGCAGTTACAGAAACAGCGTTATCTGACCAAACGGTTTGCAATTTCTTTACCATATCGAGTTGCTTGATAACATCCATATCCTTGGTAAGGATTGAACCTTCTGGAGTCTTACATGGGAAATAGACGACAACAGTGTCGCGGTTCTCAGTTCCATCAAAATTGATTAAAAATTCAACGTGATAACCCATGTCTTTGCAGGTTTGAACGAGAGAGTCAGAACTAGACATACGAACAGTACGCATGTAATACTGACTGAATGCAGGATGAACACCGGGAGTAGCTCCACCTAGAAGGCTTAATGTCCCACTTGGCTTAATTGTTGTAAGCTTAATGCTTTCTGACCATCCGCGTTTTGCGCTCCATTCCTTGTCGAACTTACGCAAAGAAACGTAACAATCATCAAGCCAATCAAGCTTATCAAGAGACTGGCACACACCAGTAACGCCAAGGCCAAGGCGCATGTTCTTGTGGACAATACGATTAGTTTCTTCGTGTATGAAAGGCAATGCGGCAATAGCCTTTTGAGTTTTGTAAAGAAGTTTTGCACAATCTATTAATTCATCTTTAGAGGTAATGTTGTTTAAATAAAGTTCAGAAAGATTGCAGCACTCATAATTTGCAAGGCTAATTTCAGCGCATGGATTTGTCATTTCACAATTATCTACATCTGTTGGATATAAAAGATTTTCAGAAATTGGCCCATCTTTAATGCGTCCAAATTTTTGAGAAAGAGGTAGGTTGAAAAAACCATAAGGCTCACCATTTGCATAACCTGATTCCTTATTAATTTCATATCCGTTCTTCCAAATCTCTTCAAGAACATGATCGTAACTATCAGCGTAGATAGTATTATTGCTCATTGCTCGCCAATTAGGAACATTGCCTGTTCCCCAGTTTTTAGCGCGAAGATAAAGAATATCATCAGGATCGCCTAGAGCGATTTCTGCGCTACGACGTACATTACCAGCGACAACAACGCTGCCAATAATATTGCAGATATCCAACACATCAATCGAACGAAGCTTCTTGCCTTCGCGAGCTTGGAAGATTTTTGTAATCTTATCGATTCCGTCAATAAGGATTTGTGGGCCACTAGCCTTTCCGCCAAAACCCTTGATTGGCTCACCATAACCTCTGATGAGGATAGTCGAATACGAAAACGATTTACCTGTAACGTAAAAAGCATCCAGAACTTTAGAAAGTAGATTAACCCAACCTTCACGTTTATCTGGCACAATATAATCAGCGTCTTTAGTTGCTTCATGAATAACATTTACACTTTTCTTAATCTTTGGAAGTTCGTGAACATCTTCACGACGAATACTATAACCTACACCGCCGCCAAGCATTAAATTCTCAAAGAGAAACAAAAAAGCTTTTGGCTCGCGCATTGCTGTTGCCCAGCAATTAAGAAGAGAGTTAGCTCCGAAACGGTCAACGGTGGAAGTGCCAAGTTGCCAAAGCATTCGACCTGCAAAATTACACTTTAAATTAAAAACGTAATCATAAATACGTTCCGCTTCTTCTGGAGTATATTGTGCGCCGATCTTCTGTGCGCCATTAATACAACGTTCTACTGTTTCATTCCATTCTTCTGTTGTTCCATCTTCCTTCTGGCGAGCATAAGTCCTTTTGTAGACAATATATCCAAGACCGCTAAAACCCCAGTTGGGTTGCTTGTTTTTATATTGCGCCAAAAAAGAAGGAGACAGAATATTTAAATTATCGCTCATGGTAAAAAGTATTATACACTAGATTTTAAAATTATCTATGTCATACTTTACCATACGTTCTACGAGCTTGTCAAAGGAAATTTTCGGATTCCAACCTAATTCTTTTCTGGCTGGAGTTGAGTCTCCCAAAAGGAGTTCAACTTCGGCGGGTCTGTAAAATTTAGGATTAATTTTAACTAGAATTGATGATTGAATTTCGTTTTTAATGGCGTATTCAGTAGACACGCTCATCTGTTCTTCTTGTCCGCATCCATGCCAAACGCCTTCAATTCCAGCGCAAACAAAAGATTTACTTATAAATTCTCTAATTGTGTGCGTTTCATTGCTTGAGAGAACGTAATCTTTTGGTTTTTCTTGATTCATTATTTTCCAAACGCCATCAACAAAATCTTCAGAATCTGACCAGTCTCTTTGAGCGTCTAAATTTCCAAGCTCAATCGGAGAAAATGATTGATTGTTTTTAATAGCATGGTATATGCGGGCAACACCTTTGCTGATTTTTCTGGTTACAAATTCTTCTCCACGTTTAGTTCCTTCGTGATTAAAAAGAATGCCATGCACAGCGTATAGATTATAAGATTCACGATAAACTTTAACCAGATGACGAGCAGCAGCTTTACTTGCGCCATAAGGGCTTCTGGGTCTAACTGGATGATTGATGTCTTGTGGGCTATATTGAACATCTCCAAATTCTTCGCTTGATCCGGCAGAATAAAAACGACAAGACTTTTTATGCTTTCTTATGGCTTCTAAGCATCTAGCTACGCCGGTTGCATTTGTATCGAACGTTTGCAAAGGAATCTCCCAACTGCAACCAACAAATGATTGAGCGCCAAAATTAATAAAATAATCTGGCTGGATATCTTTAACTAAAGAGTCGATACTTACACTGTCACTTAAATCTCCGTATACTAATTTAAATCTTGGATCGTTTAAAAAATTTGAACAATTGATAAAATTAGGATTCGATGATCTCCGCATAACTCCGTAAATTTCATAATTAGTGTTAGCTAATAAATATTCAGCCGTATTAGCCCCGTCTTGACCTAAAATTCCAGTAATAATTATTTTCATTTTACTGATTTTTATTCATTTGATCGTAAATCCATTTATAAGTTTTTGTTAGTCCGGTCTCCAATGAAATAGAAGGTTCCCAATTAAATTTATTTAAAATTAAAGTATTGTCAGAATTTCTTCCATTTACTCCTTTTGGAGCATTTAAATTGTATTTGCGATGAAGCTTAATGCCAGCAATGTTTTCTGCAATGTCTACTAATTGATTAATAGTTACTTTTTGAGAACTTCCTATATTAATTGGATCTCTAAAATCGCTTTCCATAAGCATGGTTGATCCATGAATACAATCGTCAATATACATGAAAGATCTGGTTTGATTGCCGTCTCCCCAAATTTCTATTTCATGATTACCAGTGATTTTAGCTTTAATTACTTTACGACAAATAGCTGCTGGGGCTTTTTCTCGTCCACCGTCCCAAGTTCCAAAAGGGCCATAAACATTATGATATCTAGCCATTCTCGTTTCTAAACCAAAATCTTCATTAAAATGTCTGCACATTCTTTCGCTAAAAAGTTTTTCCCAACCGTAACCGTCTTCAGCTAAAGCAGGATACGCATCCTCTTCTTTTAAAGCGGTAATATTTGGATCTTTTTGTTTGTCTCCATTATAAACACATGCAGATGAAGAAAAAAAGAATTTTTCTGTTCCGTTTCTTTTAGCCGCCATTAATAAATGAGTGTTAGTTAAAACACTTAACATACATAAAGCTTTATTGTGTTCTATAAATCCCATTCCTCCCATATCGGCTGCAAGATTATAAATTTCTTTAGCGTTATTTGTTGCAATATAGCAACTATCTTCTCGTTGAAGATCTAAAGTTAAATTTTCAACATCATCAAATTTTTGATACCATTCTGATGTTGGTTTTCTATCAACAGCCCTAATTTTAAATTGTGAATTTTTTCGTAAATAATTTACAAGTTCACCTCCGATAAAGCCACCCGCTCCAGCTACTAAAATTACATTTTTCATTTTACATTTGATTGTATATTAATTTAATTCCATTTTCAAGATTGATTTCGGGCTTCCAAAAATTTAATATGAATTTATCAGGTTCATTTCTTTTATTTTGTTGAATATCGTGGTCTTGCCCAACAGAGAAAGAGCAGTTTTTAATTGAACAGACTATTTCTGCTATTTGTGTTATTTTTGACCATTCAAAACTTGTTATATGTAAATTTTTATCTCTGGAAATTTCATGATATTTATGCATTAATATTTCTAAACATTTTGAACAATCAATTGCGTGTAAAAATTGTCTTTCTTCTTGTCCTGAAGTTTTAATCTCAATATAATTTTTTAATTTAGCGGATTTTATAAAATCTGTTATAACATGAAATTTTTTCTCATCCGTCTCTAAACCGTACACGTTCCAAAATTTAACAAGTAATCCATTTAAAATTTGTGTATATTTTTCCCCAATAGATTTTAATAGTCCGTAATTTGAGTAACTCATATTGGCCATTTGCGTTGAAGCGAATATAAAGGGGGTCTTATGCTTTTCTAAAGATTCAAAAGTATACAACATTAATTTCATGTTGTTATCCATAAATTCTTTTGTATCTTGATATTTTTTAAGATAAGTCGAACCGCCGACATCAAACGCAAGAAAAAAAACAAAATCTACGTTAGATAGAATAGAGTCTAAAACATTTTGTTTTCGCAGATCTTGTTCTTTTTTGTTTTCTATATCAAATGCAATAACTTCATGTTTGTGGCTGAGATGAGAAAATAAAGAACTTCCTATTTGACCGTTTGAACCTAAAATTAAAATTTTCATAATAAATTCATAAATTAAAAAATATGGTTGTTAGGTTTCCGTTGCATGATCCGTCTGGTCCTTGTTTTAAGTTTTTAGTATGTTGATTCAATAATTCATAATTTTCATTAAATTCATATTTATCAAATGAAATAAATTTTATTTCTTCTTTATTAATAAAATTAACAATGTATTCAGCTTCGCTATTATAACATGTAATATTTTTATGAAACACATCATCAACCCCAAAGAAATTGTTTGTATTTTTTTTCTTTTGAAAAATTTTATTTTCGTACCAAGAAGCCATTTCCGCTGTATGTTCAGTGTCTATATAAAAAAATTCGCTGTTTTCTACGATTTCATCTGTTAAGTTTTCCTTAACATCTCCGCAGTAAAATTTTAAATATCCTTTTTGTATGTATTTTTTAAGATGTATTGAAATATTATTTATCAAATCGAATGAATGAATAATCCCTTTATTGTTTTTTTCTAAAGCTTTAAGCATCCAAAAAGTTGACCACCCATCATGCGGTGAAAACTCAACTATTGAATTAGGTTTCTGTTCTCGAATAAATATATAAAGCATTTCAACTGTTCGATATGGCAACATTGTTGTTTTATTTATCCTATAATCATCCGCCTCTTTCGTTATTTCTATCAACTCTTGTTCGTATTTTTCATAGCATGATACTACATCATCAATTAAAGATTTATTAATAAGTTTTTTATTTACGTTGTAGTTCATTTTAAAAAGTTTTTGTAACAGTTATCGCGCATCCATTTATCAGGGGATGCAAATTTTTTAAATTTTTCATAATTTTCTTTTATATAATTAATTTTGCTATAATAATCATCTTGGTTTATCTTTTCAAGTATTTTAGTTAAGTCTTCTATTGTGTTCCATTTATAAAATCCATTACTGTTAAAATGTTGATCTATGTTAGGATCACCCCAATAAATAGGAATACATCCAGATGCAAAACAGTCAATTATTTTATCTGTAAAATAATTTGGGTATTTACAGTTTTCAATAACAATAACATACATATAGTCTTTAAACGGTTTAACTCTATCTTCAGGCGCATCGCTAAACCAATTATATCCACTTCCCCAAAGTTCTAAATTTTTATGTAAGTTTTTTGATATTATCTCATGTCTTAGTTTATGGCCAGGTGCATAATTTTTATTTGAAGCCACTATTGAAAGTAATTTTGTTTTTTCATAAATTTTACAATTCTCTTCTACAATCCAGCAAGCGCCAAAATATGATTGTTTGTATTTTTGGTTGTCAAGTTTGGGGGTATAAGTGTAAATATAATCAAATTTATTTTCAACTAAATAAATATGATTTACAAAATGAGGTTTTATAACTGGGCTTTCAACAGCCCAAGCTATTTTATATTTTGATTGTATTTGATCTACTATAGGATCAAAGCATAGTTCATCTGTAAATACGGTTATACCGTCCCATTCTAAAAATGGGCCAACATATTCTAAATCTTTAACGGGCCAGTGATTATTGAAATAAGGACCAGTGCCTTTGTTGCTATCAATTAAATTTATTTTCATTCGTTTTTAAAATCTTTATTTTGTGTCTCTTCGTATAAGCTGCAATAATCTTCTTCTATTACGTCTTGTTTATTTCCATTTCCGTATCTACATACCCCTGCATAATGAATAAAATCAGCATCGTATCTTTTATTTTCTAAATCAGTTTTTCCTAAATTCATTCTATTAAAAGAATAATCTATAGATTTAAATGGTATTTTATTTTTACTTACAGCAAAATTTAAAGCGGTTTGTTCTGAAGCGTCTATTGTAAAACATTTATTAGTGAATTTTATTTGTTTTATTAAATTTAATAAATTTAAATGCTTTTTTGAAAATAGAATACATCCAGTATTAAAATACATTTTTCTATTATCGTATATCGGCCATTCAAAATCTGGATCGTACATATCAATCCAAGTGTCTCTATTCATGTGTTCTGCATCGAAATTTTCATTGAATGCATACAAATATTGATCATCAGGATATTCTTCAAATATATTTCTAGCTTTCGGAGTGATAATAATATCAGCGTCTAAATATAAAACCCTATCATATTCTTCTAATAATTGTAAACATTGAAATTTTTCAAAAAAATGATTTATGAAATAAATTTGTGGTTGTGTTGCTATAAAAAATGGAATTTTATATTTTTTGCCGTATTTAGCTACGCTTGATAAACATGTTTTATATTTATTTATATCTCCCATTGCAAGACAGAAAATTGCTGTTTTTTTCATTTATTTATTCCTTTTCACCAAAGACAGCAAAAGAATTATATAGATCTACAGATGAAGTAAAAATTTTTCTATACCCCGCATGAACCATGTAGTCGTTTATTATTGTTGAAGAAAGTATATTAACATGTTTTTTATTATTCCAAGGTCTCCAATATTGTTGGCTGTAATCAGGAAGATATAAAAACAAAACTCCTTCGTTTTTTAAATTTTCAGTCCAGTAATCTAAAACCCTAACCCAATCATGGATGTGTTCTAAGCAGTGGCTTGAAAATATATAATCAACATTTTTTTGTGGAAGGTTTAGAGCGTGAAATCCGTTATTGAATGAGATGTCTATGGGTATTGAATTTTCAAGAGACCATTCTTTTTTCATGCATCCGATGTCATATCCAGTTCCTGTGCAAATTTGTTTTGCATAAGGAAGAATAAATTGAGATGCGTGACCAATTGTTTGAAATTTAGGATATTCTTGACCTTTATAATTTATAGTCTCAATCATATTTTATAATTATGATAATTTATATAATATATTTCTATTTTAGAGGTTTATTTCTATTTTAATAACTTTATTTTTTCAATTGTGTAATCAGCGAGAAATTCTGGAGAAAGGTTTTCGCATTCTTTCTTGCAAGTTTTTGATAAATCCACGCCTTGAAAAACTTCGGTAAAAAATGAAGGGCATTGTTTTCTACATTTTAGATGCAAGTGTTCTGGATAAAAAGCGTTGCCGAGTTTTAAAAATTCTACTTTGCATAATATTCCAGCTTGAAAAAGAACTATGGGTTTTTTTCTTAAATTAAATGCATGATGAACTCCTCCATCACTCATTATTCCTAGGTCTATATTATCTATATTTTTAATTAAAGAGAAAATATCACCAGTGTCTTTACAATGTTCGTCACCAAGATTAAAATTTTCTTTTGAAAATTCATAGATTTTAATTTTTTTATTTTGAGTTTTGAGTCTTTTTACGAATCTACTCCAAGAATCTAATCCATTTGGGCCATTAAATCTAAAACCAATTCCGTCGCAATTTGTATGAGGAGTTTGTTTACCAGATAATTTTGTGGCTGGAACTATCCCAATATTTATAAAATCATCTTTTTTATTTGTGATTGGTACATTTGCTCTAGGAAAAAAATCAAAGTCTGAAAAAATTGTATTTTCTAAACCTAGCTGTAATAAATAATTTAAAGTAATTATATTTACAGATGGATGATCTACTAGAAATTTATGATTTTCTTTCCAAAAAGAGAACGTTTTGGGATGCCAATCTGGATAGATCACATTAATATCTTTATGCTTCGTTTCTGAAAAAGCATAAGAAACATAATCTAAATAAAGTTCACTTGAGTACGGTTCTCTAGAAATGTTTACGTTCGGGTTGTATTTTAAAATGTCATTGACAAGTCCATAAGAAATAACTTCTATTTGAGAGTTTGGATTTATTTTTTTTAATAAGTCAGGAACAAAGGTAAAAATTAAACTATCTCCTAGATTTTGTGGGAAAAACCATCTAGGAAAATATATTTTTATATTGTTCATTTTTTATTTTATTTTTTATTGAACTACAAAAGCCCAAGAAGAATCTGAAAAAGTTCTATAATTTTTTCCAAGGTATTTTTCAACAGCAGATTTTACGGTTATCCATGTGATATCGTGTCCTGCAATAATTCCATTTTTTTTAATTTTTGGAAGCCAATGAATTATATCGTTGCATAAATCATTGTAAGTGTGAGATCCGTCTAGATAAACAAAATCAAGACTTTTGTTTTCAAAAGTTTTTGATGCGTCAATACTTGTGGATTTCATTTTTATTATTTTTGTGGAATTTTTAATATTTTCATCAAAAATTCTTTCTACTTCGACCATGTTTCCTCTTTGAGATGCTATGTCGTTTGTATCATAAAAATCTTTCCAAGGATCAACTGCATAAATTTTAATAATTTTTTCGCTAGATTCCCACATCAAGGTTGATTCGCCATAGTAACAACCAACTTCAACCATGACAGAATTTTCTTTAAGAAAAAAAATTATATCTTCAATGCCAATAGAACCATTTGGTCGCATTGCTGTTTCTGGAATGGTTTTACATGTATTTTTCATTTTTATAAAGTTGATTTAAATTTGTTAAAATTAAAACTAATCCATTGATTGTAGTCAAAAATAGTGTTTTCTATACTAGAAAAAGATGGAGTTTGATTGCATAGTATTTCATTCGTGATTAAAGTGTTTGTTTGATTTTGATATGTTTTAGCCATAAATGTGTCCATGTTTTCATAGTTTGCAATTAAAAAGTCGAATCCAGATTTTCCGTAGCCTAATCTATCAAATATTTTTTCTACGCCTTTAATGGAAAAAGAAACGCTATGCAAGCAATGGGCGGATTTTAACCTGTATAGATTATCGCTATATTTTTCAATAGCGTTGATTTCATATTCGTCTGTTAGATTTGCTCCAAAATATAGAGAATCCCAATTATTGGGTAATTCAGAAATACATATATTTATTTTTTTAAACAGATCTTCTTTATCTAAAGTGAAATTAAAATCGTCTTCTAATATTAAAACACTTTGAAGTTTGTCTGTTTTGATTTTTTCAAAACATTTATAAAAAGAAAGAGCGCATCCTATTTGGCCTCGCCTTTTTTTATCAAAGTGATCAGCAGATATTTTATATGCATTAAATCTTTCATAGTTTTTTATTTCATATTTATTAAAGTTAAAAATACATTGGTTCCATCTGTCTTCTCTCTCTTTCAAATTTATGCAAAATATTTTTTCATATTGATCGAATGGGTTGTTCATATCTTGTTCCAAAAATCAATTGAAGCGTTTTTACAGTTATTCTTAAATTTTTCTATTCCATGTTTTTGAATATCGTGAAGGCATCCGATTTGAGACTGCTTACTTGTTATGATAACCATTCCGCAGACAATAGCTTCGGCTACAGATCTACAGAAAGGTTCTCTTAAATTTGGTTCGTAGTAAAGACGTTTGTATTTATTATAAACTTCGGGCATTTGTTCGTATTCAATAAGGCCAATGTATTCAATATTTGGAACATTAGTGCTTAGAAAATTATAAGTTTGATAATCGCTCCACCCAGCAATGACGTATTTCTTATCTGGATCTCTTAGAGCCAGTTCAAAGAAGTTACTTGTTCCCTTCAATGGATGCATGTATCCAACATACAAAATCTTATCTTCGCGTTGTTGATTGTAATCATAAAACTTATCCGTTTCAATTGGATCTGGAACAATTTCCACGTTCTTGAAAATATCTCCGTACAATTGTTTAAAAAACCAAAAATGATAATCAGTTAAGAAAAACGTCTTCTTACAGAACGAAAATAGTTTCACTCTGTTTTCTTGGCTTAAATAATCATTTGAATCGTGTTCAATTCGAACGTGATACTTGTGCTTGGTTATCTCGTCTAAAACCCAGGGATTCTTTTGGAAGATAGCGCAAACATTTGATGTGACCAACACATCGTAATCATGGATATTGATATGTTTTCCAAAAGTTTCATGGTTTGTTTTTAGAATATTAAAACCAAGTAATTTTCCTTGATCCATGATTATCTTATCGCTTCTTTGTGCGCCTCCTGGAGATCTGTCTAAATCAAAGTCAGCTAACCATAATATTTTTTGGTTGACATTTATCATTTAAAGAATATAGTAATCTTATGATTAGGACTTTAGGATTTCAAGACAATTTTTACTTGGTAATATGCGCCGATATAGAATGCATGATTCTGGCAAACTCGTTCGAAGAAGCCGCCGCAAATGGTTTGAAAAAAATCTTAAATAAACTTGGGGCAAAAACCAATCTTTCTTTCTTGATCAGTGTCGGTTTAATAAATAATCATGAAATAGAAACGTCCATTTTTCGAACTTCGTCTATTTTAAATGATCTTGGTTATTTTAAATTGGCAAAAGATTTAGAATCTTTGAGTGATTTTTTCCTTGACAAAGGAGAAAACACTCATTAAACTCTGAAGCGAAGCGAAAGAGTTTAATAAGTCTTAAGAAGATCTTACGCTAAATCTTAAATAATATCTTAATTAAAAAATAAGGTTAACCTTAATAAATCGTTAAGGTAATCCTAAAGAGCGAAACCTAAGAGAAATGAACAAGACTCATAAATTTATAATACGAAGAAGAAAAAAAATGATTTCAAAAGAATTACCTTTAATATTCGGTATTGCTGGCGTAGCAAGATGCGGCAAAGATACGCTTGGAAAACATCTCATAAGTAAACTTAATAAATCTGGATTTCCAGCAATGAATATATCTTTTGCTATGGAATTAAAAAGAGACCTAGACCCTTTCTTAAAAGAAAAACTCAATGTTTCAGCTTTTACAGAAATCAATTCCGAAAAAGATCTTATTCGACCAATTCTTGTTTGCTGGGGAACTGACGTTTGCAGAAAAATTGATTCTGATTATTGGATAAAGAAAGTTGAAAAGCAGATTAAATCTTCTATAAACAATAAAATAATAGTCGTCATCACAGACGTTCGTTACGAAAACGAGGCTAAATGGATAAAAGAGAACGGCGGGTTCATGATTCATCTTAGCAGAATGGGTCAAAAACCTTCTAATTTTCAAGAAAGATTAAACGATCCGATTGTAAAAAGAAATTCAGACTATACAATCAAATGGAAAACGTTCACAAATGAAAAAGAAACTTGCAATTATCATCTAAGCAAGTTATTCTATCAGAAAGGATGGTCAACATATGGAGACTTTAAGTGATTTAGATTTAATCAACAGTATTAAAAATAAGAACAAAATAAATGAATGTCTACAAGAACTTATAGACAGGCATTCGGGAATTTACTTGGACATAGTAAATTCTTTTCTCAAGAATTGTAACAACGATTCATTGAGGCATGAGATAATAAACGACAAAGAATACGCGATTTATAATTCCGTTCTTAAGTACGACGAGAATCGCGGCACTAAGTTTTCTACATTTCTCGGCAATGAAGCTAAATGGATATGTCTAAACGCTTCCAATAAGAATAAAAAATATGTAGAATTAAATGACAACACTTACGATTTTGAATGCATAAAAGACGAGTACGAACAAACCTCTATAAATCTTCAAGATCAAATATTGAAAGATTTTAATGAACACATATCTAAACACCCAGACAAGCGAATACAAAAAATCTTTTCAATGCGTTATTCTGGCAACAAAAAACTTATTCCTTGGAGGAAAATAAGTAAAACAATGAATTTAAGCATTCAAGGATGCATAAATATACACAACGCAGCTTTAAATTCCATTTCTAAAAACATAAGATCCAAATATGAAATTATTAGTCAACGCTCCAATTAGTTCTTTATCTTTTGGTAATGTATCTGTAAACATTCTTAGAGAATTGTTTAAAAAAAATATTGATTTAATATTTTTTCCTATTGGCGATAAAGCCGAAATGGAAGCTTATGACAAGATTGAACCTGATTTTGTAAAATATTTACAAGCAGCCACAAACGATAGGTACAGTAAAATTTCAAAAGATATTCCTTCTTTAAAATTGTGGCATATTTTTGGCAGCGAAACTAGATATTCAAAGAATCAATCTTTGTTTACTTTTCACGAAGTCTCCGAAGTCACAAGTATAGAAAAAAATCTTTTAAGTTTGCAAGACAGAATATTTGTAAGTTCTAATTATACCAAAAACATTTTCAATCTTAACGGATTAGACAATGTAACTCATGTGCCATTAGGTTTTGACAACGACTTTCAAATAACCAATAAAACTTATCTACAAAATAAAATTCATTTTGGAATTTTAGGAAAGTTTGAAAACAGAAAAAACACCGCTCGCATCATCAAGTCTTGGCTTAAGCTTTTTGGCAACAAGCCAGAATACCAACTTAGCTGCGCGATCACCAATCCTTTCCTCGATAAAGCCAGATTCCAAAACGAAC